>Ga0209499_1001900_pt1 | contig 13903 bp, 13 predicted proteins | sample C_130208_EF_Meta_FD_187306 | JGI IMG/M metagenome (GOLD analysis project Ga0209499, IMG submission 187306) | Freshwater microbial communities from Lake Croche, Canada to study carbon cycling - C_130208_EF_MetaG (SPAdes) (version 2) | ecosystem: Environmental > Aquatic > Freshwater > Lake...
ACAAACCTTTCCAAAAGAATTAGATCGTTTTGGCGAAAAAGACGGCGTATATATTTGCTCTTTCCAAGAAGTTAAAAGTGTTGCCTTGTTATTGAGAAATGCGATTTTAAAAATTCATGATACTAAAAAGAGTCAAGTGAATAAGGGCGATAAAATGAGTTTTTTATATGACTACTTAACCAGCAATGAATTCAGCGAACAATGGAAAGCGGTAGGCGAAGGTTTTAGACAGATGCGCTCTAGTATTCAAAAAGAAAGAGACGCTATGGAAAAACTTTGGAAAGCTAGAGAAAAGCAACTCGAAAAAGTATTATTAAATGCGATGCACATTAAAGGATCTATTGAAGGTATTGCAGGTGCTGACGCCATTCACTTAGATTTACTAGAGGATGATACCACACTTGGAATAGAAGAAGAATAAGTATTTAAGATTGTTTACTATAACAAAGAATCTTTAGTGATAACAAGTAACACAGACGTAATCATTTCCAAAATGATAGTCTAAACGTACATTGATTTTATTTTCTTTATGTAAAATTTCTGCTGGCACAGCTCCCCTATCCCCTTTTGTTAATTCAAGGATATTAAAATCCTTTGCAAAATCAATCCCCAATTGTTCATGCTTTTTATACATGGCTTCTTTGGCTGCCCATAAAAATGCCAACTGATTCAATTGATCCTTTTCATCCAAGTCTGCAATTAATGATTTCTCCTGGTCATTTAAAAATTTATGCGCCACTTTCGCAATGCGCGGGTGTATAATTTCAATATCTATTCCTACAGGTTTATCATCTACTGCACAAGCTGCATAACCCTTACAATGTGAAAATGAAAAATGAAAAGGCAACCCCATTAAATAAGGTTTCCCATTATCTGCCATCACCAATTGATTCAAATCTGCCTCAGGCATCATTAATTTAAATAATAACCTAACGGCTAAATGTTCTGTCCTTCTTTCCTCATTGGCAATGGGAACAGCAAGTTGCACATCTGTCTCAAAAAAAGACGCAGGTTCTTGAATAGACCAAATGGCTAGATGGGCTGTCTCGTTAATATTTTGTTGATAAAAGAAAGGCATTTTGAATTAGATTGCGGTCTGTTTTAAAGGCTAAATTAAACATAAATCGATTAAGATGATATTATCAGATTCACGTATACTAGAAGAAATTCAAAAAGGAACCATTAAAATTGAACCTTACGACCGCAAAGACTTAGGTAGCAATAGTTATGACGTGCATTTAGGCAAATGGTTAGCCACTTATGACAATGCCATTTTAGACGCCAAAGCACATAATACCATTACTTATTTTGAAATACCTGAAGAAGGTTTTGTATTAGAACCTACAGGGTTTTATTTAGGCGTTACATTAGAATATACAGAAACACATACACATGTTCCTTTCTTAGAAGGCAAGTCTTCTACTGGAAGATTAGGTATTGATATTCATGCCACCGCTGGTAAAGGAGATGTTGGTTTTTGTGGTTACTGGACTTTAGAAATTTCTGTAAAACAACCTGTTCGTGTTTATAAAGGCATGCCCATTGGACAACTTATTTATTTCCCAGTAGATGGAGAGATTGAGGTTAAATACAATCAAAAGAAAAACGCTAAATACAGCGGACAGCCTGAGAAGCCTATTGAGAGTATGATGTGGAAGAATCAATTTTAGTGTTGTATTGCCTGTAATTTATTATAAGCAAGTACCCATAACAACACTTCATCATAACTTTTAATGCCTTTCGCTTGTTTATTCCATTGCAAGAATTGATCATAAAGTGAAGTAGAAGCAGGAATGAGTAAGTTTTGTCTTTGTATGAAAAATTCTTTTATTTTTTTTCTATCCTCTATCACCTTCGTATCCAGTAAAGTTTTATTTCTATTCACAATGGTTTTCCATTTTTCAAAATTGCCGGTCTTAGCAATTAAACTTAACTGTTCAGATTGGCTATAAGTAAACAACTGTAAAAGCATAGAATATTTAAAAAAAGGATCACTGGTTTTTGTGGCAACTACAAAAGAAATAAAATTGGCTTCTGCTTCTGAGGCATAACCCATTTGGTGTGCGAATTCATGACAACTCGTAAAAGGCAGGGTTAAAACAGGAACATCGGCCCTAATAATGGCCTCTCCCGTTATGGGTTGGTAAAATGCCAAATACCCTAAATAGTCCCCCCAAGTAGGGAAATGCGCCTTTTTCAAAACCGGCTTTTCAAGATGCAGAAAAGGATAATAATTTTGTATGGACTTATATTCTTGTAGCGTATGGTCAAAAACCTGCTTATAATTCAAGCTGTCGATAACTGAATCGGGTAAACTTTGCCTAGTTGCATTCATTTGGTTTATTAAATCTAAGCTCAATTCATTTAGTTCAACTTCCGTATAACTGGTATCAATGCTTAAATGAAAGCTTTGAGCTGGGCTAGATTTTCGGTAGTTCAATCCCCATAAAAGCATAAAAACCACATAAACCTGCATTAGTTTCATAAACAGCTTCTTTCCAAAATTCGATAAATTAGGCCAGAAATTATGAATATTAAATTTATTTTTAAGTACACATAAACTTTCTATTAAATTGATAACCAATAGAATAACTATAAATAAATAGATATACTCACCTAAAGGAATATTAGTAGCCCCTGAGATAGTTCTTAAGCCTTCCCCTATATACTGAAATAGGCCAAAACTGAAGTAATCACTTACCCCTGTTGGGAAAAAAGAATAGACTAAAATGGCTGAAGCCATGCATATCCAAAGGTAGACTTGGATAATTTGAAGTCGTTTAGAACGTTTTTGGAGGTCTTTTTTCAAGTTTTAAGGTTTAGGGGCCAGTCAAATCTTCCCTAGTCAAAAGTAGGATAAACTTTGTCTTTTGGTTGCTTTTTACTAACTTTGCCAACCTTATAAGTACGGTTATGAACCAAAACAGGGCTTACGAAATAGCATTTGTGGGTTTAACACCCGGTTTACATGAGTTCGAATACCGTATCGAGGATCAGTTCTTTAACAGTTTTGGACAACAAGACTTCTCTAATTGCAATACCCTAATAAGGCTTAGCCTTGACAAAAAACAAGGTTTCTTGCAATTACATTTTGATGTTGATGGTAAAATAGATACCCTTTGTGACCGTTGCGGCAACCCCCTAACGATTCAACTTTGGGATGAATTCAACTTAATTGTAAAATTAGTCGATGACCCTATTACTATGAACAGTCAAGAAGAAGATCCAGACATTTTTTATATTGACAAAGGAGAACATCATTTTTCGGTAGCCGCTTGGATTTATGAATTCATCAATTTAAGTATTCCTTTACAACATATTTGTAAGGAGAATGAAAAAGGAGAATCTACCTGCAATAAAAAAGTCTTAGAACAGTTGAACCAATTCAAAATAAATCCAACAGAAGTCAATAATAAAAACATCTGGAAAGGTTTAGAAAAGTTTAAAGGACTAGATGATACGAATGAGGATGAAGTAAACAAGAATTGAAAACGAATATTAAATAATAATTTTAAAAAATAAGAGATGCCTAATCCTAAACGCAGACACTCACAACAACGTAGTGCTAAAAGAAGAACTCACTATGTAGCTCAAGAAGTTACATTAAGCAAAGATGGAACCACTGGAGAAATCCATGTACGTCATCGCGCACACGTTCAAGAAGGTAAATTGTACTACAAAGGTTTATTAGTAAGCGAAAAAGCGCCACTAAAAGCCTAATTACTGATTCATGAATATTGGCATCGATATGATGGGTGGCGATTACGCCCCACTGGAAGCCGTTAAAGGTGTACAGCAATATTTAGCTCATTCAGAAAATAATTTATTTTGTATAGGTGAAGAAACCCAGCTGAAAGAACTTTTTCAGACCCATGGGATTTCCTCACCTTTTTTACATATTGTACCTGCCACTGAAGTGATAGGTTACCACGAACACCCTACAAAAGCTTTAAAGGAAAAACCAAATTCATCTATTGCTATTGGTTTTAAATTATTAGTCACTGGCGAGATAGATGCCTTCTTAAGTGCAGGCAATACAGGTGCTATGTTAGTAGGTGCTATGTTTAGTATTAAACCCATCAAAGGAGTTTTAAGACCTACTATTGCCACACTACTTCCTAAACTAAATGGCAAAACAGGATTATTAGTAGATGTTGGATTAAATGCAGATTGCAAACCAGAACAACTAAATCAGTTTGGTATTTTAGGCAACTTATATGCCAAGCATATTTTAAATATTGAAAACCCTACTGTAGGTTTATTGAATGTTGGCGAAGAAGAAGGCAAAGGAAATATATTAGCACAATCCACTTACCCATTATTAAAAGAAAATTCAGCCATTCAATTTATAGGCAATATAGAAGGAAGAGATGTTTTCAATGATAAAGCCGACGTCATTGTTTGCGATGGTTTTACTGGAAATATTATTCTTAAAACGGCTGAAGCCATGTATGATGCAGCAGCACATCAAAAATTGGAAAATGATTCTTTCTTTGGCAGGTTCCATTTTGAAAATTACGGAGGCACCCCTGTTTTAGGTGTGAACAAACCAGTTATAATTGGTCATGGTATTAGCAATGCTAAAGCATTCTACAATATGATTTTACTTGCTGAAAAAATGATCCAAACACACTTCTGTGAAATTATCAAAAGCAATTTTGAGAATGTATAGTACTAGTACATTTGTCTGCTACTAATGCTCTAATATCTTTGTATTCTTGGTCTATTTTCGTTCAAAACTTCTGCATTTCTTTATTCTCCCTTTATTTATAATTAGTTTATTTTTACTTTATCACTAAAGTGAAAATACATGTGGTTAAATAATATTTTAGAAACTATTGGCAATACACCCTTAATTCGTTTGAATAATATAACGAGTGAGCTACCTGCCACCATTCTTGCTAAAGTTGATTATTTTAACCCTGGCAATTCTATTAAAGATAGAATGGCGTTGAAAATGGTTGAAGTAGCTGAGGCAGAGGGAAAACTAAAACCAGGAGGCACCATTATTGAATGTACTAGTGGTAATACCGGAATGGGACTTGCCTTAGTGGCTATTGTAAAAGGATATAAATGCATTTTTACTACAACCGATAAGCAGAGTAAAGAAAAGATGGATATACTAAGAGCCGTGGGCGCTGAAGTAATTGTATGTCCTACCAATGTAGCTCCTGAGGATCCTAAAAGTTATTATTCAGTAGCTAGAAAATTAGCAGCAGAAACACCGAATTCTTTTTTCTTTAATCAATATGATAATTTAGCTAACAGACAAGCGCATTATGAAAGTACTGGGCCAGAAATTTGGGATCAAACAGAAGGAAAAATTACCCATTTAGTTTCAACAGCAGGAACAGGGGGCACCATCACTGGCACTGCCAAATACTTAAAAGAAAAAAATCCGAATATTCAAGTATGGGCCATTGACCCCATCGGTTCTTTACTCACTCATTATTTTAAAACAGGCATTGAAGATCATTCCTATGTTCAACCTTATATAGCAGAAGGTTTTGGAGAAGACTTTGTACCTGCCAATTATGATATGTCTGTGATTGACCATTTTGAACAAGTAGGTGATAAAGAAGGTGCTTTAATGACACGTCGATTAGCAAAAGAAGAAGGTTTATTTTGTGGCTATAGTGCAGGAAGTTGTATTCAAGGTTTAATTCAATTAAAAGCTAAATTAAAACCAACAGATATAGTGGTATGTATTTTACATGACCACGGTAGTAGGTATGTGGGTAAAGTCTATAATGACGACTGGATGAAAAGCAAAGGCTTTCTTTAATTCATTGATTTTCAATAAAAAATTTGTGTATTTTTCTTATTTTGTAAATTATTTTACCTTAATTCTATGGCTTAGGCTAACATTCGTTTGGGCCATAAATTGTATATTTGCCACTCAATAATTAAACTATGAGCAAGTACAGAGCAGGGGTTTTATTTGGTAAAGAATTAGAGACTTTATACAATGATGCAAAAGCAAATAAGTTTGCAATTCCAGCAGTGAATACCACTGGAACAGACACCATTAACGCAGCTATAGAAACAGCAGCAAAAGTGAACTCTCCAATTATTATTCAATTTTCTAATGGAGGAGCTCAGTTTATAGCAGGCAAAGGAATGCCTAACGATAATTTACAAGCTAATATTCAAGGCGCTATTGCGGGTGCTTTACATGTGCACCAAGTGGCAAAGTTTTATAATGTGCCTGTTATTTTACATACCGATCACGCAGCTAAAAAATGGTTACCCTGGATTAGCGCTTTAATTGACGCAGGTGAACAATATAAAAAAGAAAAAGGACAACCTTTATTCAGTTCACATATGTTGGATTTATCTGAAGAAAGTTTAGAAGAAAACATTCAAACTTCAGTTGAGTTCTACAAAAGAATGGCACCTCTTGGCATGAGTATTGAAATTGAATTAGGTGTAACAGGTGGTGAAGAAGATGGTGTAGACAATAGCAGTGTTGATAATGATAAATTATATACTCAACCAGAACATGTCGAATACGCTTATACAGAATTAAGTAAAGTAGGTAATTTATTTACAGTAGCTGCTGCTTTTGGTAACGTACATGGTGTATATAAACCTGGTAATGTTGAATTAAGACCAGACATATTAAATAATAGCCAAGTATATATACAGAAGAAATTAAACACAGAAGAGAAGCCAGTGTATTTTGTTTTTCATGGCGGATCGGGTTCACCTCAAAATCAAATTAGAGAAGCCATTGGATACGGCGCCATTAAAATGAATTTAGACACCGATTTGCAATGGGCTTTCTGGGAAGGAATTTTGAATTACTATAAGAAAAATGAAACTTTTTTACAAGCTCAATTAGGCAATCCAGAAGGAGCAGATAAACCTAATAAGAAATATTACGATCCAAGAGTTTGGTTAAGAAAAGGAGAAGAATCCTTTATCCAACGCTTAGAGACTGCATTTGACGATTTAAACTGTATTAATAGAAACGCTTAAACAAAATTTTAACAGTCCCTCTAATAGTTAAAAAGGGAGAATGTTTAATTTTTAATAACTTCATAAGGACAAAAACGATTGCTTACACTATGAAAAATAGAGAAGAAGATATTGAAGTAAACTTAACGGGCGAAGAAACACCTGGCTCTGAAGCAAGTAAATCTAGATGGTTTAAAAGAATTCGAAAAGGCATTACTACTTCTACAGCAGAGAAAAAAGAAACACCAGAAGGCCTTTGGACAAAATGCCCTTCTTGTAATCATATTTGTACTAGCTCAGAATTAAAAGAAAATTTATTCATTTGTTCTAAATGTAATTTTCACCATAGAATTGGAAGCGACGAATATTTTGATATTTTATTTGACGAAGCGCATTTCACTGAACTCTTTGATAATATCAAAAGTAAAGATGCCCTTAACTTTACCGACTTAAAAAATTATCAAAAACGCTTAGACGAAATTCACGCTAAAACCGACTTAAAAGACTCCATGCGTGTTGCGGTAGGGAAAATAAATGGAGAAGAAATGATAGTGGCTTGTATGGACTTTGAATTTATTGGAGGTTCATTAGGCAGTGTGATGGGAGAAAAATTTAGTAGAGCAGTAGATTATTGTATTCAACATAAACTACCCTATTTAGTGATTAGTAAAAGTGGTGGTGCCCGTATGATGGAAAGTGCTTTTAGTTTAATGCAATTAGCAAAAACCAGTGGTAAGCTTTCTCAGTTAAGTGATGCTAAGCTTCCTTTTATATCTATGTTAACCGACCCTACCTTTGGTGGTATTTCTGCTAGCTTTGGCATGTTAGGTGATATTAATATTGCAGAGCCTGGGGCCTTAATAGGTTTCGCTGGCCCACGTGTTATTAAAGAAACCATTAAAAAAGATTTACCTGCAGGATTTCAACGCAGTGAGTTTTTATTAGAGCATGGATTTTTAGACTTTATCGTTGATAGAAAAGACTTAAAAAATAAATTATCCGAAGTAGCTTACTTATTTAAGCACTAAGCCCATTAGAATCCATTTAGGAAGTCAATATTTAACCTTATTTTTGTATCCCGGGACTATATCAGTTCCGGGATTTTTTATGGCCAAAGCTAAACCAGTACAAGTAAAAGAATTGAATAATAGGCAGGCCTATTTCAACTACCACATAGAGGACAAATATGAGGCAGGCATTGTATTGTTAGGCACAGAGGTGAAATCAATTAGAGAAGGCAAGGTAAGTTTTAATGATTCTTTCTGCATGTTTGATAAAGGTGAATTGTGGGTACGCGGCTTATTTATTAATGCCTATACGCATGGCAATACCAACAACCACATAGAAGTACATGACCGAAAATTATTATTGCAAAAAAGAGAACTTGAAAAATTAGAAACCAAAGTCAAAGAAAAAGGGTACTCTATTATTCCGTTACGTATATTCTTTAATGAAAAGCGTTTTGCTAAAGTAGAAATTGGTGTAGGTAAGGGTAAAAAAGAATTTGATAAGCGTGAAACGATCAAGACCCGCGACGTTGATAAAGAAATTAAACGACTGCTTAAGAGATAAAATATTTTTTCAAGTTCAATTCAGCGTTATTGATACTTTTTCTTTGGCGCTTCCTCACCCTTTAACTGTTCAGAAATAGCAGATGGATGCGGGCGATGGGTGGTGGCATAGGCAATTCCTAATAAAACGGCAAAGACACCGAATGACCAGGCTAGTTCAATCGGCAATAACCAATAACCCCAAAGCCTACTCACAGCAGCCTTACGAGGGTCGCTTAATTCATAAATCACTACTAGCTTCTTCCCTATTTTAGAAGCATATTCCGCGCTATCTAATTCCAGCTTATACTCTTTCCCGTATTCTGAATAAATGGCCATTATCTTAACTCCAGAAATTAAACTTTTCTTTACAATAGTAGCAGGCGCTGTTTCACTATCAAAATAATCTGGCACCCTACTAAAAGGGAGGTATAACAAAAAACAGGTAAGAAATAAAATGACTGCAGATTTGATCATTAAAAAAGGTTCTACATTAAAAGAGCCCCTAGTATTGATACCAAGGACTCTTAAAGCTAAATTATAAATATATTAGTTACTCAAACTTCTAAAGTCAACAGGGACTAGTTTACTTACACCAGGCTCCTGCATTGTCACCCCATAAATGACATCTACTGCACTCATAGTTTGTTTGTTGTGTGTAACAATAATGAATTGTGAGTTATCACTAAATTTCTGAATCATTTGTGTAAACTTACCTACGTTGGCATCATCTAATGGAGCGTCAACCTCATCTAAAATACAGAATGGTGCTGGCTTGATTAAATAAATAGCAAACAACATAGCAGTAGCGGTTAAAGTTCTCTCTCCTCCACTTAATTGACTAATAGAAGATGGTTTCTTGCCCTTAGGTCGAGCTACAATTTCCACTGCAGTTTCAGCTAAGTTTTCTGGATCAACTAATATTAAGTCACAAGAATCTTCTTCTGTAAATAAAGCCTTAAATACCTTTTGGAAGTTTTCTCTTGCTTGATTATAGGTTTCTAAAAATGCTTTATTGGCTGTCGCTTCTACTTCTTGAATAGTTAGCATTAAGCTTTCTTTAGCTGTTACCAAATCATTTTTTTGTTCTAAGATGAAATCATAACGCTTTTTCATTTCAGTATAGGCTTCAATAGCAGTTGGATTCACTTCACCCATATTCTCCAAACGCTTCTTCATTCTATCGGCACTGGCTTGTAATTCCTCTAATGAAATTTCAGTAGCTCTACCTTCGTCTAATATTTCTTCTAATTCTACTTTGAATTCTACATTCAACCTTTCTTTCATGCCAGATAACTGTAATTTTAAATTATTCAGCTGGTCTTTAATTTCATTGATTAATTGATCAATTAATTCTTTAGACTTAATCTGCATTCTTAAGGCACTCTCTTTTTCTTGTAAGACGTTTCTTAAGTTATAATAGGCCTGATCTGCTTCGTTTAAAATTGCTTCTTCATCTTCCTTGGTTTTTAATAACTTAACCAAGTCTTCTTCTAATTGTGCTAACTCGGCACGGCTTTCCACTATGGCTGCACTTGCTTCTGTTAGTTGAACACTATTGGTTTGAATTTGAACGTGTAAGTCATTCAATTGATTTTCCTTAAATACCACTTCTTGTTGTAAGGCCTCAATTTTGCTGTACTGCTTCGTTAATTGCAAATTCATTTCATTGAACTCACCAGAAGCTAAATGATATGCTTGTTCTGCTGCTTGATAAGCTAACTCAACATCATTTAAATTAGACTGTGTTTGTTGCAAAGATAAATTCAAGGCTTCTAAAGCAACTCTTGTATCGGCAATAGCGGCATGCTCTTCCGTAATCTTGTCTTCAAACTCTTTTAACTTAATAATTGCAGCCGATTGAGCTAATTGTAAGTTTTCTACTCTATTCTTATTCGCGAAAACTTCATTAATTAAAGTATTGACAGCTTGTTCAGTAGCACGAATTTCATTTTCTTTTAAAAGCTCATTAAACTGTAAAACAGAATTATGTTGCGTTTGAATAGTAGCTTTTAAATCGTTTACTATTTTTTCTTGCGCTTGTATATCTTCCAATAATTTTTCTAAGTTCTTAGCGCGTCCAATTTTCTTGCCTTCAAATAAACCTACGCTTCCTCCTGTTAAAGTATACTTGCCTCTTACATACTTTCCTGTTTTTTCTAAAATAATGCCGGCATAGTCACCCGCTAAAGCCGATTCATTTTCAGCAATAAATACATTACCTAATAAATGATTCGCCAAAGCGCTATACTTGCTATCTATTTCAATTACGGATAAAGCTGCAATGGTATTGGCAGGAGCTGCATTGGCTGAAGCCCCGTTTAATTGGTCTAATAAGAAGAAATTGGCCTTGCCTTTTTTATTGTCGTCCAATAATTGTACAGCCTGCATACCCTCTTTTAAATCATTTACTACATAATAGTTTAAATAAGGTTCTAATACATTCTCTACTGCAGCACGATAAGCTTCTTGAACATACAATATATCTGATAAAATAGGCGCTTGATGATTCCAGCCTGTGTTCTTATGCAAAAACTTCACACTCTCAGGATATCCTTCCATAGAATCTACTAAGCTCTTCAATAAATCGTATTCGTTTTTCTTAGCGTCTAGTTTTCTAGTTTGTTCTGCTAATTCAGATCGTAGAATTTCTAATTGTTCCTGTGTTTCAAATATGCTAGCTCTTGCATTATCATGTTGAATTTGCAATGCTGCTAAATGCGCATTCTTCGATTCTAAATCGGCTTCTTTGGTGGCTAATTGAGAAGTAATATCTGCAATTTGTCCAACTCTATGATTTTGCTCTTCCTCTAATTGTTGATGAGATCTTTGAACGTTTTGAATAGAAGTATCCGACACTGCTACTTTCTTTTCCGCATCAAATTGATTGCGTTGAATTTGTTGGTAGGACTGACGTAAATTATCTAAGATAGATCTTTGACTATCGAAGGAATCTCTTTTTTCAGTTAAAGCTGTTTGAGATTGATCTACTCTTGTTTTAAAATCTTGGTATATTTTTTCTTCCTCTATTACTTGTAACTTAGTGTACTCGATAGAATCGCCAATGGTTTTTAATTGCCCTTCAGCTTTTAGTAAAAATTCTTGTAATGAAGCTTCTTTGTCATTTAGATAATCTAAACGTTGAGCAGCTAAATTTTTATCATTCTCTTTAGTTCTAAGGGTAGATAAGCTATCGTTATACTGATGCTGCATTGCCTGCAAGCCTTTCTCTTTTTCAATAAAAACCACACGCTCTTGTTCTAAGGCAGCTTCTTCCAATGCAATAGCAGCTTCTAATTGAAATTTCTTATCAGTTTCTGCTTCTTGTTGATCATTTAGCTCTTTATAGCTAATATTAAAACCTTCTAAAGAAGCTTTCGCAAGTTCAATGGCAGTGTCTTTGTAATCTTTTTTGATTTCAAAATACTTTTCTGCTTTTTTAGCTTGGTTCTCTAAAGTTTTTAATTGATTATTAATTTCAAATAATAAATCTTCGATACGGGCTAAATCTTGTTCAGTCGCATCCAATTTATTTTTCGCTTCTTTTTTCCTTGTTTTGTAGATGGTAATACCCGCTGCTTGTTCTAACATTCTACGACGGCTATTGTCTTTATCCTTAATGATATCATCTACCATGCCTAATTCGATAATGGCATAACTATCGGTACTTACTCCTGTATCTAAGAATAAATTATGGATGTCTTTCAAACGACAAGCCACATCATTTAAACGATATTCACTTTCTCCGTTTTTATAAAAACGGCGTGTTACAGTAATGGTGCTAAATTCGGTAGGCAATAAGTTTTTAGTATTCTCAAAAGTAAGGCTCACTTCGGCCATACTACTAGCAGACCTAGTTTTACTTCCGTTAAAAACTAAAGAATCTAAATTTTCACTTCTTAAAGCTGAAATTTTCTGTTCTCCAATTACCCATCTTATGCTATCAATGATATTACTTTTACCACAACCATTTGGTCCGATAATGCCCGTAATTCCCTCATCAAAACTTACAATTGTTTTGTCAGCAAAGCTCTTGAACCCTTTGATTTCTAATGACTTTAGTCTCACTTTTTTTCTTCTATTTTATGTCTGCGAACATAAGAAAAAGAGCCTAGAAATCAAGGCCTAAATGCTATTTTGTGTACAATTAGTGGAGAAAAATTAAACCTGCGGAATGAGCCTACCTCCAAGGGTAGCTAGGGTTCTTGCAGGGAACTTATTTACGACCATAAAGTCGTGTGTTGCCATAACGATAGCTGTTCCATCGTTCTTTGCTATTTGGAATAATAATTGCATGATTTCATCGCTAGTTTCAGGGTCTAAACTACCGGTTGGCTCGTCTGCTAGTATTAATTTAGGGGAGTTTAATAAGGCCCTGGCAATATCCACTCTTTGTTGCTCACCTCCACTCATCTCGTAGGTCATTTTAAAGCCTTTATTTTGAAGCCCTACTTTAGCTATTACATCTTCTATTTTTTGCTCTACCAACCTTTCATCTTCCCATCCTGTGGCCTTTAATACGAATCGTAGGTTCTCATGTACATTTCTGTCAGTTAATAATTGAAAGTCCTGAAAAACGACCCCTAAATTTCTTCTTAGAAAAGGAAGTTTCTTCCAATCCATATCTTTTAAATCAAAGCCAACCACCAAACCTTTCCCTTCTGTAATAGTGACTTCTCCGTATAATGTTTTCAATAAACTACTCTTTCCTGTACCCGTTTTGCCCACTAAATAAACAAACTCTCCTTTTTGAACATTAAAATTCACATCTTGCAAAATAAGATTACCACTTTGATAAATATTTACATTTTCTAATTGCACTACTATTTCGCTCATATCTTATTTTATTAGTGTAAAATTATTTCTACTGTTTATTTTAATATTCTAAGTTATTCAATTTTCTAAAATTAATAACTAAAAGTTTCAGTTCCAAAACCTCCTTTTATTATTAACTCTTTTTGAGTAGAAGTTTCTACTCTACCAATTATTTGTGCTTCTATATTAAATGTTTTAGCCAATGCTATTAAAGCGGTTGCCGAATTTTCATCGGTAAAAATTTCGAAACGATGACCCATATTAAATACCTGATACATTTCTTTTGCATTCGCTCCAGAATTTTCTTGAATCAAATTAAATATGGGAGGTACTTCTAAAAAATTATCTTTCACAATACGCATAGGTCCTGGCAAATACTTCATACATTTTGTTTGGCCACCCCCACTACAATGAATCATTCCTTTAACAGCATTGAAATGCTTATCCAGTATGGCTTTCACTAAGGGTGCATATGTTCTGGTAGGGCTTAATAATAATTTTCCAATACTTATTTCACCAAAACCAGGTATAGCAATTATATCGGTCATTTTGTTTTTACCAATATAAACTACCTGCTC
>Ga0209499_1001902_pt1 | contig 13900 bp, 12 predicted proteins | sample C_130208_EF_Meta_FD_187306 | JGI IMG/M metagenome (GOLD analysis project Ga0209499, IMG submission 187306) | Freshwater microbial communities from Lake Croche, Canada to study carbon cycling - C_130208_EF_MetaG (SPAdes) (version 2) | ecosystem: Environmental > Aquatic > Freshwater > Lake...
CCTTTTTTGACGTTAGCTCCAACTGTTATAAAAGGTTTTGCCCCTGGTTCTGGAGCTAAGTAAGCCGTTCCAACCATAGGTGATTTTACAATATTAGCTTTGTTTATATTTTCTGCGACAGGAGTAGTGTTTACTTTAGACTGGGCAGCATTTGTAGAAGAAACTATTCTTTCGTAAGAAGCTCCCTTGTTAGATTTGCTTACTTTGTATTTGATATTATTTTCAGAGTATTCAATCTCAGTAAGATTAAATTCATCTAAATAATCAGAAAGCTCTTTAATAATTTTTTTATCTATTTTCATTTTTTATTATCTTTAATTATTTTTTTAATTGCGTCTATTGCTAAAATATAACCAAAAGAACCTAATCCACAAATCAGTCCATTAACAGCGCTGCTAATTAATGATTTATGACGAAATTCTTCTCTGTGAAAAATATTAGAAATATGAACTTCAATCTTTGGTATTTTAACAAGATTTAAAGCATCAAGAATTGCTACAGAGGTATGTGTGAAAGCTGCAGCGTTAATTATTAAACCGTCAAACTTATCTCTAGATTTTTGAATTTTAGTTACAATCTCTCCTTCAATATTAGACTGAAAGAATTCTAATTTAATTTTATTTTTTTTAGAATGTTCTTTGCAGCTCTTCTCAATTGATTTAAGAGTTTCTTTACCGTAAATTTTTGGCTCTCTCTCACCAAGAAGATTAAGGTTTGGACCATTTATTATTATTATATTCATATAAAAGAATGGTATGTTATAATTCAAAAATAGCTTAAATCAAAGATGATACAAATCATTTTGAACGGAAAATCCCATAATATAAAAGAAAAAACTAATATTACTTCTTTGCTAGAGACTTTATCTCTTTCTGAAAAAAAAGTTGCTGTAGAGATTAATGAAGAAGTGGTACCGAGAGATAATTATGATAAAAAAATTTTATCGGCAAAAGATCGTGTTGAGATTGTTCATTTTATAGGAGGCGGTTAATTGGAAGATTTAATTATTTCAGGAAAAAAATATAAATCACGACTTATTCTTGGAACTGGAAAATACAAAAATTTTGAAGAGACGGCAAAAGCAATCAAAGCTGCTGAGGTTGAAATTGTTACAGTTGCGGTCAGAAGAGTTAATGTAACTAATTCAAAAGAGCCGATGCTGGTTGACTTTTTAGATCCCAAAAAGATTACTTATCTTCCAAATACCGCTGGCTGTTATAATGCAGAAGAGGCTCTTAGAACGTTAAGATTAGCCAGAGATGCTGGAGGGTGGAATCTTGTAAAATTAGAAGTGCTTGGAGACAAAGAAACTTTATATCCTAATATGATTGAGACAATTGAAGCTTTAAAAGTGTTAAAAAAAGAAAACTTTGATGTCATGGTTTATACATCAGACGATCCAATTTTATGTAAACAGTTAGAAGATATGGGCGCATCAGCAATTATGCCATTAGGCTCATTAATAGGATCGGGCAGAGGCATTCAAAATAGATTCAATATTTCAATTATTAAAAACCAATCTAAAGTACCAGTTATTGTGGACGCCGGAATTGGTTGCGCTTCTGATGCTGCTATAGCAATGGAATTAGGTTGTGATGGAGTTTTAATTAATACTGCAGTAGCAGAAGCTAAAAATCCAATTCTTATGGCTGAGGCAATGAAAGATGCAGTTATTGCAGGGCGCAAATCTTTTATTGCAGGAAGAATTAAGAAAAAGGTAAGCGCAAATCCATCAAGTCCATTTGAAGGACTTATTGAATAATTAAGCTATTTCTTTTACTGGACCAGCTTCTTTTTTTGAAGTTTTTTTATTATTTTTAAATCTACTTTTGTTAAAGAATTTCTTTCTTTTTTTTTTGTCATCTACTTTATCAGAAACTTCTTTAGTTTCTTCTTTAGTATCTTTAGCTTCTGTGGTTTCTTTTGAAGAAGGAGCTAAAATTTCTGAACCATTAAATTCACTAATTAATTTTTTTTTACTATCGTAGAAACCAAATAAGAATTCCTGACTTAAAAATTCAGGATTAGAAATTAAATCAATTTTAAACTTATATTTATTTTTGAAAAAATTAAGTTCTGTTGAATAAGTATTATTTAAAATATCTATTATTTTTTTAGATAAATTAACTTCGATAATCTTGATTTTATCATCACTAAAGGCTTTTTCCTCAAGGAGCTTAATTATTTTAAGAGCAAAAGAGTCAGTCGTTAACTGAATTTCCCACTTAATTGAACCTTCTCTTAGTCTCTGTCTTGTCATTTCAAGAAGACCAAAGTTACTAATTCTTCCAAATTGAATTCTTGCTTTGTCATTTTTTAAAGACTCTCTTAACTTTCTTTCAACTAATCGCTTGTTCGAATAGTTTTCCATATCAATAAAGTCGATCACAATTAAACCTGCTAGATCTCTTAATTTAACTTGTCTTGCAATTTCTTCTGCAGCTTCCAAATTGTTTGTTAACGCAGTTTTTTCAATATTTCTTTCTCTAGTAGATCTTCCCGAGTTAATGTCGATAGAAACCAAAGCTTCTGTTGGACTGATAATTATATAACCTCCGGATTTTAATTCTATTCTAGGTTCAAAAATTGAGTTTAGATATTTCTCAATATTATAATGATGGAATATTGGAATCTTGCCTTTGTATTTATGAACATTTTTTACATGAGCAGGAGATATTTGTTTTGCGTATTTTTTTGCTGTTTCAAAAGCTTTATCTCCATCAACGATAATATTTTGAATGTCTTTGCTATAAAAATCTCTGATCGCCCTACCTATTAAATCTTCTTCTTCATAGATTGTGCTTGGTGCAATCGATTTTAGTGTTTTTAATCTGATTTCTTCCCAAGTACTTAATAAATTTTTCAAATCATCTTTAATTTCGTTTTGAGTTTTGTTTGCACCTGCAGTTCTCACAATTAATCCCATCGTTTTAGGAAGTTCCAAATCATTAATTATGTCTTTTATTTTTTTTCGATCACTTGAATTATAGATTTTTCTTGAGATACCACCGCCTTTTGCAGTGTTAGGCATTAGCACAATGTATTTTCCTGCTAAAGATATAAAGGTTGTAAGAGCGGCACCTTTTTTACCGCGCTCTTCTTTTACGATTTGAATAAGAACTATTTGACCTGGTTTTATTACTTCTTGAATTCGATATCTTTTAAATCTTTGAAAACTTTTAATATTCTTTTGTTTGCCTTCAAAATTATTATTTTCTTCATTTGAGTTTATTTCTTCCCCAGTCGATTTATTGCCAATACTTTCTTCCTCAGAATCGTTATCTGAATTATTTTTATCAGCTAAATCAATATCTTGAATTTGTTCGCTATGCTCAATAATTTCTTTATCAGTTTCTTCTAAAAGTTTTTCTCTGATTTCTTCTTCTTCTTTTTTTATCCTATCTTTATCTGCTTGCGGAATTTGATAATAATCAGATTGAATATCATTAAACGCTAAAAACCCATGTCTTTCATTTCCGAAATCAACAAATGCGGCTTGTAAAGAAGGTTCTATTCTACTGACCTTGCCTAGGTAGATATTTCCTTTTAGATTTTTGCGATGAATATTTTCATATTCATATTCTTCAATTCCATTATCGGATTTGATAGCAATTCTAGTTTCTTCTGGATGCGAAGCATCGATAAGTAATTCTTTTGACATGTTATTAAATTCCTAAATTTTTGATTAATTTTTAAAGACATAAAATTCATATGTTTACTTGGTATTTATAATAAACATCTTTGCCAAAATTATCTATTTAAATCTTAATAATTTTAACAAATCGATGTAGAACATGTTTAGTTCTTTGTTGAATAAATGAATAAAACCGTTTTTAAAAATGATAGAAGTTAAAAACATTGCAGAAAAGATAGGAAAATCCCTAGATAACATAAGGGGGTATCTTTGATAAAAATCAGGTTGATAAAAAAATCGCAGAATTAACATCTTCAACAGAACTCCCTGATTTTTGGAGCAATCAAAAAAACGCAGAAAAAGTAATTAAAGATAGAAATTTTTTATTAGAAATAAAAAATAATTACGACCTTATTTCTCAAGAGCATGTAGATAACAAAGATCTTTTAGATATTGTCATTAAAGAAAACGATGAAAATTTAGCTAAAGATTTGAATAAATCCTTTCAAAGTAATCTAGAAAAATTAAAAAAAATTGAACTTCTTTGTTTTCTATCAAATGAAAATGATGCTTTAGATGCTTATGTCGAGATTCATGCCGGAGCTGGAGGCACAGAGAGCCAAGATTGGGCTGAAATGTTAAGAAGAATGTATTCAAGATGGGCTGAAAAAAATAATTTTAAAGTTGAACTTATTCATGAGAGCAGAGGTGAGGAAGCTGGAATTAAATCATCAACAATTAAAATATCAGGACAGTTTGTTTATGGATGGTTAAAAGGAGAGTCTGGAGTGCATCGTTTAGTTAGAATTTCTCCTTTTGATTCAGGCGCGAGAAGACATACTAGTTTTGCAAGTGCATGGATATATCCCGTAGTTAATGAAGATATAAATATTGAAATTTTAGAAAAAGATATTCGTATAGATACCTTTAGGTCAAGCGGAGCAGGTGGACAGCATGTTAACACGACAGATAGCGCAGTTAGAATAACTCATATATCAACCGGTATAGTAGTTCAGTGTCAAAATGAAAGATCGCAGCATAAAAATAAAGAGACTGCTATGAATATGTTGAAGGCCAGACTTTATGAACTTGAGTTGCAAAAAAAACAAAAAGATTCTGATCATTTAGAAGATTCAAAAAAAGAAATTGGTTGGGGGAGTCAAATTAGAAATTACGTCTTACAACCTTATCAATTAGTTAAAGACAACAGGACTGATATTGAAGTTACTAATCCAGAAAAAGTATTGGATGGAGATATTTCAGTATTTTTAGAAGCGTCCGTATATCAAGGTATTCACTAATGTTAAAAAAATACAAAATTTTATTATTAGTCGGCATATTTTCATTATTTGCATTTCTTTTAACCTTTGGTTTTCAAACTGAAAATTTTAACGATTTAATTCAAAAAAGATTTAATGAACAATATAAAAAAGTTAAATTAGAATTTAAGAATGTTCGAGTAAGTTTAGATATTAAGAATTTCTCCGTCAAATTTCATTTAAATAATCCAAAATTATATCACAAAGGAGATTTAACTAATATTTACGAAACTAATTTTGGTATCGGTATATTCTCAGCTATTAAAGGCAACTATAATCCTAAATTTTTACAAATTAAATTCTCAGAAAACTCATTTGACAAAAGTATAAGTTTAGTTCGCGATGTATTTTTAGAGGATAGTCAAAAGAGTTATTTTGATAACAAAATTAAAAAAGGTACAATTCAAGGAGAGTTGAAAATATACAATGATAATGCGTTAAAAATTGAATTTTCAGGAAGCGTTAAAGATGCTTATTTTATTGTTTCAAATGATTTGCCTCAGTTTGAAAACATTAATGCCAACATCAATTATAAAGATAATGAACTAAATGTTAATATTTTATCCGGTTCTACAGCTGGACTTAGCTTTGATAAATCCAAAATATTGGTTAGCGAACTTGAGAGTGGTTATAAAGCAATCCTAGATGTTAGTTTGTCAGGAAAATTCAATTCTATTAAAGAGTTTAAAAATTTAAAAATTAATAATCAAGATAATATTATTGAAAATATTGAAAAACTTTCTTTCTCAACTACTGCTAATAATAAAATCGAAATTGAGTTTGATAAAAAAGGAAACCTCTTAAATACAAACGTTAAAGGAAAAGCGGAGCTTTTTAATTTAGACTTAGATTTATATCAGACTTCATTTCCAAATGTACTTGATGACAAAAATAGAAAATTTAAAAACGGAAAATTTAAAGTTGAATTTGATAGAAGCAATCTTTTTATTAATGGAGTCATCTTTAATCAAAATGATATATTAGACTTTAAGATTAATTCTGATCTTAGTAAAAATACATCAAAAGTTAATATTATTTCTGATGTTAATTTTTCCAATTGGCAAAAAGTTATTAAGCCTGAGTACATTAAAGGTTCATCTAAATTTTATATTCAGTTAAACACTAGTAAAGACCAGGTATCATTTGAATCAAGAGTTGATATTAAAAAAAGTTTAATTAATTTTACTCCAGTTAATTTTACTAAACTATTAAATGATGATGGGCAGATTAATTTAAAAGGAGAGATTAAGAAAAATCGTGCTTTTTTAGAGAAGGTTTCTATTAGTTCTGGAAAAAATAATATTGAACTATTAGATTTAGATTTTGATGAAAATTTTTCTCTTCTTTCACTTAATAGCATTAGTGTTAATACCGATAAAAGTAATTTCAAAGTTCTTTCTAATAAAAAAAATAACATCAACAATATAGAAATTGAAGGGAAACGATTAGATGCTAAATTCATCATTGATAGTTTAACAAGTTCAAAATCGTCTACTTTTATCTCAAAAAAGTTTAATGGACTAATAAGTGCTAAATTAGATCTAATAGACACTGGTACAAACGACAATATTAGAGACTTTGTTTTAACAGGAACAATTACTAAAGGAAAATTTACTAAACTTGATGCTTCTGGAAAATTCTCTAATAACGAAAAAATTACTATAAAAATTAATAAAAATAAAAATGGCAATTTAGCAACTTATTTACTTTCTGATAGAGCTAGACCATTTATTGCAGGATATAGTTTTATAAAAGGATTTGAAAAAGGAAAATTAGAATTTACCTCTGAAGATATAAGTGCGACAGCCTCCAAGGGGAAAATTGTAATTACTGATTTTAAAATTAAAGAAATTCCAGTGTTAGCTCAGATATTATCATTAGCCTCAGTGACGGGTATTTTAGACACTTTAAGAGGAGAGGGTATTCGATTTGATAATACTGTAATTGTTTTTGAAAATGATGAAAATTTTTTTACATTTAAAGATTTTTATGGAACAGGCCCTGCAATTGGTTTTATTGTTGAGGGCAAGATCAATAATGAAGATCATTTTGCAAGCTTAGATGGAAATATAATACCAGCTTATGAAGTAAATCGTCTTATCTCAAATATTCCAGTATTAGGGCAGATTTTAACAGGCAAAAGTGGTGATGGAGTTTTTGGTGTTAGCTTTAAACTTAAAGGCAAAGACGACAAATACGATATTACGATCAATCCAGTTCGAACTATAACACCAAGATTTTTGCAAAGATTTATAGATATATTTAGAACAGCTAAATAGCTTCTATTAAAACGTGCTGCTTTTTTCCAAATGAAATTTTAATAACTTTATTATCTTCAAAATCATTATTGGTTACAACTTTTTTTTCATCTGTAATGATTTCATTATTAATTCTGTAACCTTTGTTTGCTATATTTCTTCTGTATTCACCATTAGATTTTGCAAAGTTGATTTTAATAATCAAATCATTAAAAGAAATTCCGTTATCAAAATCTGATCTTTTGATTTTAATTTTTGGAAGATCATCGCCAAAAGATTTATCCTCAAAAGTTTTTTTAGAGGTAGCTTCTGCATTGGAAGAAGCCTTTTTACCATGAAGAATCTTAGTTGTTTCGTTTGCTAAAATAATTTTAAAATCATTAATATTTCTATTTTTATTATTCTCGTATTGCGAAATTACATCTAAAGGAAGCTCAGTAAATAATCTTAAATATTTAAAAACATCAGCATCATTTACATTTCTCCAGAATTGCCAGTAATCATAAGGAGAAGTTTGTTTCTCATCTAACCATACTGCTCCTTTTTCAGTTTTACCCATTTTAGCGCCAGAGCCAGTGGTGATCAGAGGGGTTGTTAAACCATAAGATTCATTTCCATTTACTCGTCTTATTAATTCAATACCATTAATGATGTTACCCCATTGATCAGAGCCACCAATCTGTAAAATGCAATCATTGTTATTATTAAGCTCTAAAAAATCATAGGCTTGTAAGATCATGTAATTAAATTCTAAAAAACTTAAAGACTGCTCTCTATCCAAACGAAGTTTAACACTATCAAAAGTTAACATTTTATTGATAGTAAAATGCTTTCCGTAATCCCTTAAAAAATTTATATAATTAATTTTGGTTAACCATTTTTCATTATTTAAAAAAACAAATTTATTATTACCTTTGTTAGTTAAGAATTTATTAAAAACTTTTTTAATACCAGTGGTATTTTTTTTAATTTCTGCGCTAGTTAGAATTTTTCTACTTTCTTCTTTTCCAGAAGGATCTCCAACCATAGTAGTGCCGCCACCTAATAAAACAATAGGGGTATGACCAAATTGCTGAAATAGCCTAAGACACATGATTTGCACTAAACTTCCAACATGCAAACTTGGAGCTGTGCAATCAAAACCGATATATAATTTAATTTTTTTATTATCTAAAAGTTTATTTAAATTATCTAAATCAGTGCACTGATTAAAATAGCCTCTTTGTTGAAAGGTTTTGATAAGATTCTGATTCATTCAATAAGATAGTATTATACAAAATTAAATAATATTAAATCTATATAAAATGAGTAAATACTTTTCTTTAGGGACCATGAGCGGAACTTCTATGGATGGAATTGATCTTTCTATTATTAGCTCTGACGGCGAAGCAGAGACGAAAGTTATTGATAATTTATTTTTTGAATACAGTTTAGATTTTAAAAAAGAGTTAATTCAAATTAGAAAAGAAATTATAAAAAAAGACGATTTAATAGATAAACGTGCACTTATTGATGACCTATCCAGGAAAATTACCATACTTCATACAGAGGCAATTCAAATAATTTTAAAGAAAAATTCTAATATCAAATTAGATTTGATCGGTTATCACGGGCACACTTTAATTCATAAACCTGAACAAGGTTTTACCTTTCAACTAGGCAATCCAGAGTTAATGTCTCAGCTCTTAAAGACAAAAACAGTTTTTAATTTTAGAGACAATGATATTAAAAATAATGGTCAAGGAGCTCCACTCGTAACACTATATCACGCTCAAATTTTAAAAAATTTAAATTTAGTCAACAATGGAGCAATCATTAATATTGGAGGTATTGCCAACGGTAGTTATTTCGAAAATTCAATTATTCATTCTAATGATATTGGACCTGGCAATTGTCTATTAGATCAATGGGTAAGAACAAATTCAAAAAATGAAGAGTTTGATAAGGAGGGAAGAATTTCAGAAAAAGGAGAGGTTAATACTTTAATACAAGAAGATTTTTTAAATCATTATAATTATCATGATAACAAAAAATCATTGGATATTACTGATTTTAACATCTCTCAGTTTAGAGGACTTAAATTAGAAGATGGAGCTGCAACACTTGTGAGTATTACCGCAAATTTAATAGCTAACTTTATAAAAAATATTATAGAAAAAAAAGATAAAGTTATTTTAGCAGGAGGAGGGAGAAAAAATAAAACTTTAATTAAATTTTTATCAAAACTTTTAAATACTAATGTTGAATCAATAGATAAATATAATCTAAATGGTGATTTTATAGAATCCCAAGCGTTTGCATATCTTGCAATAAGAAGTTTAGAGAAAAAATATTTATCATTACCTACAACAACAGGAGTTAGTAAAGCAGTGTCGGGTGGAGTTGTTTATTCTAGTTAAAATCTAGATTCTTTTTTAATATATTTTTCAATAGCAGCGCAGAACTCTTTATCTTTGCCAGCAAAGAAGTGGTTAGCGCCTTCAATTTTAACAAAATCAACATTAATACTTTTTTGATTTTTAAGTTTCGTCTCTAAAGATTTTGTTGCATCGGGTGGAACAAGTTGATCATTAGAAGCATAAACAACCATTCCTGAAGAAGGACATGGGGCTAAAAAATTAAAATCATAAATATTTGGCTGAGGACAAATCGATATAAATCTATAAATTTCAGGTCTTCGCATTAACAACTGCATGCAAATCAAAGAGCCAAATGAAAAACCTACGATCCAACTTTCGTTAGTGCTAGGATTTTGTCTTTGTATCCAATCTAATACTGCCGCAGCATCTGATAATTCTCCTTGTCCATTATCAAATTTACCCTCGCTTTTACCAACGCCCCTAAAGTTAAAACGACAAACCGAAAATCCATTTTTAAGAAAAGTATGAAATGCATTGTAAACTACTTTATTATTCATTGTGCCGCCGTACTCAGGATGGGGATGAAGAATTAAAACAGTTGGTGCGGTTGAGCTTTTTCCTTGCACATATTTAGCTTCTAGTTTTCCGTCCGGGCCATTTATGAAAGTTCCTGCTGGATTAACCGTGCTCATACTTTGAAGAATTATTATTTTAACAAGCGGCTCTTATATCATAAAAGCAAAGTTGTTTTGGTTTATTTTTTAAAGTTGACTAAATTAGTAGGAATAGTTAAATTTATACAAAATTTACTAATAATTTTCAATGAAACTGACAGCAAAAGGTAGATACGCTGTAATGGCGATGACTGATCTAGCTGCTTTTAATAAGCTACAAAAACCAGTTAGTCTAAACGACATATCTATAAGACAAGGGATCTCCCTTTCTTTTTTAGAACAATTATTTTTAAAATTAAAAAAACAAGATTTAGTTACAAGCGTTAGAGGTAATTTAGGCGGATATAAACTTTCAACAGAACCTAATAAAATTTATCTGTCATCAATTATTGAGGCTGTTAACGAAGATATTAAAACTACAAAATGTAAATTAAAATCTAAAAAAGGCTGTAACGGAAAGCCAACTAAATGCGCAACTCATAATTTGTGGGATGGTTTATCGAAACACATTAGTAATTATTTTACATCCGTTACCTTGCAAGACATTTTAGATAATAAAATTCCAAAAAATATTCCTTTTGAAAATTCACCAAGTCCATTTCAAGGATTGGGTAGATGATTTACTTAGATTACAACGCTACAGCGCCATTACATAAAAATGTAATTAAAAAAATTCAAAGTTTAAAATTTGAAGATTTGGGCAACCCATCATCCGTTCATAAGACTGGAAGAAATTCCAAAAAGATCGTTGAAGAAGTAAGACGAAATATTTTATCTATCTTAAAAGCCAAAAATTATGATTTAGTTTTTACAAGCGGAGCAACAGAATCTAATAATTTAGCAATTAAAGGATTTATTAAAAAAAATAATATTAAAACAATCTATTCTTTAGAAACAGAACATGCCTCAGTTGTTGACGTTGTTAAAAGTTTAGATATCCAGAAAAAATTTTTTAAAATTAACGCTAATGGCACTGTTAATTTAAACGAAATAGAAGAATTGTTTTCTAAAGAAACAGGTGCATTTTTAGTAAGTATTATGTTCGCTAATAATGAGTCTGGAATTATTCACCCTATTAAAGAAATTTCAAAAATTGTTAAAAAATATAAAGGGATTGTTCACTGTGATGGCGTTCAGAGTCTTGGAAAAATTGAAATTGATTTAGATGGTTTAGACGTAGATTTATTTTCAATTTCTTCACATAAAATTGGTGGCCCCACAGGAATTGGTGCTTTATTAATTAATAGTAGAAATAATATCTCTCCTGAAATTATAGGGGGAGGTCAAGAAAGAAATTTAAGATCAGGAACAGAAAATTTTCTTGGAATTTTAGGGTTTGGTGAGGTTATTAATGAAATTCAAAGTTTATCTAAAATTTGTAATTCAGAAGTAAAAAATAATAGAGACTTTTTAGAAGCTAATTTAAAAAAATTATCCAATGAAATTAGAATTTTCGGCGAGGACACAAACAGATTAGGAAATACTTGTTATTTTGCTTATCCTTCAATGACCAGTGAAAATCAAGTTATAGCCCTTGATCAAAAAGGTATTTTTGTAAGTTCTGGAGCCGCTTGTTCATCTGGAAAAGTAGAACCATCACATGTTTTAAAAGCAATGAAAGTAGATGATAAATATATTCATTCGGCGATAAGAGTAAGTTTAGGTTGGGATTCTACTAAAGATCAGATCGAGACTTTCCTTAATGTTTGGAAAACAGATTGTTTTAAAAACGGAGCTCTAAATGTCAGATAATTTAATCCAAGAACAAATTAAGCAGGATTATGCTTACGGATTTGTGACGGATGTTGAGTCGGTACAAGCACCAAAAGGTCTTAATAAAGAAGTAATTCAATTTATCTCTAAACAAAAGAATGAGCCTGCGTGGTTACTTGAGTGGAGATTAAAAGCATTTGAAAGACTACAATCGATGACAGAGCCAAATTGGCAAAAACCACAATATCCTAAAATTAATTACCAAGACTTATATTATTATTCTGCTCCTAAAGGTTTTAAAGAAGGACCTAAGTCACTAGATGAAATTGATCCTGAAATTAAGAAGACTTATGAAAAATTAGGCATTCCTCTTAATGAACAGAAAAGATTAGCTGGCGTTGCAGTTGACGCTGTATTCGATTCAGTTTCCGTTGGAACAACTTTTAAAAAAAAATTAGAAGATATTGGAATTATTTTTTGTTCAATCTCAGAGGCTGTACAAACACATCCTGAGTTAGTTAAAAAATATTTAGGATCAGTTATTCCTTTAACGGATCATTATTTTGCAACTTTAAATTCAGCAGTATTTACAGATGGATCATTTGTTTACATTCCAGAAGGAGTTCGATGTCCAATGGAACTTTCTACGTATTTTAGAATTAACGCATCAAACACAGGTCAGTTTGAAAGAACTTTAATTATTGCAGATAAAGGAAGTTATGTAAGTTATTTAGAAGGATGTACCGCACCAATGAGAGATGAAAATCAACTACATGCTGCAAACGTTGAATTAATTGCTCTAGATGACGCTGAAATCAAATATTCAACAGTTCAAAACTGGTACCCAGGAGATAAAGAAGGAAAAGGTGGAATTTATAATTTTGTAACGAAGAGAGGAATTTGCAAAGGTAAAAATTCTAAAATTTCTTGGACGCAAGTTGAAACAGGATCTGCCATAACTTGGAAATATCCAAGCTGTATTTTACAAGGCGATAATTCTTCAGGTGAATTTTATTCAATTGCAATTACAAATAATTATCAAAAAGCAGATACAGGAACTAAGATGATCCATCTTGGCAAAAATACTAAGAGCAGAATAATTTCAAAAGGTATCTCAGCAGGCCACGCGGACAATACTTATAGAGGCCTTGTAAGTATTCATGCAAAAGCAAGTAATGCTAAAAATTATACTCAGTGCGATTCATTGTTAGTTGGAAATTTATGTGGTGCTCACACTGTTCCGTATATTGATAATAAAAATTCAACTTCAACAACGGAACATGAGGCAACCACATCTAAGATTAGCGAGGAACAATTATTTTACTGTAAGCAAAGAGGTTTAAATCAAGAAGAAGCCGTAAGTTTAATTGTTAATGGTTTTTGCAAAGAAGTATTGCAACAGCTTCCTATGGAATTTGCCGTAGAAGCGCAAAAATTAGTTAGCATAAGTTTAGAAGGAAGTGTTGGTTAATGTTAAGTATTGAAAAGTTAAACGTAAGTATTGGCGATAAAAAAATCTTAAAAGATTTTAATCTTAAAATTGGTAAAGGCGAAGTTCATGCTATTATGGGACCAAACGGTTCTGGAAAAAGTACTTTGTCATACGTTTTGGCCGGTAAAGATGGTTACGAGGTTAACGGAAAAATTATTTTTAAAAATGAAAACATTATTGATCTTGAAGCTGATGAAAGAGCACAGAAAGGAATATTTTTAGCATTCCAATATCCAATAGAAATTCCAGGAGTATTTATGAATAATTTTTTAAAAACATCGCTGAATGCAGTTAGAAAAGCAAAAGGGCAAAAGGAAGTGGATATTGTTGAATTTTTATCTCTGGTTAAACAACATGCTAAAAAATTAGGAATTAAAGAAGAGCAACTTGGCAGAGCTTTAAACGTTGGTTTTTCTGGAGGAGAAAAGAAACGTAATGAAGTTTTGCAAA
>Ga0209499_1001903_pt1 | contig 13897 bp, 19 predicted proteins | sample C_130208_EF_Meta_FD_187306 | JGI IMG/M metagenome (GOLD analysis project Ga0209499, IMG submission 187306) | Freshwater microbial communities from Lake Croche, Canada to study carbon cycling - C_130208_EF_MetaG (SPAdes) (version 2) | ecosystem: Environmental > Aquatic > Freshwater > Lake...
AGAATATAAACAACCCAATTATTATTTGAAGCATGATAGTAATATTACTAAAAATAAATAATAATTTTTAGTAATTCGAACGAGGGAATGGAATCATCTTGGATTCGTCACTCGTCTTCAATTTTGGGCGCAATGTAAAAGACAATTGAGCTCTCGTCGGCTAAATCACAAGTCCCTAAATCATATTTGATTCTCATGGGGTAACCAGGACTCATTGAAATTCCAATGTAAGGAGACAGTTTGTTGGTGAGACACATTCTGTTGATTGAAACAAGATTGTACTTGATGTCTAATACATCGCCCTCGATAATGCTGTATTCATCCAAGTCGTCAATCGGAATAGTAACAAGCATCTCTCCTGTGACGCCCGTCGTAATCATGTCTATTTTCTCTTCCGAACATTTGATGTTGAGGTCCTCCCCGAAAACGGCCATTTGATTCACCAGTTCGCACATCTTTTTAGAGCTAATCGTGAATTCGGCATCGTATTCAACCAAAGGAACATTCATATTTTCATACTCGTAATCGACCAGTGGCAACTTGAATCGTTTATTGTACCCGCCATTGTTATCCATTAAATTTACAAAATCAATGTTGACGTAATCGGCATCAGACGAATAAATTGTAATCGACTGCCCATCGTTTTTGGTGCTGATAATTGTATGAAAAATATTCGTGTCGAAGCACATTGTTTCTTCATCTGCACCCAAGCGAATTTCATACGAACTGAACCAATCCGAGAGAAGAGTAACTTCAAACAAACAAACATGTGACTTGTCCATCCCCTGGATTTTCATTGCATCTGGCTTGAATACAATGCAAACGACACTTGAACAGCTCCTTATTGTCTGAAACAGCGCATGAAACAGGTCTTTTTTGGCTTTATCCTTGATAACAAGTTGCATGCGTATAAATATAATAAGGTAATGCCATTATATTTAATATGATTTGTACGTACAAGATTTTACGCGGCTTCTTCTGCTGATGCAGCGTCCACATCCACCTCTACTCCTTCAACATCTGCCACTCCCACCCCCACTCCCACTGCCGCCGGCTGTTCTTGTCCTTGTCCATCATCACCACCCTCAACCGGAATCTTTGCCTCCAAATAGGAAAATGCCGCATCAATGTCTGATATTTTATCATTTGTACATGAAATGTGACCATCTAGCTTGGAAGTCAACTCGGCAACCGTCTTTTCGAGCAAGACAATCGTGTCATTCGCTGCTAGCTCCTTTTTCTCAAGAGCGTCCAGACGGTTTATTATGCTAGTTAACACGCTCGAATCAATTAGTTTTGTGTTATCGGGGATGCCACCGACACCAGCACCAATCGCCTCCATTCCACCATTCTCCATAAAATCAAGGATGAACTGCTCGACTTTCCCGAGCCTCAAAGTAGTCAATCCGATTGCATCCGAAACTGATATCTTTGGCCTAGCAGGAAGAAGAGGCTGCTGTTGTTGTTGTTGCGATTGTGTCCGTTGTCCAATTCCACCACTCTGCGTTTGAGACCGTTGTAACGGCGGTTGCGAAGATTGTCGAACATTCTTAGACGATTGTAGCTGTTGTTGTTGAGAAAACACTGCACTCGAACCGATTGACGTATTGGGGCGAACCTGAGGCGGTTGCGACGAAGCGCCATCACCGGCTCTCCTATTTCTTGCAGCGGCGATTGACCTAGAACTACTCATAATACAAAAGATGCACAATTTGTTTCTAAATAAATAACGCAATAACTAACTAGTTTACAAATTCGCGAATCATTGGGAAAACAGGCTCAATCGCATCGGCACACGCAATCGCAACATCCCGGTGCTCTTTTTGTGTGCCGTTTCCACTTCTTAGTTGAATGTAGTGAATCCAAGAGCGCAGGGTTCCGTTCATGTACATTCGCGTAACAGTTATACCCTCTGGTAGAACCGCCCTCGCTTGTTCTTTAGCAATTCCATTCTTAATCGCCCAATCGTATGCGTCCTTTGATGCCTCGACAAGCAGTTGCTGCTTGACGTTCCAATCGCTGCTTAGTTTATCGTCGGTGGTTTCAATACTGTTCTGGCGATTCTTTGAATCTTGGAGTCTCGCATCTTTGCACACAAAGCCCAAGTCCGCAATCGCATACCGCTGAGAGAATTCTTGGAACGAAAACGACCTGTGGCGCAAAATTTGACGAGCAATGTCTCTCGTTGTTTCGATTTCAAGACAAATGCTCACCATTTCGAACGGAGACCAGTGGTGGTTTTTCATCAAGTATCGAACCAGTTTTTCATTAGTATCAGTATTGTTCTGGTTTGCTGGATTGGATACCCTGGCACAGTACGACACCATATCTAGCAAGTTTGACGCATCATCAACTGGCTTGGAGGAACTAATTAAGGCGACCTTCATACTACAATAAGTTAAATTGTAGTAATGTTTTTATATTGAAAACCAGACAATAAATTAACACAATGCAAAAGTAATTGAATATGTATTATGTATTATATTACTTTTATTATTTATTTCTTGTTATAAAACATATGGAAGCAGACGACTCAAAAAAAAACTTTTTCAAACATGTTTTTAACTTTGACAATGATTCGAAATCAGATATGTTGAACATTGTACAGTACTCGTTGATAGCAATGATTCCAGTCATTCTATTAAACAAGTCAATGGCAAAATATGTTCCCGAAGCAGACGAGCAAAAGGGAAGTTTAGAAATTTCAGCGGAAATAATTGTTCAAGTAATTACAATGTTTTTAGGGTTGCTTCTCATTCACCGAATGATTACATATGTCCCGACGTACAGCGAGGTTAAGTATCCCGACTTCAACATAGTATTCATTATATTGGCGGTGTTGATGATTACAATGAGCTTGCAGACGAAGCTGGGCGAGAAAGTCGGCATTCTGTTTGAGCGCATTGTCGAATTGTGGGATGGAAAGAGTGGCGACAAGGCTAAGAACGCCAAAAAGGGCAGCGTGAAAGTATCACAACCTATTTCCGGACAACAGCAATTACAAAACCCGAACCAGGTTGCAATCACTCAGTCGCTTTACAATGACGGAACGTCGATAAGTTCTCTGCCAACACACGCACCCCAACAGCTTCCCGATTATGACAGCATGCACAAAAAGGAGCACGTGCCAATGGTTGGTGCTGCATCTCCTGAACAATTCTCGAATTTTGAGCCCGTTGCCGCAAATTCGGGTGGGGGTGGGGCATTTGGAAGCAGTTGGTAAAACACAAAAACGAACAACAAATAGCAAATAAAAAATAGCAAATAGCAAATAACAAACAACAAACAACAAACAACAATTTAAATAAATCAATGTCGTTATATAACAACATAATATATAACGACATTTTCTAGATGGACGATAGCGATGATAGCGACGATAGCGATAATTACGTTGACCAGAATGACCCCAAGGTGAAAAAACTATTGCAGGCGATTGACGATGAAACCAATGAACACTTGTACAATTTTACAAGTGAAAAAATACAGGCAATGAATTTAAAGGTTCTAAGCGAACTTCATTTGACAAAAGCAGAAACTCGCGCACTGCTGAGTAAGCTGAAGGGGTACAAATATATTGATGAGATGAACGAATTTAAATGTGGCACGTACCTAAGGTGGATTCCCTTGATAGACCCTGAAAATATAAACCTCACCAAGGGTGCAATTTTCTGCGACACGCAAATATCTGACGATGGTGTAATGCTAATATGCAAGAATTTTGGAATGTTCAACAAGCACTTCCAAATTAAAATGGAGGAGTCGTTGATTTTTAGAAAATTGACCGACCAGGAAATGATTTTATTGTCCGCTTTAGACCACTTATCTTTTGTAAAGTAGTAAGAATACGAGAAAATTATATTTGTACATAATATAAATGGATAATTCGACGATTAACATTCAGCCTGTTGACAAGATTACAACCAAGACCGCTAGTAAATTAAATGTTCGTGTTATTAGAGTTCAGCTCTTTACCAGTGCGACATTACATGCAGCTTTACAGAGTTCGAATGGTGAAAGTGTAGACTCTAGAATATTGGAGATTACAGGTGATGATTATAAGAGCTGGTCAAACGACGACACTTACATCTATGAGTGGGTTGCTAATCAAATGGGTGTTGTCTTGGCGCCTAATGTAACATTGACACCTGTCGACCCTGTTGTCCCCGTTGTCCCCGTTGACCCTGTTGTCCCCGTTGACCCTGTTGACCCTGTTGTCCCCGTTGACCCTGTTGTCGCGCCTGTCGACGATGCAAGTGCTTAGACCATTGAAGATTTGAACGACATAGGTGTAAATTAATTATTATGTTTATTTATTGTAATAAACATAATCTTCACCACAACAACTTATCCGCCAACCACCCGTTCGTCCACTTCTCTTTTCGGTCAGAATTGTGTCGAATCTTGTAAAGTCGCCGCCTTGTCTTTGCGTATTTTTTCCCGCGCAGCTTCATGTAGGTCGGGTAATCATTCATTCCATTCGCACCAACCGCTGCAATTTTATTGCCGTCCTTGTAAACATCAATTTTCTTTGTCTTGTTAGTAGATGGTTTAACGGTCACCCCGATTAACCGCGCCTGTCGACGCGTGTATTTTGTTATTGTATATTGCATTATATAGTAACAAAATAATAAAAGTTTCACATCTTGTTTGTTCTCCTGGTCATTCTTCTAAATGTTACACTTCGACGTCCCCTACACTTGAACCGGCCTCGTGTGAGTCCTTTCTTTGTAAAAATGCTTCGCGTACAAATCCCAATTGAACGCGCTTCATTACCAGAATCAACAGCCTTTATACACCTGCACAATTTTTCGGCCAATATTTTTTCGGCATCAACCTTCAGCTGTTTTTTTGATTTGGGGACTTCAACTTTATAGAAATCGAGTATTTTTACATAATCCTCATTCGACAGCATAGTTCGTTTTATGTATGTGAATAAAAAAATAATTTAATTTAATCGCAAGCCTTATTTTATCAATGTATAGTAAAGTAAAAATGAAAATTGTCGTATTTGATTTAGATGAAACATTGGGATATTTCGTAGAGTTTGGCATATTTTGGGATTGCTTGGTAAATTATTTGAAAAATACCAACAACTACGAATTGACTCAATCCGACTTCAATCAAATACTCGACTTATACCCCGAGTTCTTGAGACCCAACATAGTTAATATTCTAACCTACTTAAAGAGCAAAAAGACATCGAAGTGTTGCAGCAAGATGATGATATACACCAACAACCAAGGCCCTCGAAGTTGGGCTGACAAAATCATATCGTACTTCGAAACAAAGCTGAACTATAAATTGTTCGACCAGATAGTAGGGGCATTTAAAATCAATGGGAAACAAATTGAATTGTGCAGAACAAGCCACGACAAGTCATACAACGACTTTATCAAATGTACGAAAATACCCGATGATGCTGAGATATGCTTCTTGGACGACAATTATTTTCCAGGGATGAACCACAAGAATATATATTACATTAACTTGAAACCGTATGTTCATGATTTGAATTTCAGTCTACTCCTGTCGCGTTTTATGAATAATGAAATATCTAATATAATTGATGACACGACAAGGTTCGAAAAGGATATGATGAGTGATTTCCGAAAATTTAATTTTACAACGAATGAAAAAAACGAGAGTGAATACGAAATTGACGGAATTCTGGGAAAACAAATTTTAATGCATTTGCAAATGTTCTTCAAAAAGACAAGCTACACGCGAAGACAAACTACAAGTAGGCGAAGCAAGACATCTAAGAGAAGTCGCACCTAGTTAGAGAATTCTTTCGCCATTCTTCTATTCGTAATTTGATTTTGGATTTTAATTTTCAGTTTCATCAGGTAGGTATTCAGCAACGTTGTGGTCAAAATAACAAGGCCTGCGCTAAATGCTATTTGACGGTCAAGTTCGTTGAATTTTATAGTTTGGAATGGGTTGAATCTCACCAATAAAAATAGGCAAATGTATATCTTGACGTAATAATCGATTGTGTGGTAATAATCAACTATTTTTTGCGGTACGCGCGTGTCGACGGCCATCAATATAATCAAGATGTATGATACCACTATGAAAAGCTTGAACAAATTGAGTTGAATTGTATAAAAATCGAGCATTTATATAGTTGTTGTATATTTTTATTTTCCTTCACTTTTCGTTCTTGTATGTCGTTGTTCTCTTCAACAACAACATATTATTTAACACCTTGATGTCGTTTGAATATTTTATTATTCGCATTACACCCTCTATATTCAGCGTACCGTCTTCTGACATTGTATCCACCATGTTGAGCAATATATCTTTACTGTCACGTTTAATCTCGAAAATGGTTTGTGTTATTTCTTCGCATTTAACGCATAATTTCGAGTTTTCACACGGAACGCAGACATCATGTTCATACGTTCGATACACTTCATTGATTGTGTGGTTCTCAATGTTCGCACTCATTTGTAAGTAGTTGTAATTGTAACTGTAGTAGTCATTTATTCTAATCAACAATCATTTTTAAATTGACCACTAGAATGACTGTTTTCATCATTGTACAACTCTAGGGTGCGTGCACTTGGGTCGGTCGCGTTGGTGTATTTGGGCATCCAATAATAAGGAAGAATATTCCCAGTGTTTGGAAAACAATCGTCAAATATCTTCTTGTAGTATATTTTTTCAGTATCAATGTTTTCGGGAAAAATAGCACCAGTCTCCTTTAAAATCTTATCAGCGATTTTCTCTTGTATAATGTTGAACAACGACCGTCCTTTGCCACTAACTCCGTCACTGAATGCCTCCTTTCTCCTCCACAAAATTTCATTCGGGAGCAATTGTTTTCCCATTGAATTTTCATAGTGGGCAAATGAAAAGCTGCTTCGCAACAAGAATTTTTCACATTGATTTGTATTGGTATGATTCCTGTAGCGTGGTGCGATAGAAAGATAGTGGTTAACAAAACTCCTGTCTAGAAACGGCGTACGAGGCTCGAGTCCGTGCGACGATATGCACTTATCTGAACGCAGCACATCAAACATGTGCATATCTCGAAGCAATCTTCGCGTTTCTTTATCGAATTCAATGTCGTCTGGGCATTTGTTCATGTAAAGATAACCACCGCATAATTCGTCTGACCCGTCGCCGTTGAATATTACCTTAGCGTCGCTGTTCTGTGAAATGTATTGCCCTACTAGATAATTCCCAATGCTTGCTCGCACAGTGGTTGTGTCATAACTCTCAATGGCATTGATTACCGATGGGATAGCATCGAACATTTCTTGTTCAGTTACAATAACATTTGTGTGTTTTGTGCCAATGTAATCTGCCATTATTTGTGCGTACTTCAGGTCCTCCGAACCTGCCAACCCAATGCTATACGTTTCTAAGGGATATGCAACATCATTCATGGTGCAGTAATCATTAACGAGCGCCGCTATCAAACTGCTGTCAAGACCACCAGATAACAAGCACGCAATTGGACGCTGAGTTGCCCCGCATTGTCTAGCAACAGCGGTGCTCAGTTGTTGCGAAACACTGTTAATGACGTCTTCTGTTGGTTTACTCTGCAGTTGGTGCTCTAAAACCCCGTACGAAAATGTCGGTATGAAAAACACTGCATTTTCCAAACTAATTTTCCACTCGGACCTGTTGTTGGTCGATATTTCAAATGTGCTGTAAGTTCCAGGTTTGAATTGTTCGATTGAGTACTGGTAACGGTTGTAAACTACAAACCGGTCAAGACACTTCAATTCGGATGCAAACCCCACGAGGGTTTCGCTTTTGTACCCGAGATGCATGTTTTTCAGGTAGTAGAGTGGGCGAATTCCGATAGCATCCCTTGCAATATGAATTACATGAGATTTTGGGTCACGTTTATCGTACAAGACAAATGCAAACACCCCGTCTAGCATTTCGAGAGTTTGTTTAATTCCATATTTCAAGTACAAGTGAATTATCACCTCGCAATCAGAGTCTGTTGCCGGAACAACCTTCATGGTCGTGTAAAGCGACTTGTAATTATAAATTTCTCCGTTGCAGATTAAAATGATACCGTCCCTTTCAATCGGCTGATTGGATTCTGCATTTAGGCCATTGATGGCGAGTCGATGAAACCCGATAGCAAGTTTATAATTAGACGTGTCCAAAGTGGAATTTTCAGGACCCCTGTTTTTTCCTTTTGAAAATTCTTTCCTGATAATGTCTGTATTAATATAATCGCTGTTCAGAAGTGCAAAAATTCCACACATTGTTCGTATATCTTCTTATATCTTGTATAACACAAGTAATCTTTATATTCAGAAAAGGTAAAAGTTTCAAATAAATAATATACATTTATACTAATGAACCAATCAACGATGCCGATAAACGATTCTGCCCAAGAGTGTGTTGCAAAAATACACGAACAAACAAACAATCGATTGTACGACAGAAACATCCCGTCGCAGCCTCTGCAACCCTATTTAGGTGCGCGACCGGTGATGACAAAGTATTCTCGACTTCCTGTTGTTGACCCCAGAAAACAGCCGACCATTCCGCTTATGCAGTTAGCAGATTACAACAGTCGAAATGTATTCAACCCTGGTAATACCAAGTCACCCTGGTCAGGGTTTGCATCAAGTGTGAATGTCGAATCAGACCTGAGGAACCAGATTTATGCACTTCAGAAATGCAGCCAATCTGTGTATGTGCCTGGCAGTCAGAGCGACTTGTACCAGTACGGTTTCATTCCCGCACAGGCCACTGCTAATCCGCATTCTCTATTATTTTCTGAGGACCATTTTGATAATTTCAACCCGAATCCTGACAATAAAATAGTCGGTTCTGGAGTATTTTACAATTCGACTAGGACACAAGTTAAGGAGCTGGGAGATACAAAGCCGCAATGCTAAGAAGGGGCTTATTACGATTTACAATTGCGTATTTATGCGTATTTATATTATTTAATATAGTTTCAAATAATATATGTTGAATGATGATGGTGTCAAACCGATGAACAATGATTATATTACAACGGTTACACTGGAATGCCTTTTAAACAAGCAGTATAATACCCTCTTGAATGCTCGGGCCGTAAAAGAAGTGAATAAGAAGGATGTACGGTTTTACAAAAAGAGGATTTTCAACCTGACAAAAGAATTGTTGACTACTAGCGACAAACCAGCCCTGCTCTCTCCCGATGTTAAGCATGCATTTGAACATTACATCCGGCAGAGTATTCAGTATTTCAAAACCCTCGATAACAATGACATCCTTCAAAAGGATTATGATTCGTTAACAAGTGATGTTGTTTGTGGCGATGCTGCGACACAAAGCAACCAATCTCAAGCGGCAGCAGCTGATAAGCTTATGATGCGTTCCATTCAGGTAACAAATTCTTTAGATACATTCGTGAAAAAAACAACAGTTACAAAACGTAAACCAGTTGTTTTGCCTCATCAGAAAGAAATCAACTTGAAGGACCCTATTTTGAGAAATAAGGGTGTTCCAAAAAAGAAAAATATCACTAATAAATATGGCGAAAACAAGAAGTCGAACGAGGGTGAGGAGAAGATTGAAGAAGAGAAACAAAAGTAGACGAACTAGGAAAACAACGAGGGTTCGTGTGGGTGGTGGCAGCAGAAGTAGCAGTGGCGCAACCGCTCATTTAAAGAAGGTAAACTGTAGCCCAAAAGATAAAAAAGATATTAAAGATTTTACGTGTTACATGGACGAGTCATTATATAAACTCAAGTCACTTTGGAATGCTAGGCACCCTGATGTTTTGATTAAGACCAATGACACGAGAGAAATCCACACCTTGTTATCAAAGTATTTGAGTAATGTGTGCAAGAAGGAGTCTTGTTGGATAAAGCAGACGAGTGGCTTGGGTAAAGCGAGCAGCGATTTGACAGATTCATTTGCGCCCGAATCTCCGTCTGACTGGAAGAAAAATCCAAAGGAATGGTTGACTAGTGTCGACATTACCAAAGTTATGAAACAGTACGAGAAAGCATACAAGTGTTTTGATTTCATAGGACCATCCCCGATTGATTTTGATACTCGGTTGATGTACGGCGAGTGTGTGTGGGACGAATTGTGTAATTTCAATATAGAAGACCAAATCAAGAGAGGAAAAACCAAGATTGGAATCATATTTAACACGGACCCGCACTATAAATCGGGAGAGCATTGGTTGAGCATGTTTATCAATATCGAAAAACGGACAATTTCATTCTTTGATAGTGTTGGAAACAAGATACCTGACAAAATATTCAAACTGGTTGAACGAATCACGAAACAGGGTATGTCAATGAACCCTCCTATGAAATTCGAGTTTGACCAGAATCACCCTGTTGAGCACCAATATGGCACAACTGAATGTGGAATTTATTCGATATTTTTTATTGTGCATATGCTTGAAGATAAGATTACGGAAGAATATCTGAAGCACCACATATTAAAAGACGAGTACATTACAAAATTTAGAAAGATATATTTTAACGAATCATTATAATCAAATCAACCATTAGAAATCAACCTTTGGAAAAGGTTGAGCCAAACCGATTGGAAAAGGTGAGCCAACTCGTTTGGAAAATGTAATCTAAAAGCCAACCGACGTTTGGCTCAACCTTTTCCAAAGGTTGATTTCCAAAGGTTGAAAAGGTTGATTAACTCGCAAATCATTTAAATATAAAACTTATATGATTTATATGAACAATCATACATTTCTACAAAAGGAGAATGTCGATATGTTATGGGATGTAATAGTCGACGAGGATGTTTTCCAGAGGTCTCCAAAAGGGACGGTCGTTTCTGTCTACGAAGTTTTTTGTAACAACATTGGTTCCTTTTTTGACGTTGAAAAGAAGAACGCAACTAGTTTGGTGGATATGAACAAAAAATATATCATGTTAATGCTGAATTTCATTCGGACAACTGTTGTGCAACAAACACAAACACATACACAACTACAACCAACCGGAAATGTTGCGCGAACGAAAGAACCAATAACCAGGGATGACATTCAGAAAGATAAGAAAAGTCAAATCGAGAAGGATTTTGATTTGCGCCAGCGAGACTTTGCAAATGCAATGACCAAACCTGTGCCTCCGGTTCCTAAGTTCAATGATGAGATTGACGAACCTCTTGGTGAAATGGAGCAAGCTATCAAAATTATGACTGAACAGCGAAAATATGATACCGACCAAATCAACAAGGGGTACACTGACTCGAATGGCGACTGGTTAAAGCCGAGGGAAACATCTATAAAAAACGAAAAGTTTCAATTGCCACCTCAACAGCAATTGCCACCTCAACGGCAAGAGCAACAACCTCAACCGTATCGGTCGCCACCACAACAACCTTCTATAAAGTACATCAAGATAGATAATGTAGATGTCGATGATAACAGAAATTATATAATTGACTTGCTACCCCCTCCGCAGAAACACATTACGTGGTCCGACGAACAACCGCAACCATTTGAAGGTGTTGGCGCATTATTCAACAAATTAAAAAAAATTGACCCACCAGCCACTACTATTGCAAGTCAAGATGATTCCATCATCAAGGCACTTGAATACAAAATTGAAATGTTGAATGAAAAGGTAGAAATGTTGAATAACAATATAAAGAGTATCTTGGATAAGTTTTCCAATAAAAAAAATGATTTGTTTTTGTTAGAAGATAGATAAGGCACTAACCGACCTAATAAACTTTGGAAAACCAACAAACCTCGACCAGAACAATGACGACTACTATTGATACTATTGATGTACGTGTACTCCGTGATGAGCTCGCCTACTTGGAGAAACGTTATCCCGTTGGGATTGTAGACGAAGAAACAGGTAATATCATAGAGTTGGATGACCCTAAAATCGAAGATAATGGTCTAATGACGTGTTACGTCGCAAGCGAAGACGAGTATTATTATGTTTCAAATGAGATGACGACCATACCTAATTATGATGCAAAGTGGATTGACCACTTGTGTTTCAAAAACGAAGCCGGAACCCTGGTACTTTTCCAGACATACATAACAGAAAAATACACATCTAATGCGGAGACAAAGGTTGAGACCGAGCTCCCCGAGCTTCCTCCGCCTTGCTTTCCTAAGAGAATCAGAAAGGGAGATGCTTATCTGAGCGAGCTCTTTTCGACGATGAGGGAGCACACGGAATACTTACCTATCTTCGAGAAGAACGAAGAGAATTTGCAACCGTTCACGAATATTCTGGTGCCGTATAGATTAGGACTGAACGACAACAACATTATGATTTGGAAGCCAGAGCATGTGATTTCTGGGTTGACAACATTGTTGTTGCAGGAGGCTGGTGTATTCACAGAGGTCACAGTTTCAAAGGACAATACCAAGGTGAAGGCAAAGTCATATGACAGCAACGGTGTAATTCAAACGTACTACTGTATATCTCTTTACAGAACTCCTATTGATGACTCCCCTGACATGCTTACGATTAACGTTGCTAGGATGTGTGGAGACAGCATGGTATTCTATCCTTGGTTCAAGCGTTTCGAACAGACTGTTAAAAATCAAGATTAAAACACAAAACAAACATACATAACACAAACATAAACAACACAAACATAAATAACACAAACATAAATAACACAAACATAAATAATAAACAACACAAACAACACAAACATACATATTGAATTGTTTCAATATGTGCGAAAAACTATAAAAATACAAAACTAAAAAACTACAAAAATACAAAACTAAAAAACTACAAAAAATTAATGTCCCGACGGGTTTAAATACCTTTTTTCTTTTGTAATATATTCATTGTCATTTAATGCTTTCTGTAAAACTCCAACGGTTTGCGAAAGACTTGCCGGAACAAGAATATCCGTCTGTACTTCGTCTGTTCTTTTCCATACACAAACAAAATCCTGCCATATGTCACGTTTAGGCGATATATGAAATGTCTCAACAACTTTTACGGGATATATAGGTTCATTCGAGAATTGATAACTACTCCAGTAAGATAGCGCCTGTCCTGCGTCAGAATAGAAACGCCAGTTATCCCCCGGATGGCAGTGATACGGGCCGTCTGTAGGCGCATTCACGTAGATATATCCATCGAATTTAATTATTCTTGTCATCTCTTTGAATGTTATCCAAAAACACGGGTCGTGTTCAAAGCAAGAGGTTGATACGATTAAATCGACAGAACCATTATCGAACGGCAATTTAGCACCTGGCTTGACTACAATATCTACAGAACTATGTTCTTCAATATCAAGACAAATGTATTTCATGCCTAAACTCTCAAAAGCGCCTCTTAATGAACCGTTTACGTCTTTGCCTCCTATGTCAAGAACAACCTTGTTTTCTCCGCCATACACTTCTCCGAACAATTTACCACACATTGATGCTGTATCGTGCATTTATTTTATACATAACAGATGCGGCTTTAAAAAACATTACCAAACGCAATTACAACATTGAAAGGTTTATTTTTGGCGACGAGTTGATGTGTTTTGGTTAGGTTTTGTTTTTTTGTTAGAGCAGGTTTTGCAATCATTAAATAAGCCAGGTATAAATTTGCCTACTTTTATCATTTGTATTTCAGCGGGTTTAAGTTTTTTACGAATCGTTCCAGTATGTTTTCTTTTATGATACCTACCAACACTTTTATAACCATTTCCTTGTTTGATAAAAACCTTACGTACTATTTTCCCACCGGATTGATTTTTTATAACTTCAGTATTGTTGTATTCAAATTGGGGTAGAGACATCTGTATATTATTATGATAAAATATATTATCATAATAATATATAATTATTTATATATGAAAGCATTTTTGGTTCATTTGTTTCACATACTTATTGTTGGCAGTTTGTTTTTATATGTAGGAATTAAAAGAACAACAATACCCTCGTCTATGTATACTGGTTTGATAA
>Ga0209499_1001904_pt1 | contig 13895 bp, 17 predicted proteins | sample C_130208_EF_Meta_FD_187306 | JGI IMG/M metagenome (GOLD analysis project Ga0209499, IMG submission 187306) | Freshwater microbial communities from Lake Croche, Canada to study carbon cycling - C_130208_EF_MetaG (SPAdes) (version 2) | ecosystem: Environmental > Aquatic > Freshwater > Lake...
TATTTGAAAACTATATAAAAGGCAGTCCTAAACCAAGAGTTGTTTTAAAAAAGGAATTCGAGTTGGCAATTATTAACCGATTATATGAAGAACCTTTTCAAAAAACTACTTCCGATTTCATGGAAGGACGTTTGCCAAAAGACATAAATAAATTAGCTATTGTAATTGGTAAATTAGATTTTATTAAAAAATCACAGCAACCAAAAGCAGAAAAACATCCAGAGAAATGGTATGCTTTGATATACTGGTTTGAATTAAGAATTTCAGCAAAGAAACCTCCGAGTGGAGTTGAAGGAAATCTTAATAAATCAGAGATAAAAAAAATTGGAGCTATAAGGTGTAAAAGTACTGGCCTTAGTTTTTATAATTCTTTCAAAGATATACACTATAATAAAAACGTATCATTAAGTAATATGTTTGGCGATGATTGGAAAGAAGTTGTCATAAAACTATCAAACTACAATCCTGAAATTATCAAATATATTGATGAAAATTATTAAAATATTTTCTAGACACGTCAAGATACGTATCTGAAAAATATCCCTTAAAAGTTTTCCCTTAATTCGCAGCAATTAAATAATTAATCATGTGCGAATTAAAACCAATACCTTATTCGGTCTTTTTACTTCCTAAAAAAGATACTCCCAGAAAAAAGGAACTATTAAAGCAACCTAAAATTAAAAAAGGGTCTAATAGTATTCTCTTAATAAAAAACTATAAACCTAGACTATGAGAAAGAAAAAAACTCCTAGTCTTGAAGTTAATGATTTAATACAAGACAAATCTTCAAAAACTGTCTCTAAATCTAATCTTATTGAGGACCACGCTGACCAACACTGTGACTCTGAGATTGAATTACAAGAAAAAAGTTTAGCATTTCTTTTAGACGCTGTTGAAGTTGTGGACTTCTCTCTGGAGAAAGAGCCAAAATTGGTCCAATGGAAAAATGAAATTAATAAGCTAAAAAAGAAAGTACTAGATAAAGAAGGAAACCCAATTGATCCAGAAAGTAAAGAATACATTAAGTACGAAAAATTGCTCAATGGAACATCCTTTCCGAAGTTAAAAAAGCAGGAATATTCCGTGCTTGTTATTAATGTTTTCAAGAAATTAGTCCTTGAAAAAAAATTGGATTTGAAAGTTTACAACAAAGTAATCTTCATTTACAATGGTAAATATTGGCAACAAATAACTCATGAAAGGTTCACCAGCTTTTTAAGTAATGTCGCCGAGAAAATGGGCTTAACCGGACTTTTGTACAAACACCACACCTTTGGTGCCGATTTAATAAAACAATTTACACATAACAATTTTGTCCAAAGTACAATTGATAATAACCTCACTAGTATTAATTTACAGAATGGAACTTTCGAATTTCGTAAAGGGATAGGAAAAATCAACCCACACAATAAAACCGATAATTTACATTATGTGTTGCCTTTTGAATATTTGCCAGATGCAACTTGTCCTATTTTTAATTCATATTTAAAATATTGCCTACCAGATGAAGAGAAGAGAATGGTTTTACAAGAGTTTTTGGGTTATATTTTTACTCCAAATGACATTTGCAACCTCGAAAAATGCCTTCTATTGTATGGAGAAGGTAGCAATGGGAAATCAGTCTTATATAGGGTGATTAATGCGATTTTGGGAAAAGAAAATATCGCTTCTTATTCCATACCGCAACTAACAGATAAATCTAAAGGGGAATATTATCTTGTCAACCTACAAGATAAACTTCTAAATTACTGTAGTGATACTAAAGGAGCTTTTGACAATACAGGAGTATTCAAGCAATTAGTTTCTGGAGAACGAGTTACAGGACGTCATCCTGCAGGCAGGCCTATTGAATTTGTAAATAATACAAAATTTATTTTCAATGTGAATGTTCTTCCAACCACTCCAGAAAATGTCCATGGATTTTATAGGAGATTCGAGATAATTGAATTTGATGTAACAATTGAAGAAGATAGAAAAGATAGACAGCTACCGGTTAAAATAATTGAAAATGAATTACCTGGGGTTTTTAATTGGATTTTGGTTGGACTGGAAAGGTTACTAAAAAACAAACACTTAACGGAGTGTAAAGCAAACAATGAAGCACTTGAACGATTTAAAACTAAGAGCAACCATGTTCTGGAGTTTTTAACTAATGAAGGTTTTGAAGTGGTCAATAATATTGAAAAGGGGATGATTTTTAACGAATTATACCAAAAATACCAAAAATGGATTTCAGAAAATGGAGACAGACCGTTGAACAAATCTACTTTTAAAGAAAGAATCGATGGGATAAAACTTGGTAACAAGCAAGTCTTTCGAAATGAAAAATGTAATGGAAATAAACATAAAATTAATTTAATAAAAGAGTAAAAAAATGGAGAAAAATGATCAAAACAGAAACTTTACACTTAGCACAAAAGTTACTGCTTGCCAAAAAGCAAAATTCATGCAAGAAGCAGAAAGACTTAAACTATCTCTTTCGGAATGGATTTGCGGCACACTAGACATGTCTATTAACGCCTACGAAGAAGTCGATAAGTCGGAAATGATACTACAACTTCAAGAGGATAATGATGAAAAGACTAACATTATTAACGGTCTAAAATTGCAGCTTAATAAAGTAAATGCTCTTCTTCAACAAAAAAGAAAAATTATTGCAGAACTACACTACGCCAATCTAGAAAACGATAGAGAAGTTTACTATAATAGAAAAATACAATAATAATCCACGCACAAATAGATGAATGCTAATACGGTATATGACGTTTTTCTTGCTCTTCCAGAAGTGGAAAAGCAACGTCATATACAATTAGTGACCGAGTACTATTCAAAAAAGGAGAATCAACTCAAGATAGCATTTAGGAAAAAGAAAAATGAAGTTCGATTCACTAAAAAAGACGCTATAGATTATTTATTGAAGAATGTGTTTACTTCAAAAAACAAAGTCAATTAAATATCAACTATAATTTTAAAGATTACTGATAATCTAATAAAAATATTTATCTCAATAAGTTATTTTCCAAAAACATCAAAAAAATAAGTCTTTTTCACCTTCAATAAGTAAATTTCACTTACTTTTGAATAATCATTTTTCACCAACCATTATGAATACAAAGCATTTTTCACTTAAAATAAGTATTTTTCACGGACGCAAAGCACCAGAAGAAGGGATCTTAGTTGGTTATGGAGCAATTATAGAGGCATTCAAATTAGCAATACCACTTCCTAATCAATTAGCTTTAATTAGCCCAAAAAAACGACAATACAAAACTGAAAATTGGAATGTACTTACGTCACGTCATGAACCAGATGACACACTATACAAACAACTAGTTTTCGCATTAAAATACGAGGGAATAAATTTGTTGTTATTCAAAAATTTATTTGAAAAATTATCCGAAGAAGATTGTAAAGCATTAGTACAATTAGAACCACAAGGGCAATACAGCCGAAAAATTTGGTTTTTGTATGAATGGCTATTAGAGAAAAGATTAGATATTGCTGACTTACATAAAGGTAATTTCGTTGCTTTAGTAGATGAAAAAATTCAATTTGAATCACCATTAAGTATCAATTCAAGTAGACACCGTATAAAAAACAACTTACCTGGAACAGTTGATTTTTGCCCATTAATTTTCAAAACTGAAAAATTAGTAAACTACATTGAAGTAAATCTTTCGAATAAAAAAAATACTTATCTAAATGCTATCCGTAAAGAACTACTTCTAAGAGCATCTGCATTTTTATTACTTAAAGATTCAAAAGCATCATTTAATATAGAAGGCGAAACACCAACCAATAATCGTGCGGTTAGATGGGGTAAAGCTATAGGTCAAGCTGGTTCAAAATCATTAGATAAAGAAGAGCTATTGAGGTTGCAACAAATAGTAATTGAAAATACTCGATTCATTAAAATGGGATTTCGCGAGGAGGGTGGATTTGTAGGGGAACACGACAGAATAACATCAGAGCCAATACCGGAGCATATTTCGGCTAAAAGTGAAGATTTAGATAAGTTAATTAACGGATTGATTTTAACATATGAAAAACTAGAAAAATCAAATTTTAATGCTGTTTTAGCTGCAGCCAAAATCGCATTTGGATTTGTATTTATTCACCCTTATGTAGATGGAAATGGTAGAATTCACCGATATTTAATACATCATATTTTAAGCAAAATGCAATTTGCTCAACAAGGTATGATATTCCCTATTTCAGCTTCAATTTTGAATCATATTGACGACTATAGAATTGTATTAGAATCCTACTCGTATCCATTATTGGACTTTATAGAGTGGAAACCAACTAAGAATCACAACGTAGAAGTTTTGAATGAAACAATTGATTTTTATCGGTATTTTGATGCAACTAAACAAGCTGAATTTCTATTCGATTGTGTTAATGACACTATTGAAAATGTAATTCCAAATGAGGTGGATTACCTTCAAAAATACGATGAAATGAAATCTTATTTAGACAATGTTTTTGAAATGCCAGACAAAGAAGTTGCTTTATTAATTAGATTCTTAGAACAAAATAATGGCAAACTTTCCAATAGAGCTATTGAAAAAGAATTTAATGAACTAACTGGTGAAGAAATAACAGAAATAGAAGAACATTTTCAAATTTATTTTAAACAATAAAAAAATAGTATCTTGCACAAGATTTTTTTATCAAAAACAGTACACTAATCAGTACACCAAACCGTACACCATTTTAAAGAAAATACCCTTTTTAAGGCAAGAAAAATGGTTATAATTGAGTAAAAATTCAATTCATAACCCTGAGGTCGGGAGTTCAAATCTCCCTCTCGCTACAAATTAACCCCTTAATATTCAACATATTAAGGGTTTTTTTATGTCTTTTCATTAAAAAAATCAAGAACTCATTTTCTTCAAGTGAGGAATTCAAGTGAGGAAGAGTGATGAAAAAAGTTAGAAAAAATTAATAATTTAGAAGCAAAATAAGACCAAAATTAGGAAGTTGAATCGATTTAACTTATTCCAAAACTTTACTATATCGAGTTTCTAACAATTCTAAATAATTTGTTTTCATCTTTTCTGACAAAAATGATTTGCCAATCCAATTGATTGCTTGATGTTTGTTCTTTAAAAATCTTTTAAAAACACCTTTAATTTGCTTTTCATTTAATTCTAATCGAGTTCCAAATTTTACAAAATCTTCTAATTTTAGTTTGTTTTTTTTAGATTCAAGTGTTAATGCTAATTCTTCTTTATCATCAGGATTTACTATTGCAACATTTAATAAGTCATAACCTGGTGCCAATATCCAGCCCGATGGTGTAGAAATCATCGAAAAGTTTTTTAGATGCATATCATTATTACCCGTCAAGTAACAGAATAAGGTTAATTCAAATAGAAACAATTTATCCAAAATCGGATTTTCGGAATAGCTTTGAAGTGCTTTCCCTACTTTTTCCATCGAACTTTTATACTTATCAAATGCTTCTGTAATTTGAAACATATCGATCATATGGATTTTAGTTCCATCAACTGCTCTATCAATACGCTTTGTGATATATGAAAGTTCTCCTGATGCTAAACGAACTAAACTACTTGGCACTACTTTAATTCCAAAAGATTCTGCAATTCTCATTGTTAAATGTTCATTCTCTGGCATTTCAACAAAATCACTATTGGGTGGTTTAAAAATATAATTCCCCCCTAACGCTCCAACAATAGTTAATCTTTCAGCGTTTTTCTCAAATTTATCTTTTACAATAGACATAGATAGTTTTGGCTGAACACCTGGAACAGCAACACTTCTTTCCACAACATTCTTTGCCAAATCGGTCATTTGATTTAAAGCATAGGAAATTATTGGAGGATTTTTCGATCCAAAAAAATCAAGACTACATTTTTCATGAAAATCAGCACCATTTTCAACTTCTTGGTAACAGTATAAACACTTATTCATCACTTTCGTTTTTAATTGGAACAACACTCACAGCACCAATACAATTTTGACAACAAGACAATAGCAATCCCATTCTATCATTGGGGTTGAGTTTCCAATTTTTCACTACTATATCCAACAACCAACCTTCGGGGATTAATCCATCAAAAAAAGGAAACAACCTTTTATCAATAAATTCTTTAGAAGTTACCGGCATTGTGAAAGTTATAAAATCTTTAGGATGATTTTTAATATAGGAATCCACATACTTAAAAATATATTCCCCATCATTAGTTTCTGTTAAAACTCCAGCCAAAATTGATTTATAAAAAATATTTGCTTGTCTCATTTCGTTTTATCTAAAATTTTCACAGGCATTAATTCATGACCAAACACTTTTAAAACCATATTTACTTTATCAAGGTTCATATTTGTTTTTCCTTGCTCTATCTTTCTAATCACAGTAAGAGCAACTCCTATTCGCTCTGCAAACTCTTCCTGTGTAAGATTTACTTCTTTTCTTCGTTCTTTTACAAAATCAGATAATGCTTTCATTATATGTAATTAGATATAAATTTAGGCAAATATACAAAATTATATGCAATTAGATATAATTTATTATTTTTATATTATTTTATATGCATAAACATATAATTTTAAAAAAAATCATTCAAGTGAGGAAATTAAGTGAGGAAGGTTATAAATAAATCGAAAAATCCCTAAAAAATTAATTTTAGGGATTAATTAAAAAAATAACTAATAAGGATTAACATCTAACCGAAGATGCGAACTTCCAATACGGCCTTTTCAATTGTTGAGATTACTTTCGGATCCAAGTAATGATCTTTAAGAACCTAGATTGGATTTCTGAATTAAGCTTCTCCTCAGACAGATATGGGCTTGAAGAATTATTTGATTAAAAAGAAGAAAATTATGAAAACAATTTATGAATTATGGGATGAGTTAACAAATCATCCTGATTATGTTACAGGAACTTTATGGACAGTTGAAGATGTAGCTTCAAATTTTGAGTGTGAAGTAGAAGATTATATGGAAGAAAAATTTAATCTTGAAAAAATAGAAGAAGCTGATAAAGAAAAATATACACTTGATATTGTAAAACAAAACATCCAATTTTTTAAAAACACTATTGACAAATTTGAATCATATTCATACTCGTATGATTGTGATTGGGAGGTAAATATTGATGAATTAGTTTTACCGGAATTTGAAGTAGCTGAAATAGTATAATAAAAGGGACTCATTTGAGTCCCTTTTATTTAACAATTACAATTTCGTATTTCTACCCTGATATTATTTTTCAAATCAATATTAAAGCCATTGGTCTTATCTCGCATGGATCGACCAAAATCTTTATCTTTATTTAACTTTAATGAGGTTTGAATTGCTGAAACCAAAGCATCCAAAATTTGTTCATTGTTTTTAAAATCTTCAACATCAATTGTGAAGACTAGGTTCGAAGTTTTAGAATTTTTCATAAGATATCTTTAATAATAAATATCATGCAATTTGAATTCATACCCTTTAAATCCAACTAATAAACTCAATAATATCAAGAGATGCTCCAAGTGAGGAATTCAAGTGAGGAAATGATAGATTTTTTAGTTAGAGATTTTCAAAACCCTATATTTTAAAGGGGTTTATAGCTCGTTAAAATATTTAAGATATTTTCATAACCCTGAGGTCGAGAGTTCAAATCTTTCTCTCGCTACAAAAACAAACCCTTAACTATCAATAGTTAAGGGTTTGTTTATTGGAAGTCACTCTCTTATTAGTGTTTTATGGAGTAAGGAAATGGAGTAAGGAAATTATATAAGAATAAAATAAGTAAATACTCAAATCTATTAAGTGAATTATAAAAATGAAATGAAATTTAACTTATTTTTGTATAATATATAGATCAATTTATGAAGAAATTATTTCTTATCACATTTTTTTTAAATTTTATTTCAAATTCTTATTCTCAAACTATACAAGAAGAACTCAAAGATTGTACTTTAAAGAAATATTACATTAAAGATTACAAAGGATCTATTGAATGTTTGGATAAATTAATTAAATTATTTCCATTTGATTCTTCAGCTTATAACGACAGAGGTTTAACAAAAGAAATTATTCATGACTACATGGGAGCTATTGCGGATTTTACAAAACAAATTCAAATTAATCCAAAAGTTGCTGACAGTTACTTTTTTAGAGCAATGTCAAGAGAAAAAATAAATGATACTATTGGTGCTCTTGCAGATTACAACCAAGTTATTGCGCTAGATACTTCTAATTGCGATGCCTATTTAGCGAGGTCGAGATATAAAAGGAGAACTAAAAAATATGACCAAGCACTTGAAGACATTAATAAATCATTAAAAATACGTTTTGATAATTCAGAATCCTACGGAGAAAGAGCCTTAGTGAAATTATATATGAAAAACATAAACGGAGCTTTAAGTGATTCAAACATTGCGATTCAGCTAGATTCTTCTTATGTGAATAATTATTATATTCAAGCTAAAATAAAAGAAGAACTTCATGATTACAAAGCTGCTTTTTTTGACTATGAGAAAGCTATTGCAATGGATGAAAATGATTTAATAGAATGTAAAGAGTATTCAAAATATATGATGCTTTTGAGTGAATATAACTCTGATAATAAAACAATTACTAACGACATTACTTTATATAACAAAGCGCGATTAAATGAGCTTTTCAAAAATTATTCGACAGCAATAAATTTTTATACAAAAGCTATAGAATTAAATCCTAAAAATGAAAATGCTCTTTATAGAACTGCATTAATTGAGTTAAAACTTTCAAAACCTAAAGAAGCTGAATCTGATCTTAAAAGGGTTCTTGCTTTAAATTCTAAACATGATAAAGCCTATTTTCAAAAAGGATTACTAAAATTAGCTACTAAAAAATATATAGAAGCTATTAAAGACTTCGATGAAGCCATTAAAATCGATGAATATGAACCTCAATACTATTTAAAAAGAAGTCAATGCAAAATTGTATTGAAACAAACAAAAAGTGCCTGCGAGGATAGAGCAATATTCAAAAAATTAGGTGGTGAATTTCGTTATTCCTTACCCAAAATCAATTGTAAATAAATATCAAATGAAAAATAATATTATAACTTTTTTCTTGATCTTAATTTCAAATGTAACTTATTCTCAAATTGAACCCACTATAATTCAGGGAGAGGCTCAAGGAACAACATACCACATTACATATTATGATGAGCAAAATAGAAATCTTCAACCTGAAATCAATATGATTTTAGCAGAGTTCGAAAACTCTGTATCAACTTATGACCCAGGCTCCATAATTTCGAGAATAAATCGAAATGACAAAGATGTAATAGTTGACAACTATTTTAAGGTTTGTTTTGAGAAAGCTAAAGTTATTTGGAAGGATACGAATGGAGCTTTCGATCCAACCGTATTTCCGATAACCAATGCCTTGGGTTTTGGTCCTGGAAAAAGACAAAAATTAGATAAAAAAGAAATAGATAGTATTCTACACTTTGTTGGCTTTAATTTAATTGCACTAAAGCAAAATAAAATATTTAAAAAAGACCCGAGAGTTCAATTAGACTTTAATGCTTTTGCACAAGGTTATTCTGTTGATGTCATTTCAGATTTTTTAGTCAGTAAGGGAATTAGTTCTTTTGTAGTTGAAATTGGAGGCGAAGTTTATGCTAAAGGTAAGCAACCAAATGGACAATACTGGATGGTTGGAATAGAACAACCTGTAGATAATAAAAATTCCTCAAATCCGATAAAAGCAAGCGTGAGATTAGAAAATTTAGCTATTGCAACCTCAGGCAATTATAGAAGATTTTTTATTGAAAATGGAGTAAAATATGCGCATCATATTGACCCTAAAACGGGATATTCAACTAAAAATAATTTATTAAGTGCTTCGATTTTTTCAAAAAAATGTATTACTTCTGATGCAACAGCAACCGGAATTTTAGTAATGGGATTAGAAAAAGCAAAAATATATTTCTCTAAACATCCCGAAATCGAAGCCTATTTAATTTATTCCGATGAAAATGGTAATTATCAAGTATTTGAAACTAAAGGATTAAAATCAATTATTACAGAATCCAACCTAAATTAATTTGAAGATGAAGTTCATAGAGTCATTCAGGATGCTGATGAATACATAACTCAAATTTGTAATTTTATTAAGTTATAGCAAATAAAATAGTCGGCAAACTTGAGATAACTTTTTTCGCCTATAAGGAAAAATTGTTAAATGGTAAAGAATTGCAAATATTGATAAAAAAAAGCATCCACTAAAATGGATGCTATATACTTTATATTTGGAATTGAAATTTATTTATCTAAAATAACTCTTTGTGTTGATGAATTTCCATCATTATCAGATACCGTTACAATGTACACACCATTTGTAAAACTTGATAAATCAATCTTTTTAGAAGTATCCGCGGTAGCATCTTTAGTCTCTTCATTGAAAACTTCTTTTCCTAAAACATCAACTATTTTAATACTTTTTACATTGCTTTTAAAATCTACATTTATAAATCCTTTAGTTGGATTAGGATACACAACAAAATTTACCTCTTTGGTAAACGTCTCTGAGGTTAATGTTGGTGTCCATGTTAAAGTTATACCGGTGAAATGAGTATCAGTAGCAACATCAGTTGTGTTTGTATAGGCATTAGGTCCTTTTACGAATGGAAAATATCGTGTTACAGTAGATGAACCATGACCCCAAGTTTCTTGGATACAAACTCTATAATTTCCATCTGGCAACAGCGTAGTTTGAGCCGAATTTTTACCATCCCAAGTGATAGAATGTGCACCAAACGTGCTTAATGTTGCACCCGTAGTAGCATTAGCAATATTACAAGCAGCATCAAGGGCGCTTTGATATCCATAAGTTGCACTTCCACAACCACATTTAGTCATCCATGTTGGTAAATGGTCATCAGTACTTCCACCAACATTTCTTATTTTGGTTCTAACAAAAGTAGAAGTTCCAAGGGTAGTACCTGCTCCACAAGTTGTACAGCTTTCAATCCAAACTGCTAAAACATGTTGGTTGGTTCTAGTTTGATACCAACCACCATTTGGATTAATATCACTAAACGCAAAAGACATTGTTCCTGCCGTCTGTGCCTTAATAGATGTTGCAAAGCTGAATAAAATTGCTATTACGATTAATTGGTAACTATTTTTCATAATTTTTTGTTTTACTTTTTGTTTATTTATTTTTTATCTTCTAATTCTAATTTAATTGCAATTTTAGCGGTTTCAGCTAATGTTTTCTTTGCCATAGCAGGAACTTCCAATTTATAATCACTAAGTTTAACTACAAAAGTACCAGAAATTGAGGTTTTAGCTCCAGTTGCAACAGCCATTTTAGTTTTTACTTTATTGATAGCTCCGTGAATAGTTAAATCACCTTCTACGTCATAAGTTCCAGATTTACCGTCATATCCAACCACTTTTCCTTTGAAACTTGTTTTAGGAAATTTATCACTTTCCATATAGTTTTCGTTATAGTGCTCCTCCATCAATGGCGATTTGAACTTAAACGATTTTACTAATCCTTGCACAACAAGATCTCCACTAGTTTTATCAAAAATTGAAGACACAGTGTTACTTACGGCAACAACTGGATCCATAGCTCCAGGAACAGTTGCATCAAATTTTATTTCACCCGAACGTGTCATCATTTTTTGTGAAAACACAACCGTTGTTAGCATTAAAAAAATAAGTGTTATTACTATGTTTTTCATGATTTTAAGTTTAATAAATTATGGTTTATAATTATTTTCAATCCAATTCTGTATTTCGGTAATACTAGCATCAGATAAAGGAGCATCACCTTTAGGCATTCTATGTTGCGTGCAAGAACCTGCTTGAACACTACATAATAAACTAGCAGTACTTAGAGTTCCATTACCACTATTATAACCATTTGGTCCAATACCTTTTTGATAATTAACAACATTGTCATAAGTATCTAAATCAGGAAAATAATTACCACCTGCGTGACAGGTTACGCATTTATTATCTAAAATAGGTTTAATATCATTTACATAACTAACACTAGTTGCTGCAACAGCTGGTTTTAAATCTTTCAATGTTCTTGAATCACAAGAAGTAAAAAAAGTAATTCCTGCTAAAACAATCGTTGCTATAATTAATTTTATATTTTTCATATCCACTTTTTATTAAAAAACTCTATACATATTAAATCCAAAGAAAATGTTTTTACCTCCTGATATTCCAGTTGCAGAAGTATAATAAGCTACTTCATTCATAGTATTACTATTAGACAAAACTAATTGAAAAACGTGACCACCAGTTTCAATGTCTAAACCTAATGATATTGGATTATGGTAAAAATTGTTATACCCTTCTGGTAAATTCAATCTTGCAGCATAATCTAAATTAATACTTAATCTTTTAGAGATTTTGCATCTGGCACCTGTTCCAAGTAAATAAGTATCTTTTTGATCTGTAAGCTCATCATACAAGTTTTTATGAATTAACATTGGATTAACTTGTACGGATAAAGAATTATTTAATTTTCTAGAAACTATCAATTGACTAGAATAAGCATAACGATCACTAGCTTTTAAGTCTGGATATAAATCTGTTTTTAAATCAGTTCTAATATCCATGGTATTATAACCTACAATAGTAACAGGAAATCCACCATCCATTTGATTGGCTAATTTATACTTGGCTGCTAGTTCAAATGTTTTTTGATATTTATGTCTAGACAATCCTAAAGACAACCAATCTGCAACTCCATAGATACCTCCAAATTTGGTATTAGCTTCATCTAAACCAAAAAAGTTGTTCATTCCGTTTGTAATATCCCCAAAACGATGCGTAATAAGAAAGTAAAACTCCCCTTTTGCAGGTAATTTAGTAGATTGCATATTGACAACTTGCAACCCTTTGAAAGCAGCAGTTGTAATTTCTTTTTTATCAGATTTTGTGGCATTTAATTCGTTCATCAAATCGTCTTGTGCATTGGCGAAGCCAAAACAAAAAAGAAAGAAAACGGAAAGTGTGATTTTTAGTAATTTCATTTTTATATTAATTATTTATTTATAGAACATTGATCCATATTTACGCTTCCCATAAGGTCGTCAAAACCAACAACGCGCCCTTTTACGCTTACCGTTTGACCTGCTTTTAAAGAAGCTTTTACTGCAGTAAAGCCACAAACCACCACCTCATCGATTATCACTTCTTTGTTATTAACCGAAGTGATGATTCCAGAAATAACGACGGGTTTTTCAAGATATTTTTTGTTAGCATCTGCTTCTTTAGCAGCAAATTCAGCAACAAAATCTTTAGCTTTTAAGGTGAATGCCGCCTCTTCTGATTGCAAATCTCTTTTTCCCATATTATTAACCATGTAGTCTTTAACAATAGGAAAAGTAAAATAGGTAGTTAAGAGTAAAATTACACCTATAAATAACATGATTTTAATTTTTTTATTCATAGTGATTTACAAATAATTTAGATTTTAATTTTAAAAATAATGCAAACATAAACAACAGCCCATTTTATTTATTAAAAAACAACTTAATCTTTCCTTAAATTAAAGTATAATCATGCCATTTTCTTTCAAAATTTGTAGCGATTTAGAGTACCAAAACAACTCGAAATCAATAAATTTAATTTCAAAATCTGCTTTTATTTGTTGAATTGTCATTAAAGCACCTTCAAAAGTATTTAATTTATTTAGTATTTCTATTAGCCACTCTGCTTTTTCTCGTTCTAAGGTAATTTCAAAAGTTTGGGTTTTACTATGAAAAGTAAGCTCCATCATTTGCGAAGATTGGCCTTTTTTAGATTTGATAAAGGTTTTAGCAGAAGGCTTTCCTCCTATCCAAATAATTTTAGCTGAGGGTTTGATATTGAAATCATTTTCTTTTTCTAAACAAGAAATAATATAATTGGAAG
>Ga0209499_1001905_pt1 | contig 13887 bp, 17 predicted proteins | sample C_130208_EF_Meta_FD_187306 | JGI IMG/M metagenome (GOLD analysis project Ga0209499, IMG submission 187306) | Freshwater microbial communities from Lake Croche, Canada to study carbon cycling - C_130208_EF_MetaG (SPAdes) (version 2) | ecosystem: Environmental > Aquatic > Freshwater > Lake...
ATTATTAATTTATGATATAAATTATATATTTTCTATAATTTAATATATGAATTTATCAATAATTAAAATATTAGTAAGTTCTTTTCTTATAATTTTTTCAAAAAGTGAAATTATAGGAATTACAGTATGCTCCGATAATTATTGTTCTTCTTCTTGCCAATCTTGGACACCAACAAATGGTGATTGTACTATATGTAAAGGTGGCGAGTCAATGTGCAGTGTAACAAATCCTAGTAGTATAACAACATTGTCTTCACTTACTTTATATTCAGATAGTTTATGTAAAACAGTAATACCAAATACAAATAAAATGTCAATTAATCCAAATGCTCAATGTAATATACTTTATGGTAATAATGGATCACCAATTGGTTCATATAAAGTAACTAATATTGTTGGTGCTATAATAAGTGGTGTTGTATTATTATTTATCATGTGTTTATTATGTTGTTATTGTTGTTATAGATGCAGAAAAAATCAACAAAATCAACAAAATCAAAATACAAACGAAATTATTGTTTTAGAATCTCAACAATCATATCCTCAACAATCATATCCTCAACAAGTATATCCTCAACAATCATATCCTCAACAATCATATCCTCAACAAGTATATCCTCAACAATCATATCCTCAACAATCATATCCTCAACAATCATATCCTCAACAAGTATATCCTCAACAAGCATATCCTCAGCAAGCATATGCTCAACCATCTTATTATCCTCAACCTCAACAACTAAATCAAATTCACGGATATTCTGATATAAATCTTGATCCATCAGACCCAACAAAATCACCAGTGTCACCACCAAAAGCATCAGCACCTGAACAATCTATACCATACTGGGGAGCTAAGAATATCTAAAAAAATTATTACTCTGGAAAATATTCACTAGCTTGTGCATTTAAATTAGAATTTTTAATATCTTTATTTCTTTTTTCTTCATTTTGTTTATTCATTCTATTATGAATTTCTTTCAAAATTACTATTTTTAAAGGATGGTGGTCTTTAATATCACTACCATAAAAATCTGTATAATATATATCTTTAATGAATTTTTTTAATATAATATCACTACTAATACATAAATATTTTTCAAGATATCTAAAATGTCCAGTTGGATATACAGAAATATAATCAATTAAAGCATCAAGTAATAGTTCTTCCATAATAATATAATAAAAATAACAAATAAATCTTTATTCAATTTTTTTCAAATAAATTGAATAAACAATAAATTAAAATATATAAATTAATATAATGGAATATACATTATTTGCTTCGCATAATACTATTGAAGAAATAGGTTTAGCGTCGTTAATTGATTTAAATTATATAACAAAATTTGTAGTTCTAGTTGGTTTTTTAAAATGTTGTAAAGAATATCATATTAAAATAACAGATTATGTATCAAATGTTATAACTTATCAACATAAAGATATACGATTTGTAGATATTATTAACCATAAAAGTGGACTTGAATATACATCTAATCATAATATTCTCCATAAACAATTTTTAAATAGTTCTAATTTACATAGATTTAGTACATCTTTAAAAAAAAATATCGAAGCAATGGGTAATTATTACTATAATAATTATAGTTATAATATATTAACATATACTATATATTCATTAACTGGATTACAAATAAATGAATATTTAGAAACTAATTTATTATCTAGAATTGATTACAAATGGGATAAAATTAAAAATATTCCTATAGCAGGTTATGGTTTACATATAAATAAAAAAGATATGAGAAGTTTTTTATTCAATATTCGTGATGAAATACAATTACATAATTTTAATTTTTATTATGATAAATTTAAATTACCATTTAATAATTTTAAAGAAAATGCTTTATTTATTGGTCATTCTGGTAAATCTGGTTCATATTTTTATTACTCAAAAAAATTAGATTTTTTATATGTTTATATTCAATCAATGGGATATTATAATTTAACTGAAACTGATTATAAAGATATATTATCAAAAAAAATAAAATATCTAAACAATACTATATAATGAATAAAAGCATTCTATTTTTTTTATTAGGTTGTATACCAGTTAGAATATTAATGGCAAAAATATTAGACAAAGATTATTTACCATATTATGGATTAGTATTGCTTACTATGTCAATTGGATTTTTATATTTATATTTTGGTAATTTACGTTTAGACGCTCCTGAAGCAGGTGGTAAAACTTGGTGGGCTAATTTAAGAATATTTCACGGATTATTATATTTAATTGCAGCTATATTAGCTTTACAAAGTAATTCTAATGCTTGGATTCCACTAGCAATTGATGTATTTTTTGGATTGTTTTCATTTATAAATCATCATTTTTTATAATAAAAATTGAAATATGAAATACTTATGTTAAATAAATTATGTTAATGGGAACTGAAAAAAATACCGATGAAATAAATTTACAATTGTATTTATGTACACAAGAAAAAGCCCCTTTACTTAGTGTATCAAAAAATGTAACTATTAAAGATATCTTAGAATTTTTTAAAGTAAACATTGATGGTATACTTGTTTTTACTGGTTCTCCTGAAGACAAAGAATATCATACTCCAATGATAGATCTGAATAAAACCCTAGTTGATTATAATATGTGGCATACTGGACAAAATTATATTGCTGAGTTTTCAGTGTTTAAAGTAACAGATAAACATTTATATAATCACGAAAGACTTAAGTATTATACTAAATAGAAAATTTTTTTAAATTATCATTAACTAATTCTAAATTATTTTCCATAAATTTTCTTATATTTTCTAACATTAATTCTAAATTATCGTCTAATTTAAAATTATCAAAGTATTTTAAAGTTTTTTCATCTTCTGCATCTATAAATTCCCAAATAAAATTTAATGAATCATCTTTATCTTCGCTATTAAGATTTTCAATCAGTTTATCTAATATTGTTTGTATATATACTTTATTTTTTTCATTAACATCATTTTGTATTTTTTCATAAAAATCTAATACTGATGGTTTCGTAATAAAACTTTTCTTTGATATTGCTTTTATATATATGCTTTTCAAATTTTGAGCTCGCGATAAAGCAGTGTATGCTTGTCCTGCAGCAAAAATATTTGGTCCAATATCAATTTCAACCGCATCTAATGTCATTCCTTGAGCTTTATGAATAGTTAAAGCATATGCTAATTTTAATGGCATATGAGAAATGAAAACATCTTTATCTTCAATTGAAGCATTTTTATGATATTCTATTTCATAAGTAGTTCCATTTACTCTTTTAATAACAACACTTTTCTTTTTTAGTTCTGTTATACAACCTCTTGTACCGTTTACTATTCCTTTTTCTTGATCAATATTTGCTAGAACAACAACTTGGCTTCCAATACAAAGTTCTATTTCTTCAGGAATATCTTTTAAATTATTTAACCAAGTTTGTGCTTTATCTTTATTCTTTTTTAAAGTTGGTAATTCAACAGGATAAACTTTTTTCTCAGCACCATCTTCTATAAGTTTTTTATATTCAGCATTATTAATTTTATCTACATCATAATTTTTAGGATATAATATAGTTGGTCTTATTGTTGTTATTTTATTTTCTTTTAACTTTGATAATATTTCGAATGTTTTATCAGAACAAACACCATATCTTAATTTCATTAACATTTTTTGAAATTTTGTATCACCATCTTGGCGAATCATTTTATGTAAGTAAATAGTGTCTAATTTTATTTTATCCCATACTTCTGATTTGAAACAATAATCACCTGATACAGGTTCTAATTGACAAAAATCACCAGTTAAAACTAATTGTAACCCACCAAATGGTTTAGAATTATATCTAACCAACGATAAATATTTAGATATTTTTTCAAATAATTCGATATCTAACATAGATATTTCATCTATAATTAATACTTTTAATGCTCTTAATTTTTTTACTGTGTGCGATAATTTATATCTAGCATATTCTAAAATTTTTTCAGCCGATTCTTTTGCTAATCCAATTCCTAAATAAGAATGGATTGTTTTACCACCTATTAAGAAAGCAGCTGAACCTGTTGTTGCAGTTATACCAAGAGATTCTCCTTCTTCTTCGCAATATGTAATAATACTTTTTAATGTAACTGATTTACCAGTGCCTGCTGGACCTGTTAAAAATATACTATTACCTTTTTTGAAAGATTTTAATGCAGCTTGTTGTTCAAAATTTAATATAATTTCTTTCTTCTCTTCTTCTTCCTCTTCTACAACATCTTCATTAATAATTAAATCTTTTTTCTTGTTTTTAGGAGGTGGTTTATTTTTCATTTTAATCATATGTTCATTAATATCAGCAATTGGTAATTTAATTTTTTTGGAAGCTTCTTCAACATCTAACATATTAGTATTAATACCTTGTTCAGCTATACCTAATAATTTACCAATAATGCTACCGAATGTTCTTTTATGTAAAGTGGCAATCTCATTATGACTTTTACCGTCTTTCAATTCACTTAACATAAGTTTAACTTCATCGTCAGACCATCTTGAACCAGCATTTGCTGTTTCAGGATTTTCTTTTAATGCTTTAATTCTAGCGTAGTTCATTTTATAAATATAAAATGATAGATTTATAATCTAAATAAAACAATTTTTTTAATATTCTTAACTACGGGTTCCTGATTTAGTAGGAGATACAGTAGATGTTCCTGATTTTGTTGGCGAAACAGTAGCTGTTACCGATGGGGTATTTGATGGTGTAACAGAAGGTGTACCAGATTTAGATGGTGTTACTGATGGTGTACCAGTATATGATGGTGTTCTTGTTACACTTGAAGTTCCTGATTTCGTTGGTGAAACAGTACTTGTTACGGATGGTGTATTAGATGGTGTAACAGAAGGTGTACCAGATTTAGATGGTGTTACTGATGGTGTACCCGTATATGATGGTGTTCCTGATACAGTTGGTGTTCCTGATTTTGTTGGAGAAACAGTAGGTGTTACAGATGGTGTCATAGATGGAGTTACCGATGGTGTACCTGATTTAGATGGTGTTACTGATGGTGTACCAGATGTAGATGGTGTTACTGATGGTGTACCCGATTTTGATGGTGTGACTGATGGTGTACTTGTATATGTTGTTGTACCTGATACACTTGGAGTTCCTGATTTTGTTGGCGACACAGTTGATGTTACAGATGATGTCATAGACGGTGTTACGGATGGTGTACCTGATTTGGAGGGTGTTACTGATGGTGTACCTGAATTTGTTGAAGTTGGTGTTATACTTGATGTTCCTGATTTTGATGGTGTTACAGTTGGTGATACTGTTGATGTAGAAGTTACTGACATAGTTCCTGTAACAGTAGGGGTTATTGTATTTGAAGGTGAAGCACCTGTTGTTATAGTAGATGTTCCTGTACCTGTGTTTGAACTTGTCCCAGTCATAGTTGATGTTATTGTAGTTGATGTTGTTGATGTTACTGTAGGACTTACAGATGGTGTTCCTGACTTTGTAGGTGATATAGATGGTGTTACTGTAGGACTTACAGATGGTGTACCGGATTTAGTTGGTGATACAGAAGGTGTTACTGTAGGACTTACAGATGGTGTTCCTGACTTTGTAGGAGATACAGATGGTGTTACTGTTGGACTTACAGATGGTGTACCAGATTTAGTTGGTGATACAGATGGTGTTACTGTTGGACTTACAGATGGTGTACCAGATTTAGTTGGTGATACAGATGGTGTTACTGTTGGACTTACAGATGATGTTCCTGACTTTGTAGGAGAAACAGTTGGTGTTACTGTTGGACTTACAGATGGTGTACCAGATTTAGTTGGTGATACAGATGGTGTACCAGAATTAGTTGACGTTACAGAAGCAGTTACTGTTGGACTTACAGATGGTGTACTAGATTTAGTAGGAGATACTGATGATGTTACTGTTGGACTTACAGATGGTGTACCAGAATTAGTTGATGTTACAGATGGAGTTATTGTACTAGTTGGAGTCGCTGTTAAAGTGCTAGTTAAAGTTGCATCCGAGGATATAGAAATACTCATACTTAACATACTAGTAAAACTATTAAATCCTGTATTAGTAATACTTGGTGTAGGATTAGATGACGAACTAACACTTATAGAATTCGTATTTGATACACTTGATAATGTACTACTACTAATTGAAGGACTTGATGTTAATGTAGTAGTTGTTGTTTTTGAAACAGTGGGTATTATTGTTGTTGATACAACACTAGTGAAACTATTAAATCCTGTATTTGTACTACTTGTTAATGGTGATAATGTTGGAGTAACAACTGATGTAGTACTTGGAGTAGGTCTGATTGATGAACTAACACTTGCAGAATTTGTATTTGAAACACTTGATATTGTACTACTACTAATCGATGGACTTGATGTACTAGTTTCAGTTGGTATCATTGTTCTTGATACAACACTAGTGAAACTATTAAATCCTGTATTTGTACTACTCATTAATGAAGATACTGTTGGAGTAACAACTGATGTAGTACTTGGAGTAGGTCTGATTGATGAACTAACACTTTCTGAATTTGTGTTTGAAAGACTTGATACTGTACTACTACTAATTGAAGGACTTGATGTTAATGTTGTCGTAGATGTACTAGATACTGTTGGTATCATCGTTGTAGATATAACACTAGTGAAACTATTAAATCCTGTATTTGTACCACTTGTTATTGGTGATACTGTTGGTGTAACAACTGATGTAGTACTTGATGTAGGTCTAATTGATGAACTAACACTTGCTGAATTTGTATTAGAAACACTTGATGATGTACTTGTACTTATTGATGGACTTGATGTTAATGTTGTCGTTGATGTACTTGATAAAGTTGGTATTACAGTTGTTGATACAACACTAGTGAAACTATTAAATCCCGTATCAGTAGTACTTGTTATTGGTGATACTGTTGGTGTAACAACTGATGTAGTACTTGATGTAGGTCTAATTGATGAACTAACACTTGCTGAATTTGTATTAGATACACTAGATACTGAACTACTACTAATCGAAACACTTGGGGTTAATGTAGTTGTTGTTGTACTAGAAACAGAAGCTGATACAGAATTTGATATTATACTAGTTACACTATTAAGTCCTGTATTTGTACTAGTTATTATTGGTGATTCTGTTGAAGTAACAATTGATGTACTTGTAAATGTTGGATTAATAGATGGAGTAACAGATACTATACTTGTTTGTGAACTAGTTGGAACAGGTGATACTGATTGAGTTACAACACTAGTAGAACTAGCTGATGGATAATTTGAAGCAGTAATTGTTGTTGATGTTGTAGGACTATCAGATATTATTCCAGTATTTGATGGTGACGATGATACTGATAAACTTGATGTTTCTGTTGTAATAGCAGTTATTAAACTAGAAAATGAAATAGTATTTGTATTCGACAATGTTTTCAATGGTGAAATAGAACTTATTAAACTACTTGTACTTGATACAGAAGGACTTTTACTTTGTGATGCACTTGATGAAACTGTAGTTGTATGTGTAGTTGTTTTACTATTTATTGTAGTTCTTGAATCAGTACTTGATTGTGTTATAGTTTTACTACTAGATACTGAACCAGTGCTTGTTTTTGATAAAGTTGGTGTTTTGGAATTAGTAGTACTAGCTGTCTGTGAAGCAGAAACAGTTGATGTTTTAGATACTGTTGAACTATCTGACATAGAACCAGATATTGACGATATTTCAGTTGCAGATTCAGATGGACTTCCTGTATTACTACTTGTAATAGAAGATGTTGATGTTGCAAAAGATGAACGTGTTTCACTTGGAGAAATAGAAGGACTACTTGATACTGAAACAGAATTTGTATCTGTATATGAAATTGTTTTATCTGATGATTGACTTCCAGTATTACTATTTGTTTTCATACTACTATATGAATATGTAGGTGTAACAGTTTTAGTAACACCTGTAGGAAATGTAGTAATACTACTTGTTTGTGTTACAGTATTAGTTAAACTTACAGATACGGTATTTGATTTAGAAAATCTTGATGACATAGAATAAGTTGGACTTGATGATTGAGTTTTAGTAGCAATACTAGTGATTGTTCCGGAATTCGTATTTACAGCAGACTTTGAAAAATCTACAGATTTAGTTAAAGTTGGTGATGCAGTAGAAGATTTTGAACTACTTGATGAAGCAGTATAAGTGTTTGATACTGATGATGTTTTAGAATTACTTGACGAACCAGTAATTGTTGATGATTTAGTACTACTTTTAGATGATAAAGAACTAAATGTTCCAGAAGGAGTAAACGTACTTAAACTAGAAAAGGTTATACTATTTGATACAATTGGAGATTGTGTCATACTAGATATAGCAGTAATACTATTAGTTGATGTATATGAATTTATAGGCGATGCACTTACTGTTTTTGAAAGTGCACCTTTTGGAGATACTGAATTTGAAGCACTAATTGTTCCAGAACTAGTTTGAGTTTTTGAACTAGTAAATGTTTCTGTTGATGTTCTTGTTATTACTGGTGTAAAAGTTCTCTTTATTGAACCAGTTTGTGAAACAGAAACAGTTGAAGTTTTGCTTTGTGAACTAGATTTTGTATTTGTTAATGATACAAAAGATGTTAGCGTTGAAACTACACTACTAGTTGGTGTTTTTGTACCTTTGGGAGAAGCTGTAACTGTAGGTGTTAACGTGCTTGTTTTAGTACCAAATGAAGTTCTTGTCATACTTGGTGACCCAGTTGAAGTCTTTGATGATGACATTGAAGATGTAACTGTTTTACTAACAAATGCAGTGAAAGTTTGCTTTGGTGAACTAGTAATAGAAGGTGATGCCGAACTAGTTTTTGAACCTTGTATTGATCTACTTGATGTACTACTTGCTGATGTCGTTTTAGAATTAGGAGGTGACATACTTGATGTAGGACAAGAAGTGGATGTTTTTGATACAGAAGAGGAAGAAGTTGTTGTTTTTGATGCTCCTATTGTTTTTGTACTTGTTGATGTTCCGGTATTCGTTTTGGAATCATAACTACTAACTGTTTGTAATGGAGATGAAGAACTAGTTTTTGACACTGTAGTAGTTTTCGTTGATGTACTAGAAGGTTGTATTGTTTTAGTTGATGTTGTAGATGGTGTTACTAACCAAGTACTTTGACTACTACGAGTGCTTGTAGTAGTTTTAGTTGATGTTTTAGAACTTGTTGTACTAAGTGTTGTAAGTACAACATAATCTTCTAATTTTCTATTATTATCTTTATTTATTATAATTTCGCTAATATTTGTTACATTTTTATGAGAATTACTATACATATTTTCATTTGAATAAGTGAATACTCCATTAAAGATTGAAAAGATTATTATTAAATTCCTTAACATTGACATAACATTATAAGTACATTATATTTTTATTTTTACTCAATTTTTTTATGATAAATAAATTAATTAGGATTCATCTACTATCATATCATCATCTATTTCAAATTCTTTAAAAATCTTTTTAGAATTTGTTTTATACGTTTGAATCATTTTAGTTCTTTCTAAACTTGTTAATGGTTTATATGGAAACCCATTTTGATGTGGAAATGTTCTATACATATATTTTTTATCTCCATCATGATCTTGAGCGAAAAATCCATAATTAGACATCTGTTTTTTAAATGTATCTAAATAATCTTTTTTTGAAGTAATAGCATTAATTGCTGATTCAAGAGCATCGTGAGTGTAAAAAAATCCAAAGTCATTGAATTTAATATCTATAAATTTTTTATCTTTTAATTCTTTTAATATATCATTAAAAATAAAAAATTTATTTTCTTTAGTTTCTTTAGATTCTTTCGACCATTTACACACATTAGATTTCATATGCTTCAATAAATTATCTGGTATATCATTAAAATTACAATTATTACATTTCATTTTTTTTATAAATTTAGTAATGAAACTAGGTTTATTTAGTTTATTTACAAACAAATTTGTTTTAATATATTTTATTTTAACACGAGTATTGTGAATTAATTTACAAGTTTTATCTTTATGTATTTTCAAACCTTTTTCGCTAACTGTAATATAACCACATTCACAAATTATTTTGTTTTTAATATGATTTTCTAATCTTTTGTGACGACTAAGTGCACCATTTGTAGTAAGAGTAACATTACAACCATCAAAATCACATTTATATGGTCTTAGTCCTGTATGGGTTGTAATATGATCTCGTAATGTTGTAGAATGAAATGTAGTGAAAGTACACGGGGGATAGGTGCATTTTTTCAGATTCTTCGGCATTAAATTATTTAAAAGTATTGTAATAAATAAAAATTTCAATTTTTTGTATAAAAAGTCGTTTATAAAAAATTATTATGTAATATTAATATATATGGATATTACATATGATATGGAAGAAAGAAAACAGATGGGTAAAGTAAATTGTTCAAAAGTCTACGTAGATTCTTCAAAATATGGAAATGGTGTTTTTGCTAAACAAGATTTAAAAAAAGGAGAAATTATAGAAACAGGAATAATGATTCGTTTGGTAAATGTAGACGGAAATGAAAACCCTCATGTTTTTACATGGAGTGATGACAGAACTGTATGGGCAACAGGTAGCGGGTGTTTAATTTTTTATAATCATACAAATGAAGAACCAAATATGAAAAAAATAGGAGATCTTAAAAATGATATTATGACAGTAGTTGCACTAAGAGATATTAAAAAAGATGAAGAATTAGTTAGCAAATATTTTTCATCTGCTTGGAGAAAATGTTTTAATGATCTTAAATAAAATTATTTATAATTGAATAATATTTCTTCATTTATTGAACCATTAAAATCAATTGAAGAATACATACCACAATTAAAATCCATTGGTTGTGGTTCAATTGATAAATTACCAAAACCTTCTAATAAATCATTTTTACTTTTATGAATTTCAGGTTCGCGTTTTACAATAATAATATCAGATATTTTTTCACGCCAAGAAACTCTTTGATTAGTGTTTCTTTTTTTGAAAGCAGATTTTCTTTTTGGTATATTATTATTTTTATCAGCTATTGCATAATTAAATTTAATTTCTGACATGTATATTGTCTTAATATAATAGGATACTAAAATATTTTTATGTAGAAAAATTGAGTGTTTTTTTCTATCTTAATACTTTTTATAATTAATGATATCAATAAGTTTAACATTAGCAGTATTAATAGTGAAGAATAATATATCTGATATTAAAAATATTCAATCACTTTTATTCAAAGGTGCTGATATAAATTATATAAATGAATATACAAATATACCAACAATATATTATGCAAAAAAAGATATGTTTTTAGAATTATATAATTATAATTCTAATATTTATCATTCTTATTTATATAAATATTTAAATAAAAATGATGCACTCGTCAGAGCAAGCCAACTAAATTTAAATAAAATTGTTTACGAGTTACTTGATAATAATGCGGATATTGAATATGCTAAATATCAAGGTTCTGCTTTAGAAAACGCTTTTATAAATGATAATATTGAATTAGTAAAAGGATTATTAAAACGAGATATAAAAATACCTGCAATTTCTTTATGGATTGCAGCATTAGAAAATAAAACTACATTTTTAAATATGGTATTCAATAAAGGTTATAAATTACATTTCTATTCAGAAACTAGTAAAAATTATTATTTCTTACGAAAATTAATAAAAAAAAATAACTATACAGTATTAAAAATAATTTTAGATAATAGTTATGGTATTGATTATAATAATTTAGATTCAGATGGAAATTCCTTAATTTCTTTTGTTAGTGATGAAACTGGAAAAATTATAGAAGAATTAATAATTAGAGGTTGTGATTATTAAAAAAATTAATTAGTGTCTATAAGAACATCTCATGTACATACAATAAATACCACTTCTACACATTTTATTATAACGACTTGGTATAACACCAGGAGAATGCTTTCTATTACATTGTTCATTTATACAATCAAAATCATATCTACAAAAGTCAACAAAAATTTTAGGCAAAATAGTTTGTTGTTGAAGTGTAACAGTTTGTTTTTGAGGTGTAACAGTTTGCTGTTTAAGGGGCAAACGAACTTGAACTTTTGGTGGAGGCTTCTTGTTTTGTTGAAGCATACGTAATCTCAAACATTCCTCTTCAAACCTTTTAGCAAATCCAGTATCCATTGATTTATAAACATAAGAATCTTCCTCGTCTGAATATTCTTCCAAGTAATTCATTTTAGAAAGTGAACGTTTCAAAGTAGGAAGTGTTTGAGTCAAAGTAGGAACTGTTTGAGTCAAAGTAGGAACTGTTTGAGTCAAAGTAGGAACTGTTTGAGTCAAAATAGGAAGTGTTTGTGTCAAAATAGGAAGTGTTTGTTTTATTTGTGGTGGTAGTTTTTTATTAGATGAATTAAATACTGTTTCTTCCTCTGAATCAAGAACAGTAGATACATCATCGTCATCATATGAAAGATTTCTCCAAGTAGGGTGCATTTTCAAAAGATTATTTGTTGATTCAATAAACTTAATAAACTTTTTCCACCAACAAGTAGTTTCACAAGAATTTGTAAAAGGTTGTTCTATTTTAGCAGTTTCGACATATTTGATAACAATATTTTGTACAAATTGCCTAGTCAATAATTTTGACTTCATAAGAAGGTCAGAATTAGCAAGTGTACTAAACATCTTTTCCATATCATTTGGAACAATTGAGTTTATGGTAACACGCCGACGTTTTACATTAATAGTAATAGATGAATCCATAATTATAATATATATTTAATAATTAATAAATATTTCAATTTTTTGATACAATTACATTTAATAATTTTTCTAATCATCTTCTTTAGATTTATAAAAGCATTGAATAAATAAAGATATAATACTAGTAAAAAATGTTTCTTTTTTTTCATACTGATCATTTGTTTCTTTTGGAATTTTAATAGGAGACAATGGAATATTATCTATTTGTTGCATAATATTTATAAAATAAATTATATTAAAAAATATTCAATTTTTTAGCTTGTTTATTACTGTAATTGTAGAATTACTTAATTCTACATTAATAGAAATATTTATATTATTACTAATACAATTATATAGTAATAATGTTACATCATTTATAATTTTTTCTTCTAAAATTGAAGCTTCATCAACAGCTTTTACTTCATCAACAGATTTAGCTTCTTCAACAGGTTTAGCTTCATCAACATGTTTAGCTTCATCAACATGTTTTGCTTCTTCATCAGGCTTGGCTTCTTCAACAGGTTGTTCTTCTTCAACAATTGGTTTTTTTTCTTGAATAGTTAAATTTGAAATTTTAGAAGCTATACTATCTTTAACAATATTTATTTTTTTTATATAATTACTTATTAAATGATTATCAATTTGTTCATTAAACAATTCCATATTATCTATTTGACCTTGATAATTTTTATCACTATTGTCAGAACCATTATCTGTATTATCAATATTATGAAAAATTTCAACATTATTATCAATATTTATTTCATTTGGTTGATGTTTATGATATGTATAATTATGAAAGTATAAAGATTGGCGAGATGCATATAATTTATTACAAATATTGCATTTATTATTTTTCTTTGAACTACTTCGACGTCTTCTTCCCATTAAATAAATTAAATTAAATATTATAATATTTATATTAATCAATTTTTTTTATACCGTTTTGTGCTAAAACGCGATTGCCTGTGCTTTAAAAGTTAAGTAAAAAAATTTATTTTTTTTTATTGTACTTAACTTAAGCACTAGACGGTACTCTAAAGATATGGGATTAGAAGATTTTCCAAATAGATATTCGGTATTTATGATAAAAAATTGAATATTAATCTTTATTTTAATAATCA
>Ga0209499_1001912_pt1 | contig 13866 bp, 8 predicted proteins | sample C_130208_EF_Meta_FD_187306 | JGI IMG/M metagenome (GOLD analysis project Ga0209499, IMG submission 187306) | Freshwater microbial communities from Lake Croche, Canada to study carbon cycling - C_130208_EF_MetaG (SPAdes) (version 2) | ecosystem: Environmental > Aquatic > Freshwater > Lake | place...
TGGAATTAGAATCATGAAGGTAATTATAGAAGAAATCATGCTAAAAATATTTATTAAAGATACGAATTTTATTTGTCCAAGTCCATATAAAAAATAATGTGGAACTATGCTAAATGACATAAATAAATACGCAATAAGTAAGTACCCAGTTGTCTTATAAGTGTCATTTGCAAAATCTTTATTTATCCATAACCGAGTAAGGTCGTATCTGAAAATATATAGTAAAATAAAAATTAAAAATGAAAATAAAAAAGAATATAATAAAACTCTGTAATAGTTTTTGAGAAGCGATTTGTCATTTCTATTTTGATATTGAAAACTTACTCTAGGAAAAATGAAATTAAGTGCCCCGCCAGTTAAACTGTGTGGGGTTTGTGCTAATTGAAGTGAAATTGAATAAAACGAAAATGAACTGATGCCCAAATTTGAAATAATTAGAAACCTATCAATTTGCGAAAAAACTATCGCTGCTATTGTCTGTAACCAAGAATAAAAACTAAAACTCGTAAGCCTTTTGAATAATTTATTACTAAAATAAAAATTAAGACGCACATAATTTGAATAAAAAAAAATATAAAAAAAAATTCCTACTAAAGACATTAGGTAAACAAACAAGCCGCTAATTAAAATTATTTTTATTTCATAACCCAATGTGGCGATAACAATTAATGTTATAAAATAAATAATCAATGTTAGATTATTGAAAATCGCAACAGTCCCAAACCTTTCATAACCTTTTAAAACCGCAGTTAAGACTAGAATGAGATTTTTTATAAAAAAAATGAGAAACCCAACAAAAAAACAATAGCTAATCATGGATGAGTCGATACCCTGAGGCAGACTAACAGAATGTTTTATTACTGTATTTAATGGTAAAATATATAACACAAGACAGGCTAAAATACTTATTGCAATGTTCAGCCATAACATCATACTAACTCCAGTATTTAATACTTTTTTCTTCCTTTGATCAATTGTATGGTTATATTGAGAAACATGTTTAATTACGCTGTCAGAAGATCCAAAATTTAAAAAACCACCTAATGCGGAAATTGCATTTGTAAACAAGATTAACCCATATTCATTTACTCCAATTTTTTTGATCAAAATTGGAGTAACTAATATATAAATCAACATTGTAATAAGCGAATCAGACATCGAAAAAAAAGATTTTTTAATGTTAGACAAGTTATTGGTGATTTTTAACAAAAAAGCATTAATCACTTAGTTTTGTTTTTATATAATTTACAATTCTTTCACATGCTTTTCCATCACCATACGGGTTATGTGCTGTACTCAAAAGCTTATATCTTTCTTTATTATTTAACAAATCATTGCATTCATTAATAATCTTATCTTTATCAGTGCCAACTAATATTACTGTACCAGCGTCTATTGCTTCGGGCCTTTCGGTAGTATTTCGCATAACCAAAACAGGCCTTCCTAAACTTGGCGCTTCTTCTTGTACACCACCAGAATCTGTGATTATTAAATACGATTGATTCATTAACCATACAAATGCTGGGTAATTAACTGGATCTATTAAATGAATAGAATTAATTGACCCTAGAATTTTATATACTGGTTCTTTTACATTCGGATTCAAATGTACTGGGTAGATGATTTGAACATCATTATTATTGAGTGCAATCTCTTTTAAAGCTTCGCATATATTAATAAACCCTTGTCCATGATTTTCTCGTCGGTGTCCAGTGACTAATATTATTTTTTTTGTCTTGATAATAATAGTCTTTAGTTTTTCAATTTCATTATTTTCAATTGTCTGCACTCTTGCAGAAGTTTGTAATAGAGCATCTATGACTGTATTTCCGGTAATAATAATTGAATCCTGTGGTATATTTTCCTGTAATAAGTTATTTTTTGATTGAATTGATGGAGCGAAATTATAATCGGCAATTCTTCCTGTAATCTGTCGATTGATTTCTTCAGGAAATGGAGATTTTTTATTATACGTCCTTAATCCAGCTTCAATATGACATATTTTTGCACCTGAGTAGAATGCAGCAATACTTGCCGCCATTGTTGTTGTGGTATCTCCGTGTACATATACAAAATCCGGTTTAAACTCTTCTAATATTGGCCTTAATCCCATTATAATATCTGAAGTTAAAGAGTATAAATTTTGATTTGGTCTCATTAAATCTAAATCATAATCTGGTTTAATTTCAAAAAAATCTAATACTTGGTCTAACATTTCCCTATGCTGCGCAGTAACACAAACTTTTGTTTCAAATCCTTGATGTTTTTGAAACTCTTTAACCAATGGTGCCATTTTAATGGCTTCAGGCCTAGTACCAAATATTATCAAATTTTTCTTATAATTCACTTTTTTAAATTTATAATTTAAAACTTTATCTTGCTTGATTCAAACTCTCTAATTGTATCCTTTACGCCTTCTCTTAGATTAATTTTATTAGCCCATCCCAGCTGCTTTATTTTTGAAATATCCATTAATTTTCTTGGTGTACCATCTGGCTTTGTTAAGTCAAACAAAAGTTGCCCTTCATATTCAACTTCTGCAACTATAATCTCTGACAATTCTTTAATGGAAATATCTGTGCCGCACCCAATATTCACCAAGCCCTGTTCATTATAATTTTGTAATAAAAAAAAACAAGCATCAGCTAAATCATCAACATGTAAAAATTCTCTTCTTGGCGTTCCTGTACCCCAGATAGTTACAGATGGTTCATTATTCTTTTTTGCTAACACAATTCTTCTAATTAAAGCAGGTAGTACGTGAGAATTTTCAGGATGGTAATTGTCATTGGTGCCATACAAATTTGTAGGCATCGCAGAAATAAAATTACAACCATACTGCGCTCTATAACTATCACACATTTCAATTCCAGCAATTTTTGCAATGGCATATGGTTGATTAGTCGCCTCTAGATATCCACTTAACAAATATTCTTCTTTCAATGGCTGTGGTGCCATTTTAGGATATATACAAGAAGATCCCAAAAATAATAATTTAGTAGCCTTATTCAAATAAGCTGCATGAATAATATTCGCCTCAATCATTAAGTTGTCGTAGATGAATTCAGCTCTATAAGTGTTGTTGGCATATATACCTCCTACTTTTGCTGCAGCAAGTATTACATATGCAGGTTTTTCTTTTTCAAAGAATTCATTCACTGCTTGCTGATTTCTTAAATCTAATTCAGCAGATGTTCTTGTAACAATATTATGATAACCCTCTTTTCTTAATTTACGTTCTAAGCCGGAACCAACCATTCCTCTATGTCCAGCAATATATATTTTAGCGGTTTGATCCATCCTTATAATCCACTTTGTTTAATATGCAATTCCTTCTTAAATAAAGTAACATCACTTGCTACCATTTCTTTTACTAGTGATGCTAAATCATACTTAGGTTTCCAACCTAATTTGGTCATTGCTTTAGTTGGATCTCCAATTAATAAGTCAACTTCAGTTGGTCTGTAATATTTGGGATCCACTTTAACTACCACTTTGCCTTCTTCTAATTTGTATTCACTATTGTTCTTAACAATATATCCTTCTTCAGCTTCATCTTTTCCTCTAAATGCTAATTCAATTCCTAATTCAGCAAAACTCATTTTCACAAAATCACGAATGGTTGTAGTTATACCTGTTGCCAAAACAAAGTCCTCAGGTTTTTCTTGTTGAAGAATTAAATACATTCCTTCAATATAATCTTTCGCATGTCCCCAGTCTCTTTTTGCATCCAAATTTCCTAAGTACAAACAACTATCCATACCTAAAGCAATCTTTGCTGTTGCTCTTGTGATTTTTCTTGTTACAAATGTCTCTCCTCTTTGTGGTGACTCATGGTTAAACAAAATACCATTACAAGCATACATGTTATATGCTTCTCTATAGTTTACTGTAATCCAATATGCATATAATTTTGCAACCGCATAAGGTGAGCGAGGATAGAAAGGAGTAGTTTCTGATTGAGGAACCGCTTGTACTAAACCATATAATTCCGAAGTAGACGCTTGATATATTTTAGTTTTCTTAGTTAACCCTAATAAACGAACTGCTTCTAAAATTCGTAATGTTCCAATACCATCTGCATTAGCTGTGTATTCTGGTTCTTCAAAACTAACATGTACATGACTCATTGCAGCCAGGTTGTAAATTTCGTCAGGTTGTACTTCTTGAATAATTCGGATTAGGTTAGTACTATCAGTTAAGTCTCCATAATGCAAATGAAGATGTCTATGAGGCGTATGAGGGTCCTCATAGATATGATCAATCCTTTGAGTATTAAACAAAGAGGATCTTCTCTTAATTCCATGAACCTCATAGCCTTTGTTCAATAAGAACTCAGCCAAATACGCTCCGTCTTGGCCTGTAATTCCCGTAATAATTGCTTTTTTCACTTTTCTTTTTTATTATAAATTAGTTAATTAATTTAATTTGATGTTACGGAATATATTAATAGCTATTTAATCAAAATTAAGGCTGCATAAATCGATGGATAAATTATTAAAAAGATATCATACTTTACAATTAAATAAAAGAATATTTTTTATTCTATAAAAAACATGTTATAATTATTCCATTTGAGATTAGTATCAAAGGGGATTAATTTACCATTTAAAAGAATTCTAGAATTATATCCATAACTTTTTAATAAATTAATTATGTTAATAGCACTTGGTAGTAAATCTCCCAAGTTGTTTTTGCAAATTTCAATCATGATTAATCTTGGTCTTGTAAATTTATTTGACAATATAAATTTTGCTCCTTCAATGACCATAATTTCAAAACCCTCAACATCTAACTTCATTATATCGATTTTTTTTATGCTATTTTTATTAAAATAATTGTCAATACTTGTTTGCAATACGCTAATAGTATTTTTAGAGATATTGTTAGTGTTTGAATTTATTAGAGAGAAAGCGCTGTCTTCTGCAATATTGAATTCAACATTAGATTCATTATTACCAAGTGCTATTTGATTTGCTTCAATGTTATTAAATTTATTTAAAATTGAACTAGCTTGTAACAAATGATAGCATAGTGGATTGGGCTCAAAAGCATGGACAAACTTTGCTCTACTTGCAAAAAGAAAAGTAAAATAGCCAATATTTGCTCCTATATCAAAGCAAATATCATCTTCTTGGATATAGTGTTTAAAAAACTTTGTTTCTTCTATTTCATATCCCTTATTCCACCATATTTGCCTGCCAACAGTTTCATTTGCAAGTATTAATATTTTATACTTATTAATTAGTACTTGTTTAATATAAGTATTTTTAGGGCTAATTAGTTGTTTAGCTAGAAAATCTGAAATTCTATCTTTTAAATATTTAAACTTATTAATTTTCATATTAAAATTTTTAATATATTTTTTTATTTAAAATATAACTAAAAAGTATTTGGTTAATTCAATACTAATTATATTTATTGATATTAAATGTTTATTCTTCCTTACATATGACGCATATAAAACACACACTATTTGTTTGGCTCTTTTTGACTTATTCCTACAACTACTTTACCCGGCTTAATGAAGTCATCAAAAACAAAACACTCTCTTTAAACATAGGGTTTCTCACCACAAAATATGCTACTTTATAGTTTACCGCTGTCACAAAAATTAACTTATCTAAAGTTCCCACTACCAAAGTGGTTATTTATAATGATATATCATTGTAATTATTTGTTTTATAAATAATTACACGACCATTTTCTTATACAAACGACCAAAAATTAGATATAAAACATAAAGGAAACCTGCTAAAAACCCTCCTAAAATAATAGATTTTAACTTCCCAAATTTTTCTTTTTTTAATGGCAAAATTGGGCGGTCAATTAATTGTATTAATGGTGTTTCTTTTCTAAGTGTTATTTTAGCAAGCTCTAACTGTACTACCAAATTTGTTAAAATAGCGGTATTAGCTTGAACATCAACTTGCATTCTCTTACTTGGTGCTCCTTTTATATTAAGTGCAGGATTCATATTATATACATAATCGGTTTCAGAAGCAACGCCGAAAATGGCTCCTTTTAATGCATTCTTTACGCTATCTACCTGTTTCTGCAATACATCTACATTAATTTTAGCTTTTTTACTTTTAGTTTCGATATAAAAGTCAGAAGTTTCTTTAGCTAAATTTTCACAAAATATTTTTGAGAAAATTTCATTTTCACTATTTACTTCAACGAATAAAATAGTTACTTTTTTATCCTTTTGCATAATACTTAATTTTTTAGAATCAATTAAGTTTTTATGTATTTCTTGTAAAATTGAATCTTGCTGGAGTGTAAAATTAGACCTATTTGCATTAGGTTGAAATTTTATATTTTTTAATGAAGATTTTTTATCCCAAGCTTCTCTTAACTCATTAATTTGAATATAATACTCAGCAAGTGTAATTATTTTTCCGTTTATTTTTATTGGTTCTAATAAAACCTTTTCAACTATTAAATGGCTTTTCATTAATTCAGCTAAATTACTTGCAGCAAAAGCACCACCACCACCCGTACCTCCTAAATCAATTCCAAAACTGCTTGCTAAACCTAAAGCACCGCTAAGTCCTGCTGCTCCCCCACTTCCTTTATCTTCCTCCATCGCAAATGACAAAACTGCTTTATAAGTAGGTTTTTCAAATATTGCAATTGTAAGGCCTATTAAGGCTCCAATAAATCCAGCAAAGAAGATAGTCTTCCACTTAGTTTGTAGAAAAGCAGACCATTCTTTAATTTTAACAATAAGTTCTTTCAATGAAATTTCATCATTGTCAGTATTCATATTATGCATTTGATTATTTTCTATAGCCATTTTGTAAAATTAAAATTTAAATAAAGTAGTGGCTATTTTTGTAACAAGCTAACAGTAGCTAATGCAGCTACTATTTGGGCAATGACTGTGGTAAATTGTATTACTGTAGTTATTGTCTTATCCTTCTTTGCATCGGTTTCAGGAATAACTACTTCAGCGCCTGGTCGAATTGCAGGGTTTAATCTAAAAATGCCAAGCATTTTTGTTCTATTAGATTTACCATTAGCATATATAACATAGGCCCTTCCTCTTTTAGCATATTCTGAAATTCCTCCAGCAGCACTAATACATTCTCCAATAGTTAAACCTTCTCTATATACTATATTGGTAGGTCTTAATACACCACCACTTATTTTAACTCTATTGTCCATTTTAGGAATAACTATTTCATCCTTAGCCCTTAATACTAAATCTAATTCAGAACCAGGGTGCTGCATTATGTAATTAATATCAATAGCTATTTGATAATAATCTTCTTCAATGTCTTTAAATAAAGCATTTAAAGTATCTTTTAATTTATTGCCCTTAGCTATAGGGTTTAAATCAATATCGGTAGTACCCAATACAGAACTAGCTGTAGGTGTATTTAATATTGAATTTCGACTTGCTTCTTGTTGAGCTTTGAATTTTCTTGTATAAGCAAGTTCAATAGAAGTTTTTGTTTCATCCGATTTTAAAGAATCTACATCAAACCTTTTTCTTTTAATATACGACCCTTCTCCATAAGCCTCGCCAATTAAACCCCCTGCTCTTTTTACAATATCACTTACTCTATCTACCCTTGAACTTAAAGTATATTTACCTGCACTTTGTACTTGTCCACTAATGGTAATTACTTCAGGTAAAGTATAGCCCACTTTTTTAGTAATGGTAATTACATCAAAAGGCTGAAGTACAATATTTTCTTGACCAGCATTAAAACTTAAATCACCATTAATTTCTGTTTTAAATATTTTAGTTACCTGGTTGTTTTCTACTTTATCGCCATACTGAACTAGTCTTGCTACTTCAATATTTTTACTAGCGGCGTAAGTAAAACCACCTGACATTAAAATTAAATCTTTAACAGTCATACTATCTATATAGTTATAGGAGCCTACTGTCTTAACTTCTCCATATAATTCTACTTTTAAAGAATCTCTAATTTCTAAAATAGAATTAATATATAATTCATCTTCTCTTTGTAATAATATATTTTCAGTTGTATTTTTTTCAAGTGCCTTTGATAAGTTAATACTTATCATTTCCTTTAGTAAATTTGGTTTGGTTCTAATTAATTGTGCCCTTCCTGTAAATGCATCTTCTTTTAAGCCATCTGCTTTATTAATTAAATCGGCAATACGCATACCTGGTTGTAATTCATAAACATCGGGTCTATATACAGCACCACTTAAAACTATTCTGTTCTGGTATCTGTTAATAATTTTTGAAATACTTACTACATCTCCACTTTTAGGTGAGTATTTTGAATAGTCCAATTTAGATAAATCCTTTACCGATTTTTCTATGTCATTTTTCTGAATAATTTTAACCATAGCAGTATAAGCATTATCGCTAAAGCCACCTGCGTATTCTAAAATTTGACTAAAGCTTTCATTACCAATTACTTCAAAAATACCTGGTCTTTTAATTTCACCCGTTAGCTCCACTCTGTTTTTGTATGCAGGAACACGAATAATATCATTATCCTTTAGGCCAATATTTTGTGATTGATCGCCGTATTGTAAAAAGCGGTATAAATCAACCTTAGTAAAAATTTTATTATTTCTGATAACTTCAATTTCTCTGTAAGAACCAATTGCGTTAGGCCCACCAGCTTCAGACAATGCACTAATTACATTTGATAAAGAAGAAACATTGTAAGTACCACTTTTATACCCACCAATTACTGTTATATGAATAGTTCTTATATCACCTAAGCTAATGTCTAATTTAGACTCGCCTTTTGATAAACTAGAATAAGCAGTTGCAGCCATTTGTTGTTTAATTCTAGTTTTTGCAGCTTCAATACTTAGACCCGCTACTTTTATTTGACCTACATTGTCTACTTGAATTTTTCCTTCCTTACTTACAATTAAATCGCTTGAATATTCTTGTACACCATAAACCACCAATTTAATTACATCATTAGGTCCTATTTCATAATTTAAGGGTGTTGCAATAACTTTATTAGCTGCATTAGAATTGGATGAGCTTATAGCAAATAATTCTGAGCCATATACCAAAGTATTAATGCTAGTATTAATAGTTACTGTTGTACTATCTTTAACTGAATTGGTAGCTGCATTTTGTGACATTACATTGCCTCTTTTAACAGACTTTGCCATTACAATTCCAGTAATTCCATTTATTCTATCTTTTAATTTCGAAAACTCAGCTGATGACATACCCTTAGCAATAGCCTGAGACTCCACTTGGTCTATAGTCATTCCAGATTGCTTTAGTTTTTGCTGAATAGCTGTAATTTGGTTATCACTTAAAGCATCTACTTTTAAAGTGCTTAAATCACGACCCCCTAATGGGTCTTGTGCATGAATAGAAAAACTCAATGTCAACAAAATGACAATTGTAAAAAGGGATTTAAAGAAATTCATATTGGTCTTTTTTTATAAATAATTAATTTGTGAAAAGCTTGCGCTTCCTTAATCACATTTTATTGTGTAAAGTAATAATATACAATGCTTTATAACTTAAATCAGTAAATAATTTAGGGGAATTCAAAGGTAGTATTTTAAATTGTAATATTCCACAAAATAAGTAAATTTAAGCACTATTATTTAAGCTATCTTTAGCATATATTTATACCTCGAAATTTGAAATAAATGAAGAAACAGCAACAGTTTCTACGAAATATTAGCTATACATTAGATATTATTATAATATTAATTGCTTATTTGATTGCTAAAAAATTTAGCTATAATATTGATTTACAATACTTTAGCTACCCTTTTTTCTTTTTATCCATTATTTTATGGTTTGTAATGTCAGTTTTTTCGAAGATTTATTTCGAAAAAAGGTCTAATAAATTTGCCGAGGAAATGGTGCAAATGATTTACCATTCAATTTTGTTTATTGTAAGCTTAAGTTCCGTTTTGTTCTTTCTAAACCTGAACCACAAATTTCCTTCCAAATTCGTACTGGTTTTTGCCAATATTTTAACCTTTCTGGCCATTTTATCTAAATATGCCATTCGTAAAAAAATTCATGCTTATTTAAATAAAGGCATTTTTTATGACCAGGTTTTATTAGTCGGTTCTACCAAGGCTGCTGAAGAATTTATTGATGCAGTTAAAAAATACTATTACTATGGATATAAATGTATTGGCTACATTGATGATCAAGATCAACTAAAAAAAGAATGCACTTATTTAGGGAATTTAAATGATTTACATACTATTTTAAGAAGTACCCAAATTGATGAAGTATTTATAGCACTTCCAACTGGGGAAAATGAAAAAATTCAAAACTGTATTGCAATTTGTGATGGCTTAAATATTAAAGTACGAATACTACCCAACTTAAGCGAGTTCACTTCATCATCTGTTTATATCAATAATATTGGGCTTCTTCCAGTAGTAAATGTGGGCGATTTACCTTTAGATAAAAGAGAGAATAGACTTTTAAAAAGAAGTTTTGATATAATATTCTCTTTATTATTTTTTATTTTATTAGGAAGTTTTATTTTCCCATTACTTGCTATTATTATAAAATTATCTTCTAAAGGGCCCATATTTTTTAAACAAGAAAGATGGGGATTGAATAATAAAAGAATTACTTGTTATAAGTTTCGCTCAATGTATAAAGAAAGTTCTGATATTGATGAAGAAGGAAATTTTCAACAAGCTTTTAAGGACGATCCTCGTATAACACTTATTGGAAAAATTTTACGAAAAACCAATATGGATGAATTACCTCAATTCTGGAATGTACTAATTGGAAATATGTCAGTAGTGGGTCCTAGACCTCATCCTACGCAATTAAATATACAATCAATGGAACTAGTTGATAACTATATGCTAAGGCATATGGTGATACCTGGTATTACTGGACTTGCGCAGGTGAATGGTTGTAGAGGAGAAACCAGAACTACTGAGGATATGCAAAAAAGAGTCAATTTTGATTTATACTATATTCAACGCTGGAATTTTTGGTTGGACTTGCAAATTATAATTCAAACTGTAATTAATATTTTCAGGGGAGACCAGAATGCTTATTAATGCATTAAATAAAATTCATTGAAAAAATTATTTTTCACTTTTCTTTTTATATTGGCTTTTACATCTCAAGCCATTACTCAAAATGTATGGGAGAATTCTAATTCAGAAGTACATTCGTTTTTATATAGAATGGCGCAAAAAGGCTTTATTGAATATAATGATTTAATTAAACCACTTAATAGAACAAGTGTTTTAAATTCACTGAATAGTTTAAAGCCAAAAGATTCTGCTCTCACTAATATAGAAAAAAAAGAGTTTAAATTTTATTTACAAGAATATAATAGATCTACAAAAGAACAAATTTCTTTATTTAAAAAGGATCAAAATAAAAGATGGAGAGCTGGTGCAATTGTATCAAATGATTTTGAATTTTACATTGACCCAGTATTAGGAATAAATAATTTTTCAGGAACTAATAAAAATATAAAGCAATTAAGCAATGGTTTTGAATTATGGGGCACTGCAGGTAAAAATAAAAATTTAGGATATCAAGTTTATTACCGTGATTATACAGAAACAGGAACAGTCAATAATAATTATAGAGAAGAATCGCCTACACAAGGCACTATCTTAATTGGTGCCAAATCGGATAATAAAATAAATTATACCGATATAAGAGCTAATATTAATTATAGCTTTAAAAAAGGTAATATTAGTTTTGGAAAAGACAATATTCTTTGGGGTTATGGAGAAAATAGCAATATAGTGCTTTCTAATAAAGTCCCATCCTACCCTTATATTAGATTGGATTACAAGCCTCTAAAATGGCTTAATTTTAACTACACTCATGCTTGGCTAAATTCCAATATTGCCGATTCTAGTTTGTCATATTTTACAAATACAGGCAGAATTGATAACGACTTTCGCTTAGTTTTTGTACAAAAGTACTTAGCCACTCATTCTATTGAAGTAGAAGCTATGAAAGGCTTAAATATAGCTATAGGTGAGTCTATAGTTTATAGCGATAAAATGGACCCTGGCTTTTTAATACCGATTAACTTATTTAAATTTTACGATAATAACAGAAGCAATTATTTAATTGAGGCGGGGTCTAATGGGCAGTATTTTTTATCCTTAAGCTCAAGAAATCAGATAAAAAATACTCATTTATACTCTACTTTGTTTATTGATGAAATAAAAGTAAGCTCAATGTTTAACAAAACCGAAAGCCGAAATCAATTAGGATTTAATTTAGGAGGGTCAATAACAGATATTTTTATTCCTTATTTAACCATAGGAGCTGAATATACCAGAGTTAACCCATTTGTTTACTCCAATTTAATACCTGCACAAACTTATTCAAGTTATAACTATAGTTTAGGAGATTGGATGGGAAACAATTTTGACCGCGCCATTGTATTTGCTAAATACACGCCTATAGCAAAATTAAAATTAGTTGCTCGTTTTCAAAAAATTCGTAAAGGAGGAACTGGAACTATATATGAGCAATATGCGGTTCAACCACAACCTAGTTTCTTATTTGATTATATAAAAACTAGGTCTGATATATTTTTACAAGCTAGGTATGAATATATTAATAATATTTATCTGACTAGCTCCTTAAAAATTATGCAAACAAAATTAGCTAATGGTAAATTGATAAATGATAATACTTATCAAATAGGAATTTCTGTAGGACTTCCGTAAGTATTTTCTATAAATAAAAGCCCAACAAAAGTCCAAAAAGGAAAGGCGCCCATGGGACCTTCAAAAAAAACATCAAAACTACCATTAATTATAAAGGCTAGAAGTATGGAAGTAATAGCCAAGGTTTTACCTGCTAATTTTTTAGTAAATAGAGGTTTAAATAATGATACTAACCAAATTATCCAAGCTATAAAAACAAAATAGCCAAACCTTGCTAAAATGGTTAAATGAAAATTATGAGGCGATCTCAAATTATCATCTGTATTTAAAATATCATTCCCTGCCAAACTCATACCAAGGCCCTTTCCCACAAAAAAATGTTGTAGTGTAAAACTTTCATTTATAAGCTTGGCCCACCATATTAACCGCCACACTTTATTTTCGACTAAATTACCATCAATATTAGTGCTTACAATTGAACTAAAGTTATCTGTAATTTGAGACAGGCTAATGGTTCTTCCCTGAGCATCCCCTTGAATATCAATAGCCACAAATAGACCCATGCCAATTACCATAATAATGGGTACATATTTTAATAGTTTTCTAAGAGATTCATTCAATATTTTCTCTTTTGAAAAGAAAAAGAAAGAAAAAAGTGCAAGAATATACGCCACACTTCCAGACCTAGTAAAAGCTAGTAGAATTAAAAAATTAATAACAATTAAAACGGTATTAGCAACCAACCATTTTCTAGAATATTGCTCTGTATACAAAAATAATAAAATAGTACTAATTAATAAATGGACCGATTTATCTCCATTTTTGTAAATAATAATATTTTGATTACCGAAAATGTTAATAGGAGGTAAATAAAGAAATACAAAGTAAAATAAAATAAAATTTAAAAATAGTACCAAAGGAACCCACTTATAAATTTGTAATATTTCTTGCCATATATAGTCATACTCATCTTTATAGAAATATATTATAAAGGCAAACCAGGCATACTGAAAGGCCAAGGAGTCTCGTATTACATTAAATAGAGAATATTGTAATGCCCCCAATAATAAAAATAAAAAGGAAATTATAATAAAGATTCCTATAATAATTTGTTTTCTATCTAAGGCAATTTCAAACTTGTTTCTATTAATAAATAGAATAAAAATACCAGCAATTAATAAAATCTCAGCCATGTAAGAATAAGCTACCCCTTTATTAAAAAATACATAAAGTAGTAATACTAAAAAATATAGTTTTATATAG
>Ga0209499_1001916_pt1 | contig 13853 bp, 10 predicted proteins | sample C_130208_EF_Meta_FD_187306 | JGI IMG/M metagenome (GOLD analysis project Ga0209499, IMG submission 187306) | Freshwater microbial communities from Lake Croche, Canada to study carbon cycling - C_130208_EF_MetaG (SPAdes) (version 2) | ecosystem: Environmental > Aquatic > Freshwater > Lake...
GATTACAACTACCTGTTGACCCGCGCGCAGCGCGTGCTGCTGGACAGTGCCATCGCCCCGCTGGACGCGATGACCTATCCCTGGCCGCGACCCGAGACGCTGCGGGACCTGGTGCACTCTCGGCTGCTGCCGATCCGGCAGAGTCTTGGCCAGTTCCTCAGCCGCTACCCGATGTCCGCCCTCTGCGAAGGGCTGCAGACCGTGGCGCTGGCGCACGATGCCGCGCATCCAGCCGAAGGCCGCGTGCTGCTGGCGTGGCTGAAGGAGCGCATCGGGCAATGCGGCCGCAACCAGGCGGCATATTCCCTGGCGCCACTTGCGGCGGGCCAGCCGGGCAGTTTCACCCTCGGTTTCACCTACGCGGGTGGAAAGAAAATTTTCTCGTGGGCGGGCGACCTCGCGCGCGGCACCGCGCACTTCGAGGCGGACTTCGGCACCGGCCGCACGTCACTCCCTGCGGCCATCAGCCTGCTCGCCCCTGAGGCGGCGCTGAGCGAGGCGATGTTTTTTTAAGGCCGGATCGCGGGAGCGCGGAGGGGCAAAAATGCCGGGAAGGTTCGGCTCCGCGCTTCCACTCCTCCGCGTTTTCGCGATTTCGCGATTGGTTTGCTCAGGGCTTAGGGGCTTCGAGCAATTCTGCCAGTTCTTCGCCCAGTAATTCCGTGGTTGGCCGCGCGTCCCCCGGCGTCCGCTGCAGCGAGGGCAGGTCCTGGCCCCGGATAACCTCGCGCGCGAGACTCTCGGCGGCGCGCTGGGCCTGATCCTGATCAGGCTGGGCGACGGAGGGCAGGATCACGAGGCAGTCCCAGTTCGGTGGGTTGAAGCTCAGGGACCAGTTCATGATCCAGGTGTAGCAGTGGAAGAATTCATCTTCACTGGCCGCACCGGCAGCGGCCGGGACCGCCAGGACGTAGAGATCAGGGCGGGCCAGGTTCGGATGCTCCTTAAATTTCGGCCAACCCAGCGCCTTGGCCTGGGCCTCAATCAGGGCGAGGGATTGGCCGGTTGCATCCCAGGCGGTGACCTCGACCTGGGCGCCCGGATAGAGTTTTTGCAGCGCCGGGCCGACCAGGGTGTCGTAGGGTTTCATCGCGATGATTCTCACCGTTTCCTTGGCCTGCAATCGCGCCCGCACCCGGGGCAGGCCGGGCTGCAGGCCGGGCAGTTCGGCGAGGGACACGCGCTGGCCGGTCGCGGTCCGGACGGCTTCCGCGGCAAGTAACTTGTGGCCGCGCAGGTTGGGGTGGATGGTGTCGCTCATGAGCCCGAGCCAAGCACGGTGGTCCGTGGTCTGAACGGACTGGAAGGCGCGAAAGGTATCCGTCACGGGCACTGCCAACTCCTGACCCACCTCGCGGGTGATTTGCGCGTAGGCCGCCACTTTGCCGGGAGTCCGCTTGTCGTCCCCGTCCGAAACCAGATTCGGTGTCATCAGGATGATCTCGGCTCCGGCTTGCCGGGAACGTTGCACGATTTGCCGGAGATTGGCGCGAAAATCATCCGGGGAGACGCGCGTCACATCGTTCAACCCGAACATGGCGAGCACCAGTTGGGGCCGGTGCCGGAGGACATCGGCCGCCATGCGCGGCAACGCATCGGTCGTGCTGTTGCCGCTGATGCCGGCGTTGATCATTTCGAGGCGGGCCCGAGGGTAGAGCCGTTGCAGGGCAATTCCCACGAGGTCGCACCAGGCGCGGCGGCCGCCGGTGTGGTAATAAACCCCCGTGACGCTGTCGCCGAAACAGACGATGCGGACCGGCTGGCCGGTCTCGAGCAAGTGGACGGTGCGCAACGGATTGGCCGGAGAATCAGGCGCGATTCCGCTGGCCGGGAGGCTGCTGAGCGCCAAGTACAGCCAAAGGGATCCAAGGGTGAGTGAACGTTTCAACGCGGGAAACCTAATGCCGGGAGCCCGCTTTCCAAGGTAGATCGCGGAAAAGGGCGACGGCTGGACTTCCGGGAAAACGGAGGCTCGGTTCCGTAATTCCGCTTTCCCGCGGTTTCACCCGGAGGATCGATTCAGGAGATCCCGCGCAGGGCCCGGCGGACGAGCCAGGGGTCGATCTTGGTGAAGAAAAAGACCGCCCAGTGGCCGCGGAGGCGGGTCAGCCAGCTCCGGTTGGTGCGCCAGTCCTCCCGGGTGACCTGGGCCGAGTGGTTTTGATCGGCGGTGAAGAGCGCGCGGGCCTCGGCGGCGAGGCGGGCGTCCTCGACGCGGACCATCACCTCGTAGTTGATGCCGAAGGAACGGATGTCGAGGTTGGCGGAGCCGACGAAGACCACGTCATCCACGATCGCCAGCTTCGCGTGCAGGATCTGCGGCTGGTATTCGTAGATCTTCACGCCGGCGCGGAGCAGCGAGCCGTACAGCGAGCGGGCGGCGGTCTGGGCGATCGGCACATCGGATTTCCCGGCGAGGATTAATTCCACGTTGCCGCCGCTCCGGGCGACACGCCGCAGGGCCCGGCGCAGACGGAAATTGGGGACGAAATAGCCGGAGATGAGCTGCACGTTTTTCGCCCCGCGCAGAGCCTGCCGCAGGCTCACGCCAAAGGGATTGCGCAGCAGGCGTGGCGCGCCGAGCAGGACCGGTCCGCGGGGATGACGGGGCTGCGCGCGGTGCAGGGGAAGGCGGATGCGGTGCAGCAGCCGGTGCTGCAGGTCGTAGGCGCGAAACATCCCGTCGAAGGCCGTGGCGAGCTGCTTGACGGCGTCCGGCCGGTCCAGTTCCCAACCCAGGTCGCGCCAGCCCTGCGTCACGCCATCGCCGTTGTAGTCGTCGGCGATGTTGAAGCCGCCGACAAACGCCACGGCATCGTCCACGAGCAGCAGCTTGCGGTGGTTCCGGAAGAGGAAGCCGCGCACGGAAAGGGGATTGAACAGCCGCACCACGCCGCCAGCCGCGCGGAGTTCCGCCCAATAGTCGGCCGGGAGTCCGCCGCTCCCCAGTCCGTCGAGGAGAAGCTGGACGCGCACCCCGCGCTGTGCGGCCTGGGTCAGCGCGGTGCGGAAGATTCCGCCGGACGCGTCGGCGTGGTAAATGTACATCTCGAAGCGAATCGAGCGCTTGGCCGCCGCGATCGCCGGGAGCATGCGGCGATAGGCTTCCGCGCCGGTGGGCAGCCAGCGGACGTCAGGAGTACGATCGGAGGTGGGAGAGGCCATGCGCGCTGATACTGACCGGGCCGGGCGGCGGGGGTTGCCAGATAAAGGGGAGCGGCGGGCCCACCCGTCCGGGCGGTGGCGGATTACTGGACGTGGATCACGGCGTACGTCCGCTTGCCCTTGCGCAGGAGGACGTATTTGCCGAAGTGCAGGTCGGCGGTGGTGACGGCCTGCGCGACATCGGCGACGCGGACGTTGTTCAAGTTGATGCCGCCGCCCTCGATATCCTTGCGCGCCTGGCCCTTGGAGGTGGCGAGACCCGAGTGGACGAGGAGATCGGTCAGCGGCATACCGGGGGCGGCGAGGGACGATTGCGCCAGCTCCTTGGTGGGGATTTCGCCGACGACATCGTTGAAGAGCGCCTCGGTGACGCCATCGAGTGAGCCGCCAAAGAGAATCTCGCTGGCCTTGATGGCGGCGTTGAGGGCGGCGGCGCCGTGGACGAGGGTGGTGAGCTCGCGGGCGAGGGCCTTTTGCGCGGCGCGGGCGCCGGGGTTGGCCTTCATCCCGGCCTCGAGGGCGGTGATTTCCTCATGGGAGAGGAAGGTCAGCACTTTGAGGAGCTTGATAACGTCGGCGTCGTCGGCGTTGATGAAAAATTGATAGAAGCGATAGGGCGAGGTGCGCTGGGCATCGAGCCACACGGCGCCGCTGGCGGATTTGCCGTATTTGGTGCCATCGGCCTTGGTCAGCAGCGGGAACGTCAGGCCCCAGGCGGGCGCCCCTAGCTTCTTGCGGATCAAGTCGGTGCCGGCCGTGATGTTGCCCCACTGGTCGGTGGCGCCCACCTGCAACTCGCAGCTCAGGTTGGTGCGCAGGTGCAGGAAATCATTTGCCTGGAGCAGCATGTAGCTGAATTCCGTGTAGCTGATGCCGCCGTCGCCCTCGAGCCGCGAGCGCACGCTATCCTTCGCCATCATCACGTTGACGGAGAAATGTTTTCCGACATCACGGAGGAACTCGAGGAAGCTCAGCGGGGCGGTCCAGGTGGCGTTGTCCACGAGGCGCGCCGGATTGCCGGCCGACGTGAAATCCAGAAAGCGCGACAACTGCTCGCGAATGGCCGTGATGTTGTGGGCGACCTGCTCCGGTGTCTGCAGATTGCGCTCATCAGACTTGCCCGACGGATCGCCGACCATGCCGGTGGCCCCGCCGGCGAGGGCGATGGGGCGATGGCCGGCAAGCTGGAAGCGGCGGAGGGCGAGCAGCGGCACGAGGTTGCCGACGTGGAGCGAGTCGGCGGTCGGGTCGAAGCCGCAATAGAGCGCGATCGGGCCCTCCGCCAGGCGCTGGGTCAGCGCGGCTGCGTCGGTGCAATCGGCGTACAGGCCGCGCCACTGGAGGTCTTCGAGGATCGTCATGGGGACGGGCGAGTTAACGGGGCGGGGCCGGAGCGGCGCAAAACAAAACTTATGACGAAGACGACGAAAATAGAATACCCGCTTCTTTTGGGAAAAACGGTTTGCGGCCGCGGCGCCACGCGGTCTATTCCTTGCGTTCTGCCGTCGCGCCCGTTCCCGGGCCGCGAACCCAACCACAACCCTCGTCCAACCCTCCCGCCATGCCTCTCGCCGTCGGCTCCAAAGCCCCTGACTTCACCCTCAAGACCAAGACGCCCGAGGGGCTCAAGGACATCAAGCTCAGCGACAATTTTGGGAAGAAGCAGACCGTGCTGCTGTTCTACCCGCTGGCCTTCACCGGCACCTGCACCCAGGAGATGTGCGACATGACCAGCGGGCTCGACCAGTACACCGGGCTCGGCGCCGAGGTTTACGGCATCAGCGTGGACAGCCCGTTCGCCAACGAGGCCTGGGCCAAGCAGAACAAGATCGGCCTCACGCTGCTCTCCGACCTCAACAAGACCGTGACCAAGGCCTACGACGTCGTGTTTCCGGGTCTCGCCGGCATCGGCGACACGTCGGCCCGCGCGGCCTTCGTCATCGGGCAAGACGGCGTGATCAAGTACGCCGAGCAGACCGCCACGCCGAAGGACCTGCCTGATTTTACCGCGGTGAAAGCCGCCCTGGCCAAATAACCCTCCGCCCACCCGAAAGCATTGCGATGAGCCTCCCCAATCCCTTCTCGACGCTGCAGACGTTCTCCGCGAACGGCGCGACGCATCAGTTCTACTCGCTGCCCGCGCTGGAAAAAGCCGGCTTCAAGGTCTCGCGCCTGCCGGTGTCCATCCGGCTGGTGCTCGAGTCGCTGCTGCGCAACGCTGACGGCAAGCGCGTCACGGAGCAGGCGATCCGCGATCTGGCGGGCTGGGGCGCCAAGTCCCCGCGTAAGGAGGAGATTCCCTTCGTCGTCGCGCGCATCGTGCTGCAGGATTTCACGGGTGTGCCGCTGTTGGTGGATCTCGCGGCGATGCGCGCCGCGGTGGTGAAGCTGGGCAAGGACCCGAAGATCATCGAGCCGCTCGTGCCGGTGGACCTCGTGGTGGATCATTCCGTCCAGGTGGATTTCTCCGGCAGCGCCGCGGCGCTGGCGCAGAACCTCGAGCTGGAGTTCAGCCGCAATCGGGAGCGCTACCAGTTCCTGAAATGGGGCATGCAGGCCTTCGACACGTTCAAGGTCGTGCCGCCCGGCATCGGCATCGTGCACCAGGTCAACCTCGAGTACCTCGCCAAGGGCATCCTCGCGGACAAGAACGGCGTCTATTACCCTGACACCCTGGTTGGCACCGACTCGCACACGACGATGATCAACGGCATTGGCATCGTGGGCTGGGGCGTCGGCGGCATTGAGGCCGAGGCGGGCATGCTCGGCCAGCCGGTCTATTTCCTCACGCCCGACGTGGTTGGCGTGCACCTCACCGGCGCGCTGCGCGAAGGCGTGACCGCGACCGACCTCGCGCTGACCGTCACGCAGCTCCTGCGCCAGGCGAAGGTCGTCGGCAAGTTCGTCGAGTTCTACGGCCCCGGCGCGATTGCGCTGCCGGTTGTGGACCGCGCGACGATCGCCAACATGGCGCCCGAATACGGCGCGACCATGGGCTTTTTCCCGATTGATGCGGAGTGCTCGAACTACCTGCGCGCCACGGGCCGCGACGACCAGCACATCGCGCTGTATGAGGCCTATTACAAGGCCCAGGGCCTGTGGGGTATTCCGGCCAAGGGTGCGATCGACTACTCGACGGACCTCGATCTCGACCTCTCCACCGTGGTTCCGAGCGTGGCCGGCCCGAAGCGCCCGCAGGACCGCATTGAGCTGCCGAAGCTGAAGCAGGAATTCACGACGGCGTTCGCGAAGCCCGTCACGGAAAACGGCTTTGGCAAAAAGGCCGAGGACCTCGGCCAGAAGATCCATGTCGTGGCCACCGGCTCATTCCATTCTGGCGGCGGCAGCCAGGCTCCGGTTTCCGCCGCGAAATCCGCCGCCGGCGACACCAATCCCTCCACCGAGCGTGAGATGGTCAACAACCGCCCGACGCCGGACCAAGTGCCCAACGGCGCTCCGCGCATCGAGGGCGAAGTTGGCCATGGCTCCGTGCTCATTGCCGCCATCACGAGCTGCACCAACACCTCCAACCCGAGCGTCATGCTTGCGGCCGGCCTGCTGGCGAAAAAGGCGGTGGAAAAGGGGCTCAAGGTCAACCTGACCGTGAAGTCCTCGCTTGCCCCCGGCTCGCGCGTCGTCACCGACTACCTCGACAAGACCGGCCTCACGCCGTACCTCGACCAGCTCGGCTTCCAGACCGTGGGCTACGGTTGCACCACCTGCATCGGCAATTCCGGCCCGCTGCATCCCGCGATCGAGGAAGCCATCGTCAAGCACGACCTCGTGGCCGCGTCCGTCCTCTCGGGCAACCGTAATTTCGAGGCCCGCGTGCACCAGAATATCAAGGCCAACTTCCTGATGTCCCCCCCGCTCGTCGTGGCGTTTGCGCTCGCCGGCCGCGTGGACATCGACCTGTCCAAGGAGCCGATCGGGCAGGGCAAGGATGGCAAGGACGTGTACCTGAAGGACCTGTGGCCGACGCTGCAGGAAGTTCGCGACCAGATGCAGGCGGCGCTGAAGCCCGCGGTGTTCCGCCGGCTCTACACCAACTTCGCCGCGCAGAACCCCAAGTGGAACGAGATCCCGGCCACGACGGGCAATGTCTACGCCTTCGAGGCCAAGTCCACCTACATCCAGGAGCCGCCGTTCTTCACGAACTTCAGCCTGCTGCCCGGGGCGATCGCCGAGATCAAGGGCGCCCGGGCCCTGGGCATCTTTGGCGACTCGGTCACGACCGACCACATCTCGCCGGCCGGCGCGATCAAGAAGACCTCGCCCGCAGGGAAATTCCTCCTGGATAACGGCGTGGCCTTCGAGGACTTCAACTCGTACGGCTCGCGCCGCGGCAACGACCGCATCATGACCCGCGGCACCTTCGCCAACGTCCGCATCAAGAACCTGATGCTCGGCGGCGAGGAGGGCGGGAGCACGATCTACCAGCCGACGGGCGAGAAGATGGCGATCTTCGACGCCGCGGTGAAGCACATCGCCGCCAAGACGCCCCTCATCATCCTCGCCGGCCAGGAGTATGGCACCGGTTCCTCACGCGACTGGGCGGCCAAGGGTACGAACCTCCTCGGCGTGAAGGTCGTGGTGGCGCAAAGCTTCGAGCGCATCCATCGCTCCAACCTCGTCGGCATGGGCGTGCTGCCCCTGCAATTCAAGGAAGGCACGACGGCGCAGACCCTGAAGCTCGACGGCAGCGAAACCTACGACGTGGTCGGCCTCAGCGCCGCCATCAAGCCACAGCAGGATCTGACGCTCAAGGTCACGCGGAAGGACGGCACGATCGAAAACGTGGCCGTGCGCTGCCGGATCGATACGCCCATCGAGATCGACTACTACCAGCACGGCGGGATCCTGCCCTACGTGTTGCGTCAAATCATAACCCAAAATTAATCCCACCGCCCTTGCCGCAGCGCCCGCTGTGGTTAGCGTTTGCCCCCACCAGTATGCCCGAAACCGGCAAACCCACCTTTCTGGTCGATGCCTATTCCGATCCCGTGGTCGTCCGCATTGACGGCCGCGCGTGTTTTCAAAACAGCGCCTGCCTGAAGGACTTTGTTGCGGAGCTGATCGGCCAGGGAAAAACGCGCTTCGTGCTCGATTTCCTGCACTGCACCAGCATGGACAGCACGTTTCTCGGGGTCCTCGCCGGGGCGGCGCTCGAGCTGAAAAAAGCCGCGCCGACCAGCAGCTTTGTGCTGGCGCGAGTGGGCCCGCGCAACCTCGAGCTGATCCGCAACCTCGGCCTGCACCGCCTGCTGACGGTGGACGCCGGGGACTTCCAGATGAGTTTCGACAAGTGCGCTACCGCGCTGCAGTGCCCGGACCACTCCGAGTTGGAGAACGCCCGGCTGGTGCTTGCGGCCCACGAATCCCTGATCGCGGTGGATGAGACTAACCGTGGCAAGTTTCAGGACGTGCTCGCGTTCCTGAAGAACCGGGTCGAGCAGAAGTAGGCCGGTCAGGGTGGGTTGCGCGCGAGCGGGCCACCCATTTGCGCTTTAAGACGCAAAAAAAGGCCTGGTTTGGCCGGGCCTGCGCCCACTCCGCCATTGCCGGACGGCGCGGGGCCTGCCACACTCATCCCCTCCCATGTTTCCGGTCCTAGTCATTGGCCTTATCCTTGGTGTCCTCGCCATGTTCCTGCCCGTCTACCGGTCGCGGCGGACGGTGCGTCGCCTCGAGGAGGAAAAGGCCCAGGTGACGCAGGAGCGCCAGTTGGTGGTGGATTTCATGCACCACATGGTCGAGGCCCTGGGTGAGGGGCTGACGCGCGAGGCGCTGCACCAGCGTATCGTCCACGCGGCCATCCTGTGTTCGGGCGCCCTCAGCGCCTGCCTGTTTGAGAAGACCGAGGACGGCAAAATGCGCAGCGCGGCGGTCGAGGGACTTTTTCCCCCGCACCGGCCGTTGCCGGCGGCGGTCCGGGAAAAACTCGCCACCCGCGCCCGCTTTATCGAGCAGGTGCTCAAGACGGAGGCCTTTCCGGCCAACGAGGGCATTGTCGGGGCGGTCGTGCAGACCGGTCGGGGCCAGCTGATCGCGGATGCCGCCGCCGACGCCCGCGTGGTGCTCCACGAGGACCCGGCGCTGAAAGTCCGCTCGCTCATCGCCGTACCGCTGCAATTCCGCGACCGTTTTTTTGGCGTGCTGGCGGTGGCGAACTCGGCGGATGGCGAGCCGTTCACGCTGATGGATTTTTCCCTCATGCAGTCGCTGGCCGAGCAGGCCGCCCTCGCGCTGCACAACGCGGAGTTCCTCAATTTCCAGATTGAGAAGCGCCAGCTCGATCTCGACCTGTCCCTGGCGAGCGGCATCCAGCAGATGTTGCTGCCGAAGGAGCCCCCGCAAATGGGTGGCCTCGATCTCGACGCCCGTTACACCCCGGCGCAGAAGGTCAGTGGCGATTTCTACGACCTGTTTCCGCTTTCGCCCACGCGCCTCGGGGTCGCGGTCGCGGACGTGTCGGGCAAGGGCATCCCGGCTTCGCTGCTGATGGCGATGTGCCGCACGAATCTCCGGCAGATCGCGCCGCGGCACGAGTCGCCGGCGCAGACCCTCGCCGAGCTGAACCGTGCGCTCGGCGCCGATCTGCGCGGCATGTTCATCACGATCCTGTACGCGGTGATCGACACGGCGCGCCACGAGGTGACCTTCGCGCGCGCGGGCCACGAGCTGCCGCTGTTTTCGCGCCGGGACCGGGTGACCGGCGTGTCGGTGGGCGAGTATGTCGGGTCCGAGGGCATGCCGCTCGGCCTGGTGCCCGACGAGATTTTTACCGCGGTCATCCAGGACCGCACGGAGCCGTTTCACCAGGGGGATGCGCTGGTGCTCTATACCGACGGCCTGACCGAGGCGCCGAATGAGGAGGACAAGGAGTTTTCCGGGGCCCGCTTGGCGGATGCGGTGCATGCGCTGCATGCGCGCAGCGCCCGTGAGCTCAATGACGGCATCCTGGAAACGGTGCACCGGTTTGCCGGCAAGGCGGCCCTCCGGGACGACCTGACGCTGGTGACCATCAAGCGGGTGTGAATGGCAAAGAGAGGTTTGCCTCCCGGGCGGACCTCCTTTCACTCCGAGCCACGTATGCCCGCTCCCGTCCCCGCCCCGCAACTCGACCGCTTCTCGCTGCCGGATGGCGCGGGTCATTTTGGCGGCTATGGCGGGGTGTTTGTGCCCGAGACGCTGATGACGGCCCTGTCGGAGCTGGCGGCAGCCTACGAGGTGGCCCGGAGCGATGCGGCTTTCCAGGCGGAGTTGCGGCGCCATTTGCAGGAATTTGCCGGCCGGCCGACGCCGCTTTATTTGGCGGAGCGGCTGACCCAGCATGCCGGCGGGGCGAAAATCTACCTCAAGCGCGAGGATCTGCTTCACACCGGAGCCCACAAAATCAACAACGCCCTCGCGCAGGCCCTGCTCGCGAAGCGCATGGGCAAGAAGCGCATCATCGCGGAGACCGGCGCGGGCCAGCACGGGGTCGCCACGGCGGCGGCGTGCGCGAAGTTCGGCCTGGAATGCGTGGTGTACATGGGCGCACACGATATGGCGCGGCAGTCACTGAATGTTTTCCGGATGCGGCTGATGGGCGCCGAGGTGCGCGCGGTTGAGGCCGGCCAGAAGACCCTCAAGGAGGCCATCAACGAGGCCATGCGTGACTGGGTGACCAATGTCCGCAGCACCCACTACATCCTCGGCACCGCGTATGGCTCGCACCCGTATCCGATGATGGTGCGGGATTTTCATCGGGTCATCGGCCTGGAGGCGAAGGAGCAAATCCTCGCGCGCGAGGGCCGGCTGCCGGACGAGCTGATCGCCTGCGTCGGGGGTGGCAGCAACGCCATCGGGCTCTTCTTTGAGTTCCTGGAGGAGCCCGGCGTGCGGATGTTCGGCGTCGAGGCCGGCGGCCGCGGGATCAAGCCCGGGGAACACGCCGCGCGCTTCGCCGGCGGCCGCCTGGGCGTGCTGCAAGGCTGCAAGACCTTCCTGCTGCAGGACGCTGAGGGGCAGATTGAACTCACGCATTCCGTCAGCGCCGGCCTGGACTACGCCGCCGTGGGCCCGGAACACGCCTTTTATCGCGACCGGGGCCGGATCGAGTTTGCCTACGCCACGGACGACGAAGTGCTGGAGACGCTCCAGCTCTGCTCGCGGCTGGAAGGCATCATCCCGGCGCTCGAGTCCACCCACGCGCTGGTCCACGGCCTGAAGCGCGCCAAGGCGCTGGCGAAAGACAAGATCATCATCGTCAACCTGTCCGGCCGCGGCGACAAGGACGTCGAGCAGGTCGCCAAGATTCTGGGTTCGAAGGTGAAGTGAAGGTGGTTTCGTTTTCGTCACAAAGGACACAGAGCCGGGCCACAGAGATCACCGCGGAAGGGGATGTGTATCCTCAGTGATCGCGGTGCTTACTCCGTGAGCTCTGTCGCCCAAAAATCGCTCACCGGTCTTCTTGCCACTTACCCCTGGTTACTTGTTACTTCCCCACCATGAAAAGCATGACGGGCTACGGACGGGGCATCGCAACGCTGGGCACGTATACGCTTACGGTCCAGGTCAGCTCGGTGAACCGGAAGACCCTCGACCTCGCGATCAAGCTCCCGGAGGAATGGGAGAGCCTTGAGGCCGCGGTCGGCGAACAGGTGCGCAAGGTGGCATCGCGCGGCCGGGTCAGCGTCGTGATTGAGCTGACGGGGGAGAACGGCCCGAGCGAGCTCGTCTGGGACGAGGTTGAAATCGGCGCCGTGCTGGACCGGCTATCGGACCTGGCGGATGCGCGCGGGGTTAGCTTTCAACCCACGGCGGAGCTACTCTGGTCCATTGCGAATTCCCGCCGGAAGAACGCGGAGCTGCCGCCGGCCGAGGAAGCCGCCACGGTGGTCAAGGCGGCGCTGGCTGAGGCCCTGCGCGGTTTCGGGGCCATGCGCGCCCGGGAGGGCGAGGCCCTGCTGATCGATTTTATCACGCGACTGAACACCCTGCGTAACCAGGTCGAGACGGTCGTGGCCCGCGCGCCGCACGTCACGGCGGGCTATCGCGAGCAGCTGCTGGCGCGGTTGCGGCAGGCCGGGCTCGAGTTGGACGTGAATGACGAGCGGGTGTTGAAGGAGATCGCGCTGTTTGCCGACCGCTGCGACGTGACGGAGGAGCTGACGCGGCTCCGGAGCCATTTCGAGCAGTTCACCGCGCTGATCAAATCCGACGGCGAGGTCGGCCGGAAATCAGAGTTTATCCTCCAGGAAATTAGCCGTGAGGTGAACACGATCGGCAGCAAGGCCAACGACCTGGCGATTTCCCGCGCCGTGATCGAGCTGAAGAACGAGCTCGAGCGGGTGCGCGAGCAGATGGCCAACGTGGAATAACGGCGCCGCCGTTATTTCCCGTTCGGAGTTCGGAGCTCGCAGATCGGAGTTCGGGGCAACCCGGCTGGAATTCGGCGGCGACGTGCAATCCGTGAGGCGTGGGCTCCGCCGGCAATTCCCGACCCGATCTCCGAACTGCGATCTCCGACTGAAACGGCGCGCCGTTTCAGTCCGGCTGGCGCAGGGAGTGGATGAGGTACAGCAGCACACCGACGCAAATGGCGGAGTCGGCGATGTTGAACGTCGGGTAGATGTAGCTGCCGAAGTGGAAATCCAGAAAGTCGATCACATGGCCGTAGCTCAGGCGGTCGGTGAGGTTGCCCGTGATGCCGCCGCAGAGAAGGCCGAAACTGACCTGGGCGGTCCGGTCCTGCAGGCCAAGCGCGCGGCGCCAGAAGAAGATCCCCAGCAGGGTGGCGGCGGCGAGGGAAGCGAGGAGGACGCTGCGGCCGGTGAGCAGGCTCCACGCCGCGCCGGTGTTGCCGACGTGGACGATGTAGAGGAAGCCCTTGATGACGGTGATGCGAAAGGGCGGGCCGTAGGTGCCGAGCGGCACGTGGGCGTTGATCCAGGCCTTGCTGGCCTGGTCAAGCGCCACCACGGCCAGGAAAAGCGCCAGCAGCACGCGGTAGGCGAACCAACGGCGGTGGAAGGGAGCCGCGGTGACCGCGGGTGGGGTCTCAGGAGTGGGCGCGGCGGGCGGCACAGGAGGGCAGGGGCGGCTTACTCCTCCCCGCTGCTGCCGTTGTCATCGGAGATCTTGCCGCCCTCTTCGCCGAGTTCGCCGAAGAGGCCGCCGGCCGTGCGGGCCCGGTAGCGGTTGCGCTCAAGACCCTTCTGGGCCTCGGCCGAGTGCCGCGTGAACGGCACGGCGAGCAGGCGGTCCTTGGAGATGGGCTTCTGCGTGATTTCGCAGATGCCGTAGGTGCCGGCGTGGATGCGCTTAATGGCGGCATCGATCTCGGAAAGCGCTTCCTGCTCGCTCGAGACGAGGCTCAGGGCGAAGTCGCGGTCGAAGGTGTCGGTGCCGGCGTCGGCCATGTGCTGGCCATAGCTCGAAAGGTCGCCGCTGTCGTCCTTGTTGGAACGCTTCAGCGTTTCCTCGGAATGGAGGGTGATGCCGGCCGTGAGGTGGTTGCGGAGGTCCAGGAGCAGTTTGTAGAAGCGCTTGAACTTCTCGGGCACATCCTTGCCTTCGTCGGGGATGGGGGCCTTGGCGCGCTTCGGGTTGAAGCCGAGGATATCGGAGAGGGAGGCGGCCTTGATGTGGTGCGGCTTGGCCTTGGGCAGTTCGAGCGCCTTCACCGGGGTCTTGACGGGCGC
>Ga0209499_1001919_pt1 | contig 13843 bp, 14 predicted proteins | sample C_130208_EF_Meta_FD_187306 | JGI IMG/M metagenome (GOLD analysis project Ga0209499, IMG submission 187306) | Freshwater microbial communities from Lake Croche, Canada to study carbon cycling - C_130208_EF_MetaG (SPAdes) (version 2) | ecosystem: Environmental > Aquatic > Freshwater > Lake...
TTCGGGTGACATGGGGCATTTGCGCAGAGCGTTCGATTTGTTTGAGCAAAAAACGCAAATCATGCGCTTGCTGGATGTCTCCAGCCAGGCCGCAGGTGTGCGCATTTACATTGGAAGTGAAAGCCAGATTGTGCCCATGCAAGAGCTGTCGGTTGTCACCGCCCCCTATGAGGTGGATGGACATGTGGTCGGTACTTTGGGTGTCATTGGCCCCACCCGAATGCCCTATGAACGCATGATCCAAATCGTGGACATCACTTCGCGTTTGATTGGCAATGCCCTGAGCAAGTCCAAGTGAAAAAATACCGAATCGCAGCCAAATTCGCTGACTTTAAGGAAATTTTCAGTTGTGATACCTGCGCTAAAAGGGGTCAAGTACAATCTTAATCAAGGGCCTATAGCTCAGTTGGTTAGAGCAGAGGACTTAAAGAGCAAGAAGCCTAAAGCACGCTGGGTGTCATGGCTGCTTGCAATTGGGTTGCATGTGAGCAAGTTAACTCTGCTTTCATGTAGAACTACTCAAATTCGGGGAAGCCTGTGCTTTAACGCGTGGTAATCCCGAGCCAAGCCAAATAGCGATATTTGGAAGGTGTAGAGACTGTACGGGTAGGTCGTAAAGACAAGAGACAGTCCAGACTACAAACTGGAAACAGGCAGTGAAAACTGTAGTAGTAAGCATAATCCTTTGGTCCCAGGTTCAAGTCCTGGTGGGCCCACCAACAATGAAAAAGCCACTGATTTCGGTCAGTGGCTTTTTGCTGGGTGAAGAGGTAAAAATCAATATCAAACTGTAGCGATAGGGGTCGCAGGCGAGCCTATAGCGCCAGGCAGTCGCAGCGGCGGCGCAGTTAAAAGAAACCGAGAGCGTTGATGGGCACGCAGCCAATGCGCTAAGGGCGATAAGTGCCAAATTTCGCCTAAGTGGATGCCCAGCTTGAAGAGGCAATGCTCATGAAGGGGCAGGCTGGCGCAAACACCCGGATGCGTTGAGGCAGGGTGTGCTTCAACAGCATAGTTGTCTGCGATCAATGCGATGAGTCCTGAGTCCGTTATCCATTGCAGAAGCTTGGGGTCACGTCCTTCTAAAACGGCGCAACTGTTTTCTAGCAAGTGGCTATCGGGTTTTTTTTCCATTTCTAAAAGCATGTCAGCAAAGCCGGTGTGAAGGCATACCATGTCGCCAGACTCGACAGAGACATGGTCTTTTTTCAGTATGTCCATCAAAATATCATGGTCAATATGGACCCGCTGGCGACCGACATGTGCGTGCAAATCGATCATCACGGCCCGTCCTTGAACACACCGTTCAGACATTTTTTCGATACCCAGCGCCTTCGCAGTTGATGTAGATTCCCTCGGGATTTCGGCGAAATTAAAAATACCAGCACCTTCTGGCTTATCGGGTCCTACCACGTCAATACCCGCGCGATAGCCGTTGTAGTAAAAAGGTGCTGGTTTGCCGTCCTGGTTGGCATCAAACATGGACCCTACATGCGCAAAGCTGTCCCACTGCGTGCTGTATTGCAAATGCATGATGACGAGATCGTCACTTATAACGTCTGTACAAGCCGGGTCATCACACCAGAGTTGGTAATTCAGGTTCGGTTTTCCATTTCGAACAGTGGGGCGCAAAACAGGCGGAAGTCTGCGCGGATTTAAAACGTTGCCGCCTGGGAAATCCAAAGGTAAGCTCAGATTAAAGGTTATGCCTTCGCGGACTTCTTGGATACCTTGTTTGACTTTGTCTGGGGTCAACAGGTTCATTCGGCCATATTGGTCATCGGGACCAAAGTCGCCCCAATTAGAACCGGGTGGACGTTGCTTCCATCGTGAAGATTGAGGCATCACAAAGACCTTCCAAGTTGTTTCAAGTTTGTCAGAGGTGCAACCATTATTCAGAGGTGTCAGGCAGATGCCAGACAACTGAGCGACAGTCCATTTGACGGCATGGTGGGTTGTTTGTTCGCAACTCAACAGGCAACGTAGCCCACAGTCTTGTGAAACAGAATCATGTGATCTAACACCTTGCAAACCTAGGGATAACACTGTTCAAGTTTGTCTCCATGGCGTCAGAGGAGGCTTCTCATGAAGTTTATGTTCATTTGATTGTGGCTTGGCTTTTCTGCTTCCGTATCAGGCTTTGAAATCAAAGTGCCTGATGCCTTGCTTGCGAAATTGCGTGGCCAAGAACTTATGAAAAAGCAAAGGGCAAAAGTATGTCGAGCAAAAAACACACAATCCTGATTGCGGGTGCCAGTGGTGTTGTTGGCATGGCGGCTACGGAGTACTTTGCATCTTTGCCAGATTGGCAAGTGCTGGCCTTGTCCAGACGACCTGTTTCGCTTCCTGATGGTGTTTTTCATGTTCCGGTAGACCTGTGTGATGTGTCGGCCTGTGAATCTGCTGCGTCCAACTTAACCGGGGTCACGCATGTGTTGTTTGCCGCCTTGTATGAGTTACCCGAACTCGTGGCAGGATGGCGAGATCCAAGGCAGATGGCTGTCAACGAAGCCATGCTGCGCAACTTATTGGATGCGCTCACACCGAAAGCCAAGGGCTTGCGACACATCACCATCTTGCAAGGGACGAAAGCCTACGGTGGCCATGTAGAACCCGCAGCTGTTCCTGCCAAAGAGCGCTGGCCGCGACACTGGCATGAGAACTTTTATTGGTTACAAGAGGATTTGTTGCGTACTCGGCAACCGGAGTCTGGTTGGACTTTCTCTATTTTGCGCCCTCAACTGGTCCTCGGATACGCAGTCTCGAGTCCCATGAATATCGTACCGGCAATTGGCGCCTATGCGGCCTTGATGCGGGAAATGGGGCAGCCCTTGAATTTCCCGGGTGGAGGAGCATGCGTCAATGCCGCAAGCGACAGCCGGTTGATTGCGCAAGCCGCGCACTTCACCGCAACCCATGAAATTGCGGCCAATGAGACTTACAACGTTGTGAACGGCGACACGCTGGTCTGGCATGACATCTGGGGTTCGATTGCGCGAAAATTTGGTATGCAGGTGGGGCCCAGTGTGCCCATGGCGCTGGCCAGCGAGATGCCCAAACACGAAGCTTTGTGGCAAAAGGTGGTTCAAAAGCACGGGTTACGCAATCTCTCGCTTGAACAGCTGATTGGCAGCTCGTGGCAGTTTACCGATCGTGCTCTTGCCTTTGGAGTGGTGCATCCTGTGAATTCAGTACTGAGTCCGATTAAGTTGCATGAGCATGGTTTTCATGGGTGTATGGACACCGAAGACGCGTTAATCTATTGGATCGAACGCATGCAGCAAAGTGGACTCTTGCCCCGCTGAGTTATGCAAGCGCCATCCCATTGCTACGTTGCAAATGAAAGGTACTGTCGATGGACGCCAAGAACAAATGTCTTGGCAGTTGCACCCGATTGTTGTGTACCGAGAGCATGTATTCAGCACATTTTTTTAACACTTAAAGAAGGGAACTTGGTATGAAACGCAGATTTGCATGGGCCGCAGCCTTGCTTGTTGGTTTGACAGTCAGCATGGCCAGCAGTTGGGCGGCTGACTATCCCAACCGGTCGATTAAATGGGTGGTTCCTTACCCGCCTGCGGGTACCACTGATGTGCTCGCGCGCATTGTGGCGCAAGCCTTGAGTGAGCGTCTAGGTCAACAGGTGATCGTTGAAAACAAGGCCGGTGGTGGCAACAACATTGGAACTGAATTTGTGGTCAATGCGCCAGCCGATGGCTACACCATGCTGCTGGTCAATCCTGCGAACGGGATCAACGCCACGCTGTACAAAAAATTGAATTTCAATTTCATTCGCGACATCACGCCTGTTGCCGGCCTTGTGCGCACCCCCAATGTGATGGTCATCACCAACAGCCTGCCCGTTAAAAGCGTGGCTGAATTTATTACCTACTGCAAAGCGAACCCCACCAAGGTGAACATGGCATCGTCAGGCAGCGGCACCTCGGTGCATTTGTCGGGTGAGCTTTTCAAATACATGACGGGCTGCACGATGGCACATATTCCCTACAAAGGCGCAGGCCCCGCATTGACCGATTTGATTGCGGGGCAAGTGCATGTTTTATTCGATAACCTGCCGTCGTCTGTCCCGCACATCAAATCAGGACGTATTCGGGCTTTGGCGGTCACATCCAAAACCCGTGAACCCTCCATGCCAGATACCCCCACGGTGGGAGATACGGTGCCGGGTTATGAGGCCACTGCATGGTTTGGCGTGGGCATGCCCAAGGGCGCCCCCCGTGAAGCTGTGGACCGCATCAATCAAGAAATTAACCGCATTCTGGTCGATCCCAAAATGCGCGAGCGACTGGCTGAACTTGGCGGTTTGCCCATTCCGGGCACAGCTGAAGACTTTGCTAAAACCATTGCAATTGAAACTGACAAATGGGGCAAAGCCGTGATTGCTTCGGGTGCAACAGCGGAATGATGACCCACCAATTTCAAGAGGCGATTGATTTCGTCTGTGCGCATGAAACCAGTTGGAGCCGTGAGAACCTAGACAACTTCGGCATCCACAAAGCGGATCCACCGCCGTGGAATCAACTGCTTGGCCCCATTCACCCGCGTGGGGGTGTGAGTGGTGTCATTCATGTGTCTGGACGCAAGGTCTGCGAATGGGGAGAGCCACAACGCGCGGACTTGACCTTCTCGATTGCCAAGACCTATTTGGCAATGCTCGCTGGCGTCGCCTGCGACACTGGTTTACTGAAAGACATTCACCACCCGGTGCACCGACTAGTTCAAGGCATTGGTTTTGAAGATAAGCACAATGCACAAGTGACTTGGCTGCATTTGTTGCAGCAAACCAGTGAATGGGAAGGCAGTTGCTTTGGCATTCCTGACCAAGTCGACCGCTACCGTCATTTGCAATACCAACCTACGCCTGCTACGGGTGTCAAGGGCGAAGCAAGACCTTTGCAAAGACCTGGAAGCTATTGGGAATACAACGATGTGCGCATCAACCAGTTGGCACTGGCCCTTTTGCATCTGTTTCGTCGTCCCTTACCCGAGGTGTTCAAAGAATGCATTGCGCAGCCATGCGGCCTTAGTGACAACTGGAAGTGGGAGGGCTACCGTAACAGTTGGGTCGACATTGATGGACTGCGCATGCAGTCGGTTCCAGGCGGAACGCACTGGGGCGGTGGCATGTCCATCTCCAGCGTCGATCAAGCCTTGATAGGTCAAATGCTGCTCAACAAAGGACGCGTGGGCTCGCGTCAAGTGTTGTCTGCCGATTGGGTGCAAAAGCTGCAAGAGCCTTGCATCATTGCACCTTGGTACGGCATGTTGGTATGGCTCAACACACAAAGGGGCATTTGCCAAGCTGCGTCAGATTTGAGTTACTTTTGCATTGGCGCAGGCGCATCTTTTGTCTGGACAGACCCAGAAAAAGAGTTGGTGGCGGTCGTGCGCTGGACAGAGGGTTCACAAATGAATGGTTTTTGCGAGCGTGTTTCTGAGGCGCTCGCTTGATACTGATTTTTGATGAAAGTACTCTCTGTTCTTGTGCTATAATTTAAAGCTTAGCGGCTGTAGCTCAGTTGGATAGAGTACTTGGCTACGAACCAAGGGGTCGTGGGTTCAATTCCTGCCAGCCGCACCAACTTTAAAAAGCCCGCAACAATTGTTGCGGGCTTTTCCAATTGCGTATTGATCATGCTGCACAGCCCGTGCGGTGAAGAATGAGGGTGCTTGATGAGCAAAGCATTCACACGTGAATCAGATGGTGAAGATGACTCCGAAATCGCATTGCCTTCATTGCCATCAGGTGCGCGAAACTACATAACTCCTGCCGGTTACGCCCGTTTGCGTGCTGAATTGTTCACAATAATGGACGATGAGCGCCCCAAGATCGTGGACATTGTGCACTGGGCTGCAAGCAATGGTGATCGTTCTGAAAACGGTGACTACCATTACGGCAAAAAACGCTTGCGTGAAATTGACCGCCGGATTCGATTTTTGACCCAGCGATTGGAGATCGCGGAAATTGTGGAGCCTTCCCAGCATTTCGGGAACGATCAAATTTTCTTTGGTGCCACAGTGACTTACTTGGAAGACGACGGCATCGAACGAACCGTCACCATCAAAGGCATTGATGAGTCTGACAGCAGCCAAGGTGAGGTGAGCTGGGTTTCACCCATTGCCCGCACGCTGTTAAAAGCACGAACTGACGATGTACTGAAATTGGTCACCCCCTCTGGCGTGATCGCCATCGAGGTATTGCACGTCGAGTACCCACAAACTACGGGACCTAAGGCTTGATCAGCTGGTGCTGGACAATCGCTCGGCTCGCACCACGGATGGGGTGCGTTTAAGATGCCGCAGGGCAGTCTCCAAGTGACTTAAATCGGTGACTGCAATGACAAAACGCAACACCGCACTCTCTTGGGCTGCTTCTTTGCCCATGTCCACATGAATGATGTCGGACTCAGCTGCGGCCAAGGCACCGGCCACACGGGCCAATACGCCTTTGCCGTTGACGACGGTGACTTCGATACCTGTTTCAAAATTGCGCACAAGGTCATCTGACCACTCAACACCAATAAATCGTTCGCTGTCTTTTTGCTGCAGCTTATTGCCAACCGCACATGTGTTGGTATGAACGACCAAGCCTTCTCCGCGACCTAAGTAGCCCAAAATGGGATCGCCCGGAATCGGGTGACAACATTTGGCATAGGTGACGGAAGCGTTTTCGCTGCCATCCAATGTGATGGCGCCTTGTGAGACCGATTCGTGGGCCATGAAGCGCTCACGCGTCATCAAAAGCGCATCGGGTTTTTCACCGATCTCGGACAACAAGGTTGCCATGCGTTTGGCCACGATGCTGGCAATGCGCTTACCCAAACCAATGTCAGTGAGCAGGTCATGCCGGTTGCGGTTGCCCGTAAATCGCATCAACTTGTCCCACAACGGCCGTCGCCTGCTCAACTCGTCAATTTGTTTGTCTATACCCTCGGCCCTCAGGGCTTGCGTCAGCAACTTTTCACCCAGTTCCATCGACTCTGTTTGGGCCATGGTTTTGAGGTAATGCCTGATTTTGGAGCGGGCCCGTCCGGTCCTCACAAAACCCAGCCATGCAGGGTTGGGCGCAGCGACTGGGGCTGTGATCACTTCGATCACGTCACCGTTTTTCAACTCGCTGCGCAGTGGCACCTGCTCATTGTTGATTTTGGCAGCGACCGCATGATCACCTATGTTGCTGTGGATGGCATAGGCAAAATCAACTACCGTGGCACCACGGGGCAAGGCCATGATTTTACTTTTGGGTGTGAACACATACACCGCATCTGGAAACAGATCGACCTTGACGTGGTCCCAAAACTCGGCTGCGTCGCGTGTTTCCTTTTGGATGTCGAGCAAAGACTGTAGCCACTGCGTTCCCAAACGTTCTGCATTGATCCCGCCCAGAACATTTGCTTTGTAAAGCCAATGGGCTGCCACACCGGATTCGGCCACCACATGCATGGGCTCGGTTCGGATTTGAAACTCGACGTTCACCCCAGAAGGGCCTACCAAGGTGGTGTGGAGCGATTGGTAGCCGTTGACCTTGCCAATCGCAATGTGGTCTTTGAATCGACCGGGAACGGGTTTGTAGAGTTGATGCAGCAAGCCCAGAGCGGTGTAGCACTCAATGACAGTGGGCAAGATGACCCTGAAGCCATAAATATCGGTGACTTGGGCAAAACTCAGGTGCTTGTCGTCCATCTTTCGGTAAATGGAAAAAAGGGTTTTTTCACGTCCACTGATGCGGGTTTGCATGCCCGCTTTGCTGAACGTATTTTCCAGTTCAATTTTCACTTTTTGAATCAGGTCGCGTCGGCGATTGCGTGCACGGGAGACAGCTTTTGAGAGTACCTCGTAACGCCATGGCAACAAGTGCTTGAAGGCCAAGTCTTGCAGTTCACGGTAGGTCTGATTCAGGCCCAATCGGTGGGCAATGGGGGCATAAATTTCAAGGGTTTCAGATGAAATTCGGCCCCATTTGTGGCGCGGCATGTCTGACATGGTGCGCATGTTGTGGGTTCGGTCTGCCAGTTTGATCAGGATCACACGCACATCACGTGCCATGGCCAGCAGCATTTTGCGGAACGATTCGGCCTGGTTTTCCTCGCGTGTGTTGAATTCCAGCTTTTCCAATTTGGTTAAACCATCGACCAGTTCAGCCACCGGAGAGCCAAAGCGCTCAATCAATTCGGATTTTGAAACACCACAGTCTTCCATTGCATCGTGCAACAACGCCGCCATCAAGGCTTGGGCGTCTAATTTCCATTCTGTGCACTGTGAGGCCACCGATATCGGGTGGGTGATATAGGGTAGTCCGCTTTTTCGCATTTGCCCCAGATGCGCTTCATCGGCGAAGCGGTAGGCTCGGCGGACCAACTCGAAGTCGGCTGGGCTCAGGTAGTCAAGTTTGGCCGTCAAAGCTGCAAAACTGGCCGCCGCGGCATTCGTCGCCGCAGGACCAGGCTGAGGCAGGACTATCCCTGAAGCCCCTTTTTTGGGCGCGGGTGAAAGAGATGAAGTAACGGCGCTCATGCCCTCAAATGTAACGCCAGGTCGAACGCTTGGCGATTCAAAATGGAAAACCCACAAAAAAGCCCCTCAAGAGGGGCTTTCAAATCTCTGTTCTTCCAAATGAAGGGGCGGCCTGAGTCGGCCGAGCCGCGTATCAGGGAACTTTTTTCAGCATTTCAATGCCGACTTTGCCGGCTGCAATTTCACGCAATGCAGTCACTGCAGGCTTGTTTTTGCTTTCTACGCGCGGTGTGTGGCCTTGACTGAGCATGCGCGCGCGGTAAGTGGCGGCCAAAACGAGTTGGAAGCGATTAGGGATTTGCTCCAGGCAATCTTCTACAGTGATGCGGGCCATGAAGTACTCCGGGAAAAGTGAGGTAAAAATGAACGGTCTGCCGTTAAACAATGTGCAGGGCTTTGAATGTGCCGGCCCTGGCGCGGCGCTGGGTCAGATATTTCAGCCTTTGGGCATGAACAATGGTCTTGAGGTCAAATAGAGCACGCTCAAAAACTTCGTTGATTATAACAAAGTCAAATTCTTTGGCTTGCGCCATCTCCAAAGCGGCGTTTTGCATGCGCAGATCAATGATGTCCGGCGCGTCTTCCCCCCTGCGCTCCAAGCGGGAGCGTAGCTCTTCCCAACTCGGCGGCAGAATGAAGATCAAAATGGCATTGGCGTACATTTTTTTGATTTGCAAGCCACCTTGGTAGTCAATTTCCAAGACCACGTCAGAACCCTGAGACATGCGCTCTTCAATCATTTTTTTGGATGTGCCGTAGCGGTGACCGTGGACATGCGCCCATTCAACAAAGGCGTCGCCATGGACCATGGCGTCAAACTCCTGCTCAGAAGCAAAAAAGTATTCACGCCCATGTTTTTCCTGCCCGCGAGGTGCACGGGTGGTATGCGACACCGAAGGTTGCACGTTGGAGTCGAGCTCAAGTAACGCATTCACCAAGCTCGATTTGCCGGCGCCACTGGGGGCGGCCACGACATAGAGGTTTCCTGGGTATTCCATAGGTCGTTTTCTTGAATCAGGGCTTATTCAATGTTTTGCACTTGCTCACGCATTTGCTCGATCAGAACTTTCATATCGACCGAAATTTTGGTCAACTCCAGTGCCGCTGACTTGGATCCCATGGTGTTGGCTTCGCGGTGCAGTTCTTGAATTAAAAAGTCCAAACGCTTGCCCATATCCCCCCCTTTGGAGATCAATCGGCTGATCTCATCCAGATGGGAGGCTGTTCGCGTCAACTCTTCGGCCACATCAATGCGGATCGCAAAGGCGGTGGCCTCTGTTAAGGCCCTGTCTTGCGCCGTCTCGGGCAAGGTCGCCCCATTGGTCAGGGCCATGGCTTCTTTCCAGCGATCCAGAAAACGGTTGCGTTGCTGCTCGACCAATTGGGGGATCAGGGGCGATGCCGCCTGGGCCAAGGCGCGCAATTGTTGAATGTGGTCTTGCAACATGGTGGCCAGGCGAGCGCCTTCACGCTCACGGGCAGACAACAGGGCTTGGACAGCTTGCAGTGCCAGCGGCATCAAGGACGATTCCGTCACTGGGCTGCTGCTTCGCTCTTGGCTGGCTAAACGAAGCACATCGGCAACACTCAAATCACGTGCACCAGGCAACCAAGTTTGCACTTTGTCTTGTAAATGCAACAAGCGCTGCAATGCACTGCTAGGGGGCTCTAAAGTTGTGCCTTCGGCGCTGTCGGCTACGGCGCGGACTTCAACTTTGCCCCGTTTGATGTGCTGCGTAATCAGCTCGCGCAAGCCCGGTTCGAATTGACGCAATTCATCCGGCAGGCGAAAACTCAGGTCCAGAAAACGGCTGTTGACCGATCTGATTTCCAGTCCCAAACGCTGCGCCGTGGTGCTGCGCGACTCGGTTTGACCCTCTGCGGCAGGCTTGTTGAGCTGCACGCTGGCGTAACCGGTCATACTGTAAACTGGCATCAATGTTTTCCTTGGTTCGGCCCGGACCCTTGTCCGGTGCCAATGCAAAAGCCCATGGTAAAAGCCCATGCGCCAAGCACTAAACAGTCCATTATCTCAAACTCGAGCCATGACCCTGCACACACCTGCTTATGTACGCACACAGCGCGCCAACGACCAACTGCGTTCCGTGCGCATCACGCGCGGTTTCACCATCCATGCCGAAGGTTCGGTCCTGATTGAATTTGGCAACACGCGGGTGCTGTGCACCGCCTCAGTTGAAGAGAAAGTGCCTGGCCACAAGAAAGGCAGTGGTGAGGGCTGGGTGACGGCCGAATACGGCATGCTGCCGCGCGCAACTCATACTCGCAGCGACCGTGAAGCCTCTCGCGGCAAGCAAAGCGGTCGCACCCAAGAAATCCAACGTCTGATTGGACGCTCTTTGCGTGCCGTATTTGATTTGAAGAAGTTGGGCGAGCGCACGATCCATCTTGATTGTGATGTGTTGCAAGCCGATGGAGGCACTCGCACGGCGAGCATCACGGGTGCTTTTGTGGCGGCGCAAGATGCGGTCGCTTGGCTGATGGCACAAGGTAAATTGATGGCGTCGCCGATCACAGCGCATGTGGCGGCGATTTCGGTCGGCCTCAAAAACGGGCAGGCCTTGCTGGATCTGGACTATGTTGAAGATTCTGCTTGTGACACCGACATGAATGTGGTCATGACAGGAGCAGGCCATTTTGTCGAGGTGCAGGGTACGGCCGAGGGCGTGGCCTTCACTCGCCAAGAAATGGACAGCTTGTTGGCCTTGGCCGACAAGGGCATTGGCGAACTTATCGCGATGCAAACCCAGGCGCGTGCTTAATTCATGAAAATTGTCTTGGCATCCAACAACCCTGGCAAGTTGGCCGAGTTGCAATCGATGTTTGCGCCATTGAATGTCGAGTGGATCGAACAAGGTGATCTGGCGATTCCTGAAGCGCCAGAGCCTTTCCATACGTTCGTCGAAAACGCTTTGGCCAAAGCCCGTCACGCGTCTTTGGTCAGCGGTCTGCCTGCCATGGCCGACGACGCGGGTTTGTGCGTGGATGCTTTTGGCGGCTTACCCGGTGTGGACACCGCGTTTTATGCAACGCAATTTGGCTATCCCAAAGGTGACGACCACAATGTCACCGCCTTGCTAGCGCAAATGCAGGGACGCTCTAACCGCCGTGCTGCCATGGTCAGCACCTTGGTGGCGGTTAGGTCGCCTAAGGACCCTGAGCCTCTGATTGCCGTTGGCCGTGTGGTAGTCGAAATCACGCAAGCGCGTGCCGGACACAATGGCTTTGGTTTTGACCCTGTGATGTACCTGCCCGCATTCGGTCAAACCTTTGCCCAATTGCCCGCTGATGTCAAAAATGCCAACAGCCACCGCGGTGCTGCGGCCAAAACCATGCTGACCCTGATGCAAGAGCGTTGGTTGGCATGATTCCGATTCGCCCTGAAGGCGCAGAACATCCTGCTGCTTTGGCACTGGATGTGATGCACGCCATGCGACCGGGCGTGTTGCAATTTGCTTCATTGCCGCCCTTGTCTTTGTACGTTCACTTGCCTTGGTGCTTGAAGAAATGCCCTTACTGCGATTTCAATTCACATGAATGGCGAGGTGGCGCCTCTGAACCTCCAGAGCATGCGTATGTCGATGCCTTGTTGGCAGATCTCGAGGCCAGTTTGCCTTTGGTTTGGGGCCGACCGGTGCACAGCATTTTCTTTGGTGGGGGCACGCCCAGCCTGTTTTCACCACCCGCTATTGACCGTTTGATTGGCGGCATTCGCGCCCGATTGCGTTTGGAGGCCGACTGCGAGATCACATTGGAAGCCAACCCCGGCACCTTTGAAAAAAATCGTTTCAAGGCTTTTCGGTCTGCGGGCGTGACGCGTCTGTCGATTGGCGTGCAAAGTTTCAATGACGCGCATTTAAAAGCCTTAGGCCGTGTTCATGACCGTGCGCAGGCCATGGCCGCTTTAGAAGAAGCGGCCATGGCGTTTGACACTTTTAATTTGGACATCATGTACGCCTTGCCCGGTCAAAATTTGCAAGATCTTGAACACGATGTTGCAACTGCTTTGTCTTTCAAGCCGCCGCATGTGTCGATTTACCACCTCACGATCGAGCCCAACACGGTGTTTGCCAAATACCCCCCGGCTCTGCCCGAAGACGATACGGCCTATGCCATGATGGACCGTATCACCGAGATGACGGCGGCCAATGGGTTGGCGCGCTACGAAGTATCAGCCTATGCCAAACGAGATCACCCGTGCTGGCATAACCTGAATTACTGGCAGTTTGGAGATTATTTGGGGATAGGCGCTGGCGCCCACAGCAAGCTCACTTTTGCCCACCGTGTGGTGCGACAAGTGCGCTTTCGAGACCCCCAAAAGTACATGGAGCAAGCCCTCCAAGGCTTGCCCGTCACGCGCAGCGAAGATGTAAGTCGCCTGGAACTTCCTTTTGAGTTCATGCTCAATGCGCTGCGCCTGAAAGACGGATTCAAATTAAGTGACTACACCGAGCGTACCGGCTTGGCCATCACGAGCTTGCAAAAGGGCTTGGCCTTGGCTGAACAAAAAGGCCTCATCGAGCGAGACTTTTCGCGTGTTTGGCCTACCGCATTGGGGTTTGATTTTTTGAGCGATTTGCAATCGCTCTTTTTAGCGAATACCTGAAAAAATCTGGGCGGGTAGCACAGTTCACTCGTTGACTTGCGATTGAGCCTTTTGAAGGTTCTGGCCTAAATAGCCATAAAAGTCGAGTGTTTTTTCAGATGGAATCAGGTATTTGGCGCGACGATCGCCGTCCTGGTTGAAGGCGATCAGCAATTCTTTTTGACGCAAACGGGTAATCCGCTTGTGCAAAGTCGCAGGTGAACCCAAATGGTCTAATGCAATGGCTTCGCGTACGGTCATGGGTTGTCCCTCATACCAGCACAAAGCAAGGGCATCCAACAATGCCCGCTCATTGGCGTCCATTTCAGCGTCTGCATTGTCGAATTGAAATGCATTGGCCAATTGCAAAAAACGCAAGTAGGCTTCGATCAAGGGGTTATGTTTTTCTAATGCCATTTATTACTTCGCAATCAAACACAAGATGTTTTAGGAACCGTCAATTTTTCATTCAAAGAACATAATTACCTTGATCCACAGCCTCGCTCGGGAAACCCGTTCAGGCCAACGATTGCTTTGCCTCGGATCAATCACAGCGACATCAGGGCATAGGCTGATCAGCAACACACACCGAGGAACGGCGTTTGTCAACTAAACCAATAATTATTCTATGACTCTTGTCCGGGACAAAAAAGGGGGGGACAAATGTTTCTTTTTTTGTTAATCTGACCAGTTATGCCACAGAAT
>Ga0209499_1001923_pt1 | contig 13808 bp, 26 predicted proteins | sample C_130208_EF_Meta_FD_187306 | JGI IMG/M metagenome (GOLD analysis project Ga0209499, IMG submission 187306) | Freshwater microbial communities from Lake Croche, Canada to study carbon cycling - C_130208_EF_MetaG (SPAdes) (version 2) | ecosystem: Environmental > Aquatic > Freshwater > Lake...
TATCCTCTGAGCTAAAGGGGCGTACCCTAAGTCGGATTCGAACCGACACTGTAACGATTTTAAGTCGTTTATCTCTGCCATTGGATTACTAGGGCTTATTTACTATATAAATATACCAGACCAGACATTTTTCGTCAAGATTTTATTTGAAATATTTTCTGGTTTTTTAGTTTTAATGCCTAATTTTTTTGCAGACTTGCGATTTTCTTTCATATCGTCAATAAATAAAATAACATTATACTTTTCCATAACCTTTTGGGTTGCCTCATACTTATATGTATCAGAGGATTGATCTTTATCATTTGTGATTAATTGATCAAATGGTATTTTTAAATCCCGCAATTGTTTTAATGCCAGTTCCCGTTTTTTATCGGTACTTCTGGCAGTCATAATAATAATTTTATTAGTTTGAGCTTGTTGAATAATAAAATCAACTACATTTTGAATAGGTTTGTAGTCATTCTTTTCATCTACAAGGGTGTTATCAAGGTCGCAAATTATAGCATTCTGCTTCATTACATTACCGCTGATTTAAGAGTTGCCCTTAATTGCCATCCCCAAAATTGATGTTGCTCAATTCTTCCCGCAATCATATTGCAGATACCTTGCTCATCATATTTTACATTAGCACATTGAAATACTTCCCTGAGTGTTGCAATAACAGAATCATTGGTTGAAATTAATTCGCTAACCATTTCTTTGGGGGATAAAGATAGGCTATCATTAATGGCAACTGTGGCGTATTGTGCCATTTGTACAGCACCAAATGGTGCATAAGCACCAATCTTACGAATTGTTTCAGCAATTGTATCTACTGAATCAAATACATCTTCGTAAATTTCTAGGAAGAATGCATGCAACTCTTTAAAGATCATACCTTCGACATTCCAATGATACCCATGACTCTGAGAGTACATCTGAAATGCATTGGCTTGTAATTCTTTTAACTTATCTAATAAATCTTCCATATGACTATTATACCTTATCTTCCGCCAGAACGCTTCTTATAGCCAGTCTTACGCTTATTCATAGATCCTGGCGTATTGAATCCGTTAACTTTTGGGGTATTTCTAATTCTAATTTCTAAAGCTTCTTTAATTTTATCGTGGTGCTTTCCCATTATTCTCCTTTTGGTGGTTCTGTATAGAGGGCTTCCTCTGTTTTTTTATCTTCAATTCTTTGTACTTGGTGACTTAACCCCAAGAAACTTAATAGTGTAAGGATAACTAATTCATTTGGTACTTCTGGATATTGTTTTACAAGAAATGTAGAAAATACTGATGCCCAACCATAAACAATGCTAGGATTTCTATGTACCGCTCTTTTTATTTTTTTCCAAAACTTTGCCATAATAACTCCTTACTGGTTACTATAGCCATAGCCTGTACTATTGCCATATCCAACAGATTTTTTACCGTCATTTTGTGGTGGTGAGTTGTATGTAGAGTTATACCTAGCATCTTGAGATTCAGAACCCATTACTGGTGCAAAAGATCCGCTCCAAAATGATAGTGCTGGAGTTCCCTCTTCGGTTACACCCTTTTCTTCATACCCATCAACTTGTACAACAAGTGCTTCAAGTGCTGCTTTTGCTTCTGCCTCAGAAGAATATACTCCAACTACCTGACCGTTGTTTTCTTTACATACCGCCCAATAACCTTGAGCATCTGGTACGTTATATTCAATGTAGAATGGTGTCTTTGCACCGTGTCCAAATTGCATAATTAGCTAGGCATCTTGGTTAGATGTAAGTCAACATCGTTGTACTGCGAAGCCCAACCCAGATACTTCTTTCCCCAATATTTTGCAAACCATTCAATTTTTCTTTCTCCAATAAATCCAGGTTCTGGGGCATCTGTTGAAATAACAATGCCTTTCTTGTCTGACTGCAGGGCAACGTGACCATAGCCATCATCCCAGAAATGTGGGGCACCAATTGGAGCTTTTGAAGGATCTGTGTGACGATGTTCTTTTGGAACGTGATTCCATGCATCAAGTGCTGATGCATACTTTACTGGCAAGCCCCATGCATTCTGGCACGTTGCATGGCAACGACCAATTGGCACTGACTTATGATTTAGTCTCCAAACATTTAGGTGTGCAAACGCCTGGGTTCCTGTAATATGTGATTTTGACATTTAAATCATTCCTTTTTGTTAATCTTAATACTAACATTATAGCATATTAGGACTGCAAGCACGAGCAGAAATTTCACAGCACAGCAAATGTCTGGACTCTCTGTGCCCCAACTGGGACTCTTACCATAAGTAACTACACCATCCTAAGAAAGTGCTTGCAGTCTTGTGGGTAATGTCAGACTTGAACTGACGGCGGGCAGATTATGAGTCTGCTGCTCTAACCAACTGAGCTAATTACCCTGACAATTTATTATATCTAAAGGATACTAAAATTGTCAATAAATCTTTGTTCATCTGTATCTGGAATATCTGCCTGTAGGTAATCCCTAATACTGTCAGGCATAAAGTGACTTTCTGGCATCTTAATAGTTTCTGCATTTTGCTTCAAGTAATCTTCTTCTGTTTCTTTATAGTGGGAAGAGTAATCATAAACTTTAACTTCTTGATTAGCATTTCTAGCAGTTCCCGCCACAGCATTGTAAATAGCTCCACAAACAGCGTCAGATAAATCCTTAGAGCCTTTGCGGGGGTGGTCGACCTTATCCTTGATAATTCTTAATTGTAGCAATTCCTCAATTAACAAATTAATCTTTGGTCCGACAAGTCTTTCTTCAACTACAACTAACTGCATATCATCATAATGCTTTTTAGCCACAGAAAGAATTTCAGACTTCATTCCATAAGCAATCATCTGCTGCATCATGTCATGGGAGTTCCATCTATCAAATGTAACTAACTTAATATTAAATCCCCGATGACGTAACTCTAGGATGTAATCTCTTACGTCAGCGAAGTCTACTGACTTATCTTTTGTAGGTGTCCACCACCTTACCGCATCTACTACAACTTTAGGGGATGCTTCTTTCATTTGTCCCGCAATTTTCATAGTTACCCAATGATCAATGTGTGCTAAAGCAACCGCACAATGATCATGCTTTTGAGCAAGGTCAACGTGAACAAAATACTCTTTTTCTTCATCTGGAACAAAGTGGTTTTCAAATGAACCCCTGTCATCTACACCGTTCTTTTGAACAAATGCTGCTTCAATTTTTTCACGGGATTTGAAGAAAGCATCTACGGCATCTGGTGGCATGCAAGCAAAGCGAGAGAGGGAGTCGATTGGATCATCATAGAAAGCTTGTGCTAAGTCATCAATCTTGATTGTAGGATTAATTTCCCAAGTTGGTCTTTTTAGTGCAAAGACTTTTTGGGTACTGTAATTTATAATATGATCTTCTTCCCATTCAACTACAAATTCATTTTCTTTTATTCCATCTGGCAGGTCAATATCTTTTTTGAATGTATGCGATCTAATAACAATTTCTTTTTCTGCAACAACCTGGTTATATCTTTGCTGAATGTAGTCATTCTTAAAACGAGGAAATGAAAGTAGAATAATTTTACCAACACTAGGAAAACGAGATGTTACAGACTGACGGTACATCTTATAAATAGCTTCAGCGGTCTTTGCTGACGAGTTACCAGTAGTAGATTCTAATTCAAAACCTGAGATTTCATCAAGAATTACCATAATAACATTATATCCCTCAAAAGATTCTCTTTGAGAGTGACCTGAATGAACAGCAATAGATTTAGGAAAAGAAATAGATGCAACTTTATCATCATACTTGCCCACAAACCAAGGGCAATTTTTAATTCTTTTCAAAAAACCATTAAAGAAAACTTTTTTAGCTTGTTCGGCGTTAATAGCAATATTAATAATATCAATTGCATCATCTGTAGGTTTACCAAAGTATCTAGCAGGGTCTTTTAGACAAAGTAATCTATAAACAATAAAGGCACAAGCAATTGTAGAAACATAATCCTTGCCAGAACCCTTTCCTAGTTGGAAGATAACTTCTGTACAGGTTTGCTTATGTATCTTACGACCTTTTTCTTCACCATGTAATTGAATAAGAGTTTCTAATTTGTAAACTTGGGTTGATGCTTTAATCATTAGGTACTGGTTATCAGAAAGTGGTGGAAGACCAAGAAATTCTTTGCTTGTAACAAACTCTTCAATTTCTACAGGCATCTCCTCAAATACATCGTCTGCCAATGCACTAAGAAAAACATCAAAATCAGACATCTACAGCCTCAACCTTACCAGTTACTTCAGACAATCTCCGAGCTACCTCAAACTTACAATGATCACAGTTTGCTGTTACTGATTTAAGAATCTCAACAAGTACCCCCTGCTTACGTTCTGTTTCAATAAGTTGGTCTCCAAGTTCATTATTTTCTAAGAGTCCTGCTTTTTGCAGCATATCAATTCTTTTACCCTCAACATCTGCAATTAGTTTTAGAGTTTGAGCTTTAATATTCAATTGATCATTTGCGTCTGCTTGCTCTACAGTTTCCCAAGCACGATTAATAATCATAGCATAGTGCTGATCTGTTGCAGCAAGTGCTTCTTTTGCTCTTTCACGAATACTGCTATCGCCCTTAACTAAGTTTTTCCAAGTGTCAAGGTGTTCTAAAACTTTAGTTCTTTTAATTGAAAGACTTCTTGCAATTGCAGTAGGACTATTGCCCTTAAGCATTTCTTCTACAACACGATTCATCTGATCAAATTTGTCAGATACTTCTAACTCAGATGGCATCTTTTTTCTTCCTAAACTTTTTAGGCTTTACTTTACTTTTTAGTTGATCTATGTAAAAAGATCTAAATCCTTCTTCGCTTACACAATCAATCCACTCAACATCTTTTTGGGTATGATATACATGCCGAATAAACTTATATTCTCCACGCTCAAATTTAATCTTAATTTTGTCACCTGGAATAATTAAATCTCTTCCATGCTGATACTCTTCTGATACCAACCAATTTGGATTTAGATTCATTGGTGCTATAACTTGCTTCTTAGCCACTATCTCCAGCCTCCTGCTGTTGGTGCCCAGACCATACCATTGAAGGTAAGAAGCCTTTCTGTTGCCTCATCACAATTTTCGCATGGAACTTTATCTCTCTCATCAATAGAGGTGATCTTAGCAAAAACTTTTCCGCAAGTCAAGCATTTATAATCATAATTTGGCATTTAATATCCTTCTTTGTACCTATTATACAGGATGATGGAATATTTGTCCATCTTTTTGGGCAATTACACCAGATGCCTTTTTTTCTTTTTTATTTTGCAGAGCAATTTTTAGCAAAACAAGGTACCCAATGATATCATCAATAGCATCTAGCATTCCTTCACCATCAAAAGACTGATTATTCTTTACCCGATTTAACTTGTCGTCAAGACGGGCAGATAATTGTTCTACCGCATCACCTTTAGCAAAAATTCCATTTGGATAAAGTGCGGAATTACCATAAGAAACATTTTTTCTAAGCAATAGGTGTGTAACTTCTAATGAAGCTTCCATAATTTCTTTTCCAGCAGGTGCATCTTTAGCAAAAGCTTCTAATTCTTTTATATTAATTTTGTTCATCCCAAGTCATTCCTTTTCTAGAATAATTTTTATCATGAAAATTATATCTCCATGTAACATCATTTATTTTTTTAAATCTAGCTCCTGCTCTTGCAAGCTTTTTCCACATTTCCCAGTCACAACTTTGAATTTTATCAAATCCTCCGACTTCCAGCATTAAAGATCTTCTTACCAATGCTGTAATTGGAACAATAGATTCTACTTTTAACAAATTATAATCAAAATCTATATCATACCTAATTAATCCAAGCGGATCATTTACATCTGGATTACTATAAATTACATCATATCCTTCTGAATTTTTGGCTAATTTAGCTAAATGATCTGGGTAAAATTCATCATCATCATCTAAGAAGCATACCCACTCTGTTGTTGCCGTATTTAATAATTTTTGGTACGAATCAAAGTTGCCCCGCTTATTAATATCTACAACCACAATATGATTTTCTGGCTTTAATTTTTGCTTTGCTACAGAATCTATAGCATTAGCAACCATTCCAGATCTCTCTGGAATGGTTGCTGTTAAAACAGTAATGCTCATTTAAAGATTAAGCCACTCTGGATGTTCTAATGTCCATCTTACTGTACGCTCAATTGATTCTTGTAATGGTATTGGGGGGGACCAACCATAAGATTCCATCTTTTTTCCATCCAATGCATATCTAAGGTCGTGACCTGGGCGAGAAAGATGAAAGTCTATAAGTTCATAATTAAGTGGTTTTCCAACTGCACTAGCAATCATTTGTGCCATCTCAAGATTATTTACCTCACGTTCTCCAACAACGTGAAACCTTTCTGGCTTATCCGTTTCGCCATAACTTGGAAAATGTTGCTTCAATACATGAAGCAAACCATCCGCTTGGTTTCTAGCATGCAAATAAAACCTACTTCCAATTTCTCCATTAAGTGATGCATGAATATTAACTTTTTCTCCACTAAGAACTCTTTTAATTGTCATTGGCATAAACTTTTCAACATCTTGAGTTTCTCCGATAATATTCATAGTATTTGTAATTGCAACTGGAACTCCATAAGTTCTCCAATAAGCAAACGCAATATCTTCTTGTGCAGCCTTAGAAGATGAATAAGGATTGCTTGGAAAATGTTGATCTTCCCATTCCTTATGAGCATATCCAATTGGTGCTGGACCATAAACTTCATCTGTAGATACCTGTAAAAACTTTTCTGGCTGTGCAATTCTTGCCCAATCAAGCAGGTGACAAATCAGTGATACGTTATTAATGATAAATGGTGCTGGGTTTTCAATGCTTCTGTCCACATGGCTTTCTGAAGCAACATTAATTACATAATCAATTTTTCCAAATTCATGTGCAGTTACTGCAGAAATTGGTGCGGTAAAGTCACAACGGATTACTTTAATTCGTTTATACGCATCATCAATTTTATCGCAAGCAACACGAATTCTGTCTGTTAAACCTTTGTGGGTAAAGGTTGTTGGGCAAACAACAAACCAATCAGTATTTACAAGAATATGTCGCAGCACATGACTGCCTACAAATCCACTTGCTCCTGTTAATAATACTCTCTTCATTACTTTCTCCTAATTACAATTATGATGCTATCATCATTTAGTTCTGGCTTGGTATCAATAATTTCAAATGTGATACCCTCTACTTCAGGAAGATAATCTTCCCAATTCTTGACACTTTGCTGCCAACCATTATCTGTTTTAACTACATCTTCAATAAGGTAAACCCCATGATCACTTAATGTTTCAAAAAGTTGTTCAAATGTTATTTTAGCATGAGAAAATACATGCGAGCCATCATCTAGAATATAGTCAAACTTAGTAGACCCAATCTTTTTCTTAAAATCAGATAATGATTCTTCTGATGATTGATCTACAACATATGTAGTAATTTTCTCATCATCAGAAATCATTTTATTATGATCAATATCTACAGCGTAAATATTGGTCTGTGGAAAAATTTCTTTCCATGCCCATAAAGAACTTTTTTCTGGAATATGATTGGCAATACCAATTTCTAGCATATTATTAATTTCTTTGCCAAATAAAAACTTTGCATAAGTAGATGCATAGTTATGGCGAAACTGCTTATCTGATCCTGATTGTTCTAAAGCCTTTATGACTTTGCTTTCAAATTTCTTCATTGTTTCCTTTTCCATTAAAAATTAGTTCCTATGCAATGATTGCAAATTTAGCCATTATTTTTTAAACCCTTTATACTATACATAAAATTATACATATTATTACTTAAATTGTCAATTTGACTAAATTCATAGGTAATTAAACCCTTAAAATTATCTGCCAAAAGGTGGTTATAAAATCTATTATATAAATCATAATCAACAATTTCTTTTAAATCTTTTTCTGCAAAATGAATGTGAGATACATATTTTTTATACATATCATATTCAACTAAGGGATCTTTGCCCTCAAGAACGGAGTTTCCAACATCTATCATAGATGTAATGTTTTTATATTTATCTATATCTTTGACAATACTCTCTAAAGTATTGTAATATTCTGCACCATAATAACTGGCATTTGGCTCTACGCAAAATTTAATATCTGTTTCATTTAATAATTCATCTACTAAAATCAAAAGATTATCCATCTTTTCTTTATTTCCCACCCTCATGGTAGGAGAGCCAAATGTAATTACCTTAATATTCATTGATTGACAATCACTAACTATCTTGCGAATGTGATTTAAACATAACTCTGTATCGTCAAGTGTGGTTATTCCTGACCCATAAAAGATACTCTGTATTGCTTTTACGGGAAAATCATTAGACAACTTACTATATACAGATTCTATATAATCAAAGCCCGCATCCTTTACTAAGGGAATAACTTCTGGATTATTTTCTTTATTCCAACTCATATTACTAATTCCGATTTTCATCATATTTTCCTCTTTTGTTTAATTGCATTGCTTGTAAAAGACCATTGTGGTGGAATTTGAGATAAATAATAATTATATTCATCAGTATTCATTGGGGGGTTGTCGTACCACCCATAATGTTGTGCTGTAAAGTTTCCACCAATTCTAGCACACTTGTATCCTATTTGCATAGGTTCTTGATAATCTGTAAAGTATTTTTTATTTACCAAGCAAAATGTTGTGTCAATTGCTGCACGATAAATTTGGCTTCCATCATCTAGTTTATCAATTTCATCTTGCCAAAATTGTTTTTCCCATTCATGCATAGAAAATATAGAATTAAAATCAATTTTTTTAATATTAGAATTTATTCCAACCATTTCAATATCTAATGCAAACCCAACCTTGTAGAGTTGATAAGTTTCTGATACTTTAATTAATTCAGACAGGAATTTTTGAGGCAAATTTTCGTTAAACTTAATATCTGGATCTGTAAGAATAAATTTTTCTGGCAACCATTCAAATAGTGATTTGTTTAAATAGTATTCTCTTGGACCATCATTGGTAAATTTCTTTACCACAATACATCCCCATTGATTTGCGGTATCTAGCATGTCTTGCATAATTGCAGAACGAGAAAAATTATCAAGGATAATTATATCCTCATACCTAAATCCATAATCAACTAGTTGTTCTATCATGTTACACATATATGTTGGATTATTAAATGTGGGAATAATTACTGGAAGCTTTGGTGATTCTAATTGTATTAAATCTTTAATGCTGTATATAATCATCTTTTCTTAATCATTCCAAACTTTTCTAATGCTCTTTGTATTGTCATGTGACTACAACCAGCTTCTTTTGCTATTTCAACAATATTCATTCTTTTAACAATATATCTATTATACAACCAATCTTTAGATTCGTAAAGTTTTTTCATTATATTAACTCATTTACTGCGTACCAAGCGATTCCAACAGAGTCCCCCACATTATCATTTGTGGTATTTACACCTAATGTCTTAGCAAAATCCATAGTCTTTTGTTTACGCATTTTTCTAATGTGATTTTTATACCAAGTATCTGATTTTCCTGGGAACTCTTTTCTAACTTCCGCCTTTTGTACGTTAGTAAAATTCTTGTTTCCAATGTAACTTTGCCAAGTAATTGGCGGGACTTCCTTAACTTCAATACCATCATCAAGGAGTTCTCCCATAATTGCACCAAAGATATAAGCCATAATAATACCAGTATGAGCAGATCTTACCATTACCGCTTTTTCAATTGCAACAAAATCATAATCTAATTCAGCTTTGAATGCACGAACCTTACGTTTTGCATCTAGTATTCTTTCATAAACATTAGCACCACTAAATGTAATCTCCCCCCATTTTACTGGGTTATTTCCATCCATCAAGCAGAATGCAATTGTATTTGTGCTTGCATCAATACCCAATACTTTGTGATGATGTTTTTTTAATTCAGCCAGAGACACTATTAATCATCTCCAAAATATTATTTTTCTTTTTAGCACTTTCATTAGCCTCGCAGACACCGCAGACAGATTCTGAATTATATCTACTAAGGATAGTATCGCAAGATTTTGTAGAACAAACTCTTTTCTTTCCCGCCAAACGCTCTTTTTTTTCATAATACTTCTGTTTGATCTTTGCATTAGTTGCCTCACGACAGCATGTATCTGAGCAGTATTTCATGTTGTGAGTTTTTGCTTCAAATTCTTTATTACAACCCTCATTTGAACATATCATTTTGGTGGCACCATTGATTCAATAGTTATTTCTCCTGTTAGGGCATCCTTAGCCCAGCATGCCTTTTTAATTGGGCAATACTTACATGCTGATTGTGATTTAGTAAATCCACGAGTAGGAATTGTTTCATCCTTATAGGCTTCATAAACTTCACGCAACCAATCATATGTGTCATCGACTAGTTTACGATTTGCCTCTGTCATGTTAATTGGAATAACCAAGAAGTCATTATCATTCTTATTTTCATAGAAGAAAAATCCCTGATCTACTCCCGCAATATCCATGTAAATTAAAAGTTGAAGCTGGTGATTTCCAGAACCCTGCATCTTTGCCTGTCTAATTGAATATACCTCATCTTTAGCAGACTTGATTTCACCAATTACTTCTTTACCGTCCCAATTAACAATAAGGTCAGAGTATCCACGAATTGGTGGGTCAGACTTGACCATCTCTCGTTCAATTTCTTTGATACGATCATTGGGGATCTTTTGCATAATAGTCTGGAGTCTATCGTGAACATAGGTTCCATTAAGCATATTAGCTTTGCCTTTGGCATCTGTATTATCTTCAAACTCTGTACCCTCAAAAGCCATATACCAATAGCGAGCACAATTACCATGACCATAGCCAATGGTAGATGGAGCAAATGTTTTCTTTTGTGTAAATCCCGCCCTATTATCTGAGAGGTATGCTGCTTCTACTTCGGCAGCAAATACCATAGGATCAAATCCACCCTCTTGAATCTTTTTAAACTTTAAGTTTCCAACTATATTTCTACCCATTATAATCCATATCTCGCTAGGTACTTTACACTATCTACTAGTTTATCAATAGAGTCTGAAACAGTGTAATAAACATTTTTCTTTTTGGCAGAGTCCCCGCCTTTTTCAAATGTCGTGTAGTATCTAGACAACATAGAAAACTTAGCACTAAGTGCCTGAAGCTTTACAATAAGTTCTGGAGATTTTCCAGCAGGTACATCTGGCTTCATAATTAATTTAATAATTAAATCTAAGGCTTCATCTAGTTCTGGGTCATTCATGAACTCTTTCATTTCATTAAATTCTGTAACCTGGCTTACTGCCTCAAGAATATTATCAGCCATTTCTATCCTCCAAATACTTCTTTACATTGACGTAACAGTTGATCCATACGCCAATCATTATTACAATCTCAATCATGGTGCTCTTCCCAACATTCTTCTAATTCTTCTAGTCTATCCCATTCAATAACCGCTAAACGGATCTTTCCTGAGTCACCCAAAACTAATTTAAGTAATGGGTGCATATCTCTACTTACCTTAAAGGTATCTGTGCAAATCTTTGCCCACATATCTCTATTAATAGAGATTGATTTTGTATACTCTTTGTAGTCAACAACGTAATTACGCCATTTGGCATCACCTTTTTGAATCTTTCCTCGCCCAGAGTTTTTTTGTAATCTTGCACCATCACGCTTTGCTTCTCCACGTTCAGACATTAGCCTACCACTACTGTAGATTTATGTTTTTCTAAGCAATACCAAGAGATCTCGCCCGTCTTTTCATTGAAGTAAGCAGTTTCTGTATACAAACTGCATACCTGACAACCATAGTTACCACTAAGTGTTTCCAAATCTTTTGCTTCTTTTGGAACAGTATTCAAAAAATCATCAAACTTTGTCATAAATCTTTTCCTTTAGTGCATCTAAAACATCTGGAAAGCCACGAAGATATTCTACAGACTTTGCACGACCCTGAAAACGCTCTCCTTCAATTGTGTACCAAGAACCGCCACGTTGAACAATTCCCATCATCTCTGCAACGTCCAGCACTTCCCCAACGGAATCCACTCCGACTGCATCTCCTTGATAATAAAAGTCGTATTGACCACTAAGGTTCGGTGGTCCAAGCTTGTTATAGTCAATAATCCAGTTGACGGGTCTGCCAACTTTTTGGTCAATGATCTTATCACCAACCTGGATTCCAGATTTAATAGCATTTGCTTCAGCTTCCGATGCCCAGAGTTTAATGATCGTAGATGAAAAGAACTTAACCGCCATTCCTCCTGTTGGAATATGAGATGCATGCATAGATCCAAATTGATTTCTCTGTTGGGAAATAAGAACCAATAAGGTGTTCTTATTTGCATAGTTAAGCATTTTAACTGCATGTGTCATATCCTTTGCTTCTGCACCAATCTGCTTGGTGTCTTGTAGGTCTTTTAATTCATTCCCGTCTTTTTCAAAATAGATTGCGGGAAGTAATGCTGAGATTGAATCTACAACAATAATATCTACTTCTGCATTCATCAACTGCACAGCAACGTCAACCATATCATTGATAGATTTTGCTGATGAATAAATTAGTTTACTTGAATCTACACCAAGTAACTCTGCCCATTCAGCAGAATAAGATGCCTCTGAATCAATCCAAGCACAAGTCTTACCATTCTTTTGTGCCTCAGCAATCATTTGTAAACAAAATGATGATTTACCTGCTGACTTATTTCCCCAAACTAATACTTGTCGTCCAAATCCAAGACCGCCCCTAAGAGCGATGTTTAGACCGATGCTGGGAGTTTGCTGTTTTTGAACGTCTACTTGTGTTGCTAGTTGTACTCTTTGTCTTGTTTTTGGATCCAGCCTTGCCAGAATATCCTCTGCTACCTGTGTCATGTAAACTCTCTTCTAATAATAATGCCAGTTCTTTCATCCATTTTGAGCGACTGGTGCTCAACCTATCTATTAACGCTAAGATAGAATCCTGATCTTGACTTTTTATAACTAAAAGGTACTCGTCTTCAATACCCTCTAGAATGTAGGCATCGCTCATATGATTCTATTATAGCGTATTTTTATTTCTTTGTCTTTAAATTATGCTAAATTTCCATGCATTGGTGGTCTTTCTTTATTAATGCCAATTTTTTTCTCAAGAATGTCATCAAAAGATGAAGTTACCCATCCAGTAGCTTTTGCTCCTGCGTAGAAATCCATTAGTCGAATAAAGATATCTACAAGTTCTTCTACAATTTTTTCTTCACCCATTTGTTTACGCATAGCCTCAAGCACTTCACTTACTTCAGAATGCACTAAGGCAAGTTTGGCAAGCATAAAGTCAATATCTTGAATTGGGGCACTTTCGCTATGCTTATATACCTTAGACCAAAAACCCTTCTTTTTTGCAATTACATGCAAATCATTTGCTAGATTACTCAGATATTGCATCTAAATCTCCTACCTCAACTAGGGCAAATTGCAATTCATCTTCATCAAGTGGGTCTACTGCCACAGCAAATTGTGAATAATCTGCAATTAAATCTTCTTTCTTCATTACAACAGTTCCTACTTTATTAAGTACCGCTGCCAAAATTTGTTCAACTGAGAGTTGAACTTGCTGTAAATCTAATTCTTCAGCCATTTAATTTATCTCCTTTACGAATGTAGTATCATCATCTGATGATTTAATTTCTAATGAACACACAGTTCCTACCCTCATCTTACCAAGAGCTTTTGAATACATTGTTGGAAAAACCAACACACGACTCAAGGTCTTGGTATTATCTGAAAGAATGATGTGCGCCATCATCTTGTTTGTTTTTGTTTTGTAATGTGTAA
>Ga0209499_1001924_pt1 | contig 13799 bp, 12 predicted proteins | sample C_130208_EF_Meta_FD_187306 | JGI IMG/M metagenome (GOLD analysis project Ga0209499, IMG submission 187306) | Freshwater microbial communities from Lake Croche, Canada to study carbon cycling - C_130208_EF_MetaG (SPAdes) (version 2) | ecosystem: Environmental > Aquatic > Freshwater > Lake...
CGCCAAACACGGTCCCACTTTGTTTATCAACATCCGGCAGGAATTGGCCGAGGGCGTGACGGTGTTGCAAGGCTCGATGAAGCCGCAGCTTTCCAAGCTGGTGGCTTATGGCGACGGTGTTTTGCAGCGGTTCAGCCAGAACACGGGCAACATCGAACCGCCAACGGCAGAAGATAAAGGTCGCATCGAAGAGGCGCTCACCATATTTCCGGAGGCACCCGGTTTATGAAACCTCCGCTGCTGACCATGCGTAAGATCAAGTCGCTGCGAAGCGACCTTTTGGCACGGCGCTTTGCGGTCCCCAAACTCCAGCGCAATTTCGTCTGGGATAAAAATCGGGCGGCTAAGTTGCTGGATTCAATGTATCGGAATATGCCGGTAGGCTCCTTGTTCCTTTGGGAGATGGATCGCAAATCGGCCAACTTGATACGCACCTCGGCGGAAGCTCTGCCTTCCTTCAACACTGGCAACAAGCGCATTTGGTTTGTGATTGATGGTCAGCAGCGGTTGTCGGTGATCTATCAGTCGTTTGCGGGTGAGACGCGGCAAAATGACAAGGGCAGCACCATTGATTTCAGCCGCCTGTGCTTCGTGGTGCAGCCGGACGAAGATCAGGAGAATCCGCCGCGAATCGTTTACCGAAAGCCTCAGGGGAATGAGTTTGTTCCCGTTCGTGATCTGCTGGCCCCGGATTGGAAATCCAGAATGCCCAGCCATGCTCAGTGGTTCCTCAAGCGGGTCAAGGATTGCCGCGATCGTTTGCTGAATTATCCCCTGCCGGTGGTAACGGTCACGCAGGCTACCCTCGAGGAGATTGGGGAAGTGTTTATCCGCGTAAATTCACAAGGTATGCGCATTACCTCGGCCGACCGCGCGATTGCCTTGATGGGCGAGTTGGATGTTCGTGCCATGGCTCATGAGATTCGCCAGCGCGTCCGTGACGAGGTGTTTGCTTTGAACGCCATCGATCCGATCCTGATGGGTTTCAATCTGGTGACGGAAAAACCGGATTTGGAAGGTGACCCGCCCAAGCTGGAGACCATGGCTCGAAAATGGTCCAAGCGTATTGAAAAAGACGAATCTGAAAAACAGGAATTCCGCAAGATTTGGCACCGGTATCAAAATGCCTTTTTGTCTGCGGTGGACCATCTTCATGGCCGGTTCCCCGTCTATGACGAATCGTATTTGCCCTCTGCCAACATGCTGGCCACCTTGTCGGTGTTTTTCTACCACCACAGCGCCCCGCCGGATAAAAGGCAGGCGGCTGAGATCAGAAAGTGGTTTTGGGCCACGGGGGTTGCCCAGCGATACAGCGGCAAAGGTTATCATCGCAACATTGTGTGGGATGCCAAATGGTTTAAGTCGCTGGCCGAGGGCAAAAATCGCCGCTTCACTTTCAGTGATTATCTCGACCCCGCCTTGGATTTACAAACCGAGGAATATGCCTCCCGCTCGGCTCGCACTCGTGCCTTCTTTTGCTTGTTGGCGGCGCAATCGCCTCGCTATCTGGAAAACGGCGAGCCGATTCCCTTGCGTGAATCGGTGGTCAGCCATTCCAACCGGCGCCATCGCCACCACATTTTCCCCCGGGCGCAGATGGCGACCAACGATTTCAAACCCCGCGTCTATAACGCGTTGGTCAACATTTGTTTTCTGGTGTCACGAGACAATTTGAAAATCGGCATGAATCGCCCCCGAATATATCTTGGGGACTATCGCAAAAAGTATCCTTCTACTTTTGCGAGGGTGATGAAAAGTCACCTCATCCCCATTGGCAAGGACAGTGGCGTCTGGAAACGGGGAATCATCGCTGCCTTCAAGACGTTTCGTAAACAGCGATTGCAAATGATTTGTGCCGCTTTTGAAAAACAAGCCGGCACTAAACTTTTTAAACGATCATGACCGTCAAGCCTCATAAACATCTCCGCACCTTGTTTAGCGGGCTTGTGAACGCGGTCAAAACCTTACCTTGGCATTCCCATGCCGATGCGCGCATTCACCACAGCAACGCCCGGGAGTTCGATGAAGACCGAGATTGGGAGTCGTTCCGTCAGGAGACTGGCCGGATAGTTTTATCAGGTAGTGATGTTTTTCACCTCCAAATCCGTTTGGAGAAGATGGGTAGGCATGATCGTCAACGGGTCGTCATCTTTGGCCGACGGGTAAAAGGCTTGGATTACGCTACCCCCAATACCCAGCGGGCCACCTTTAACAGCGACCATACCGATGCGAGCGGATTTTGGCTCCGTCCCAACCTGGATGCCGCCGAAAAGATTGAAATAGGCAAAAAGCTTTCTGGGCCAGCCTACCCGCGTTGGGATGGCAGACATATCCAACTCGGTTCTGACGTCCCCTACATCACCTTGCGCCGTTTCCTGATTGCGCTAGCCGTTATCGAGCAGATCAAGGGCGGCTGGCCCGCCGGTCAGTTGCCTTTTGCGTCGGACTTGGAGGATGAGAGCGAAGAATTTGAGGCGCTCGACCTTGCTGATTTGGTTGAGATTGAGGAGGGCAGGTTGCAAAAAGTTCCAACATCCCGACGTTCTCGCTGCCAGCGTTTGCTGGGTGAGGCAAGGGAATATTTTCGTAGGCTAAGTGCCGACGGGCGGTTGCATTGCCAGATTTGCGGCTGGTGTCCGGCGATTTCCACCAATACCGAAATCATCCAGATTCATCACCTAAAACAGCTTCGCGATTACCCAAAAAATGGGCGGCGGTTGACCTTGGCCAAGGCGCTAAAAGATCTCGCACCGCTTTGCCCCAATTGTCACCGCATCCTGGAATCGCGTCCCGGAGGCGGCTGTTATAGCCTTTGCGAACTCACGGAACATTTTCGTGCTAAAAAATCATGACCGTCAAATCTCGAAAAAAACTTATCGAAGTGGCGCTGCCACTGGCAGCCATAAACACCGCCAGTGCACGGGAGAAGTCCATCCGTCACGGTCATCCCAGCACATTGCACTTGTGGTGGGCGCGGCGGCCCCTAGCAGCGGCGCGAGCGGTTATATTTTCACAAATGGTGGATGATCCATCTTCAAACCCGGATTTGTTCCCGACCGAGAAGAAACAAGAAAAAGAGCGTCAACGGCTCTTCAGGATTATTGAGGATTTGGTTGAGTGGGAAAACACCAACAATGAAAAAGTGCTTCAGGCAGCACGAGATGAAATATGGCAAAGCTGGCGGCGGGCGTGCGCGGAGAACGCCGACCATCCTCACGCCAAGGAGCTATTCGATCGCAAGAAATTGCCAGCATTCCACGATCCGTTTGCTGGCGGTGGCGCGTTGCCTTTGGAGGCACAGCGGTTGGGTTTGGAAAGCTACGCTACGGACCTCAATCCTGTTGCTGTGCTCATCAACAAGGCAATGATTGAGATTCCACCGAAGTTTGCTGGCAAGCCACCCGTGAATCCCGATTGGCGGAAAAACAGCAAACAAGAGCAAGCGCTGACCCAATGGAAAGGTGCAGCAGGTTTGGCTGCTGATGTTCGTCATTACGGTCAGTGGATGCGCGACGAGGCTGAAAAGCGCATCGGGCACCTGTATCCGAAGATTGAAATCACCGTTGAGATGGCGAAGGAACGGCCGGACTTGAAAAAACTCGTCGGCGAGAAACTCACCGTGATTGCGTGGCTTTGGGCGCGCACAGTAAAAAGTCCCAACCCGGCTTTTCGTGAAGTTGATGTGCCGCTTGCGACAACATTTATGCTTTCAACCAAAGCAGGTAAAGAGGCATATATTGAGCCAATAATTGAAAAAGGTGGATACCGATTTACAGTTAAAATAGGCACGCCAAAGAACACTGAAGCTGCTAAAGAAGGAACAAAACTTGCACGTGGAGCTAATTTCAAATGCTTGATGTCAGGAACGCCAATCTCAAGCGACTACATTAAGACCGAAGGTAAAGCAGAACGCATCGGAGCAAGGCTAATGGCAATCGTCGCAGAAGGGAAAAACGGGCGAATTTACCTAGAACCAACAACACAACATGAAAAAGCCGCAACAAAAATAAAACCTGAATGGAAACCAGAAGGTAGTTTTGTTGAAGACGCTAGGGCATTTACCCCATTCATATATGGCCTTGGTGAGTGGAATAAACTTTTTACCGACCGCCAGTTGATAGCGTTAACAACTTTTTCCGATATTGTTAGTGAAGCGATGGAGCCAATTCGACGAGACGCCATTTCTTCGGGGTTTTCCGACGATGGCATTCACCTTCGTGATGGTGGGGCCGGAGCAACCGCTTATGCTGAAGCAGTTAGTGTTTACTTAGCATTCGGCGTGTCGAAGGCAACAGACATGTGCAACTCATTATGCGCATGGGGGCCTACCGATTGGAGAGTGAGACATCTTTTTGCAAGACATGCATTGCCTATGGTATGGGACTTTGCTGAGACGTGTCCTCTGAATGATTCTGCAGGAGCGGTATACTTTGGAATTGAGTATTTAACCAAAGCACTGGAGTTATTCAAACCCATTGTAAATGGATACGCGATTCAGGCGGACGCTGCAAAAGGAACAATTACAAAAGGCAAGGTTGTCTCATCCGACCCGCCATATTTTGACAATGTGCCGTATGCAGACCTATCTGATTTTTTCTATATTTGGCTTCGTCGTTCACTGCGTCAGGTTTTCCCAGACCTGTTCGTCACGATGGCAGTTCCAAAAGCAGATGAACTGGTTGCTACCTCGTATCGACATGGTGGCAAAGAAAGCGCTGAAGTATTTTTTCTGAATGGAATGACACAGGCGATGCGCCAACTTGCAGAGCAATCACACCCCGCATTCCCTGTCACAATTTACTACGCTTTTAAGCAGTCTGAAAGCGACAGTGAAAGTGGAACAGCGAGCACAGGATGGGAAACATTCCTTGATGCTTTGATTAGAGCAGGCTTTGCCACAAGCGGCACCTGGCCGATAAGGACAGAGCTTGCGAACCGAATGCGTGGCATAGATTCAAACGCGCTTGCATCCAGCATTGTAATTGTTTGCCGAAAGCGCGCCGATGACACACCGACAGCTACTCGTCGTGAATTTGTAAGCGCTCTCAAAAGAGAACTTCCTTTAGCATTACGCCATTTGCAGGCAGGTAACATCGCACCGGTTGACTTAGCCCAAGCCTCGATTGGTCCAGGCATGGAGATTTTTACGCGGTATGCAAAAGTCCTCGATGCAGAAGGCAAAGCAATTACAGTGCGGGAGGCTTTGACTATTATAAATCAGACATTAGACGAGGCGTTAGCGGAACAGGAAGGCGACTTCGACGCAGATAGTCGCTGGGCGGTAACTTGGTTTGACCAACAGGGATTTAATGAGGGTGAATTTGGTGTTGCTGAGGTTTTAGCAACAGCACGCAACACCAGTATTTCAGGGTTGGTAGAAGCGGGGATAGTTGAATCCAAACGGGGCAAGGTTCGGCTTCTTAAACCCGACGAATTGCCAGAAGACTGGGATCCAGCAACAGATAATCGTCTCACAAATTGGGAGACCGTGCATCACCTGATCCGCGTGCTCGGCAGCGGTGGTGAAAGTGCCGCCGCAGAACTCGTTGCCAAACTCGGAAGCAAAGCCGAGCCAGCCCGAGAACTCTGCTATCGGCTTTACACCTTATGCGAGCGCAAAAAACGTGCGTCAGAAGCGATGGCCTACAACGGCCTCGTTCAGAGCTGGCCCGAACTGGTTCGCCTCGCTCAATCCGGCCCGAAACCGGCTACAACAAAAACGGCTCAGGCCGACCTAATTTAATTTCAGCATTTAACAAATATGGCAATCACCAATCAGCAACGCGTCGGCAAGGCGCTGGATTTACTGCGGGAAGGTCTCGGCGATTTTGTAGTCCGCGAGTTTGAAAACCGCTTTGGGGCAAAAGCGCAAACCGCCGCGAAAGACCGGCTGGTCACGGACCGGCTTCGCAGCAATAAACCGATCCAGGAATGGGATGTGGCGGCATTGCTGCGTCTGGTTTTTGATTCTTGGAACGAAATCTTCGGCCAAGTCCTCGGACACGCCGAGCGCTCAATTGTTTCAGAGTTGCGAACCGTGCGTGACCGCTGGGCGCATCAGGAGAATTTTTCCAGTGACGATACGGATCGCGCTCTTGATTCCGTTGAGCGGCTTCTTTCGGCGATTTCTTCGCTCCAGTCCGAAGTGGTGCGCACCATGAAACTGGAGTTGCGTCGGCAGGTTTATGACGAACAGGTTCGCGGCGAGAAACGCAAAGTAGGCGGCTCGCTCGTCGAAGCGGCGGCCACCGGCGCGCTCAAGCCGTGGCGCGAAGTCGTCACCCCGCACGCCGATGTTGCCAGCGGCCGTTACCAGCAGGCCGAGTTCGCCGCCGATTTGTGGCAGGTGCATCTGGGCGAGGGTTCGGATGAATACCGCAAACCGCCGGAATTTTTCCGTCGCACATTTCTCACCGAGAGCCTCAAGCAAATGCTGGTGAACGGGGTGCAGCGCCTTTCCGGCACCGGCGGCGATCCCGTCGTGCAGCTTCAAACCAATTTCGGCGGCGGCAAAACTCACTCCATGCTGGCGCTTTACCACCTGTTTTCCGGCGTGGCTCCCGGCGAGCTTCCGGGCGTGGATGAAGTCATGGCCAAGGCCGGTGTCAAAACCCTGCCGAAAGCCAACCGCGTCGTGCTCGTCGGCAACAAGATTTCCCCCGGCAATCCGGTGAAGAAACCCGACGGAACCGTTGTGCGGACACTGTGGGGCGAGATGGCTTATCAGCTCGGCGGCAAGAAAGCGTTTGCCCGCATCAAGGCGGATGACGAGCAGGCCACCAGTCCCGGCGACATCATGCGCGAGCTGTTCAAGGAATACGGGCCGTGCCTCATTCTCATTGACGAGTGGGTGGCCTACGCTCGCCAGCTACACGACCAGAGCAATTTGCCGGCGGGCGGTTTCGAGACGCAATTTTCCTTCGCCCAGGTGCTGACCGAGTCGGCCAAGCTCGCAGGCAATTGCCTGCTGGTGATTTCATTGCCGGCCTCCGATACCGCCGGTTCGCCACACACGCAGGCCGACGACGTGGAAGTCGGCGGTGTTCGCGGACGCGAGGCATTGAACCGGTTGCGTAATGTCGTCGGCCGCGTGGAATCATCGTGGCGTCCGGCGACCGCCGAGGAAGGCTTTGAAATCGTGCGGCGGCGTCTGTTCGAACCGATTGCCGGCGACCAGTTCAAAAATCGCGACATCACCGCGCAGGCATTTTCCGAACTTTACCATTCCCAGAGCGCCGAATTTCCGCCGGAGTGTCGCGGCGGCGACTACGAAAAGCGCATCCGGGCGGCGTATCCCATCCACCCGGAAATTTTCGACCAGCTTTATGGCGCGTGGAGCACGTTGGTGAAATTCCAGCGCACGCGCGGCGTGTTGCGTCTCATGGCGGCGGTGATTCACAGCCTGTGGGAGAAGGGCGACCGCAGCTCGATGATTCTGCCCTCGATGATTCCCATTGATGACCCACGCGTGCAGTCCGAATTGACGCGCTACCTTTCCGACAACTGGTCGCCCATCATCGAAAAAGACGTGGACGGCCCCAACTCGCTGCCGGTGCGGATTGATGGCGAGCAACCGAACCTCGGCAAAGTATCCGCCGCGCGCCGAGTGGCACGCACCATCTATTTGGGCTCGGCTCCCAGCGCCGGCGTCGCCCACCGGGGCATTGAAGACCGCCATGTAAAACTCGGTTGCGTCATGCCCGGCGAGTCACCCGCTGTGTTCGGCGACGGCTTGCGTCGGCTCGCGGCTGCCGCCACCTATCTTTACCAGGACGGCAACCGTTTCTGGTATGACACGCAAGCCACGGTGACCAAGCTGGCCGAAGACCGGGCCGAGCAGTTGAAGCGCGACCAGGACAAAGTGATGGCCGAGTTGGATAAACGCTTGCGCGAAGATTTGCGTCGCATGGGCGATTTCAACCGGATTCATCCGTTGCCACGTTCGGGATCGGATGTCCCTGATGACATGGATGCCCGCTTGGTCGTCTTGTCGGCCGAACATCCCTATTCCAAGGACGCCGACAACACCGCCGAAGTCGCCGCCAAGGCAATTCTGGAATCGCGCGGCAACACCCCGCGCCTCTACCGGAACGCGCTGGTGTTTCTGGCGGTGGATAAAGTCCGCCTGCAAGACCTCGACGAAGCCCTGCGCAAGTATCTCGCGTGGGCATCCATCTTAACGGAAAAAGAATCGCTCAACCTCTCGCCCTTCCAGGCGAAGCAGGCCGAAACGCAAAAGCAGTCCGCAGACGGATCAGTGACCGCCAGGCTGCCGGAAGCCTACCAATGGTTGCTCGTGCCGGAACAGGCCAACCCACAAGCACCGGTCCACTGGCAGGCCACCCGGATTTCCGGCAGTGACGCCATTGCCGTGCGCGCCAGCAAAAAACTCCGCAGCGACGAACTGCTCATCACCGCGCTCGGTTCAACCATCTTGCGGAAGCATCTGGACGATGTCCCGCTCTGGCGCGGCGACCATGTGCCCGTCCGCCAGCTAGTGGATGATTTCGCCCGCTACCTCTACCTGCCGCGCCTCACGGATTCGGAAGTCCTGACCCACGCGATTCACGAAGGGGCTGGGCTTTTGACTTGGTCATCGGATTCATTCGCCTATGCGGAAAGCTACGACGAAGTCGCCAAACGCTATCGCGGTCTCCGCGCCGGCGTGACGGTGACGATCACGACCGACAGCACCGGCTTGCTGGTGAAGCCCGATGTTGCGCGCCGCCAGATGGAAGCCGAGCTAAAGCCCGAACCGCCCACGCCCGGCCCCGGCACTTCACCGCCAAAACCCGGAGACAAAAAGCCCGGCACGCCGCCGCCCGCGCCGGAAGTAAAATTGAAGCGCTTCCACGGCACGGCCAACTTGGACGCCACCCGCGCCGGTCGCGACGCCAGCCGCATTGCCGACGAAGTGTTGGCGCATCTGGTCAGTCAGCCCGGCGCAGAAGTGACCGTCACCATTGAGATCGAAGCCACCCTGCCGCAGGGTGCCTCCGACCAGCTCGTCCGCACCGTCACGGAAAACAGCCGCACCCTGAAATTCACCAGCCACGGGTTTGAAAAGGAATAATTGGAGCAGCAGAGGGGTGCATGTATTAGATTTAGTTCAGGACGAAATAAACGAGACGCGCTCCAAAGCCGGGTGATCGAGTTGGAAACAATTTGCCACGAACAAACATTTACCATTGCAGAACTGCGCGCTAAAATTCCGCTGCTACCGGGCCACGTTGGATTTAAGTCGGCAGTTGATTCGCTAAAGACAAAGCTGGGACTAGACGGCGTGGGTAGTGACATCAATATTACAGGGTAATAAACATGAGAGGCATTGATTGGGACAAAGTTCGCCGTAACCGAAACGTTTGGAAACCTGATTACCGCGAGAGATTCAAAGAAGACAGGGCATTGGCCGGATTCCAGATCAAATCATACCGAAAGGACGCTCCTAAAAATGAGGATTCAGTCACAACCACACGGTTTTCACAGATGCGTCCCCAAACCGCCCGTGAAATCAGGCTCCATCTGGTGGCATTGGGATTAAAAGGCAAGAAGTTGCGTGAGACTGTAGACGATTTACTTACTGGAAAGCAGCACATTTCATGGGTTGAGTGTGACATTCAGGTCAATAAACTTTTCCAGCAGGGATTTGAGCCCATCATCGACGAGTATAAGGATAATCCCCTCCAGATGCGGTTCATTAAGCTAAATGCGACCGGAGAGATTGAAACCGAGTGCATCATTAAGTTCAGCAAGCCAACAAAATAAATCATGAAGGGGTCTTGAAGGGGTCCGAGAATTGTAACGTGTCATTGCCGTCAGTTCTCGATATTGATTATTCCACCCCCCCAGCCTGCAAAACCATCCCCCATTCGCGTTAATTCATGCAATTCGTGTCTGGTCTTAATGATGGGATCCAGCGTCACGCTGGCAGGGATGGACATTGAAAAACGAATGCCTATCCTGACCCCTGTTTTGAAACCCAAATCACAGCGGTTCCCGGTCATTTGTCTGACATGAATCTTCTCATCATCGCCGACGACGAATTTGTCGGGAACCGCATCCCAGATGAGCCCGTGGATTTGCTGGTTTCCTTGGGCGACCTGCCGGATGCGGTTATTCTCAGCGTAGCAGAACGCTGTGGATGCCGCGGCATCTTGGCCGTAAAGGGCAATCACGATGCCGCCTCCGCTTTTCCCGAACCGATCCGAGATCTCCACCTCGTCACCCATGAATTTGAGGGGATCACTTTCGGCGGCTTTGCCGGCTCATGGAGATACAAGCCCCGGGGCCATTACATGTTCGAACAAGAGGAGGTGGAGGCGCAGCTGGCATCGTTCCCGGCCGTGGACGTCTTCCTGGCACACAATTCGCCCCGGCTCATCCATGATCGCGATGACGAGGTGCATCTGGGTTTTATCGCGTTTAACCATTACATCCAGCGCGCCGCGCCCCGACTGTTTCTGCACGGTCACCAGCATCACGATGAAATAACCCTCATCGACCGGACCAATGTCATCGGCACCTTCGGCCATCGCTTAGTCCGCATCCTCCCCTGACGTGATCCTTTAAAGGGGGTTAGCAGGGTGTTTTATGACACAGACGGTGTTTGCCAAATTCGGTACCGCATGTTTTACTGATTCCAGCATCAGGAGTGACTGGCGTAGTCCAGTCCGGCAACCGAGCGCGAAAGCGTCGCGGTGCCAGAAATCAGAACAGGCGTTCTGGTTCGATGTGCGGAACTTGTAGTTCCGACAACATCTATGATTCGAATACCGCCCTGATGCCTTATCGGGCGGTTTTTGTTTGCAGATCTTCTGATGCGTTGAAAGCAAAACAACGCATGAACATAATACCGGCCATCCGGGTGGACTCGAGCAACCCGGATCATCATCTCTGGAACAATCACGGCACCTGGTGGTGCCATTTCACGCTGCACCTGCCAGACTTCACCAAACAGCGTATCCGCACCTCGCTGGACACAGCCTCGCCCAAAGAGGCACGCCAACTGCGCGACGGCTTGCTCGCCTTATTTGGCACGAGAGTGGACGCCGGGAGGAACGTCGGTTGAGTAAAACCAAGGTGAAATGCTTGAGACAGCGGTGGCTGACGACGGACCAGATAAATTCTTGCCCGTAGGCCACAATATGACAAGACTCATCGCCACCAATTCCAAGCCAAGCCAGATCAAACTCTCCAAATATGAAAATACTTAAAAGCGATAAAAAATTCGTCGACGCGCTCTGGAAATTGATCGAGGAACGGAAATTGACCCGCATTGAAATCGCCCCTTGGCATAAGGGCTGCGACGTGGAATTTGACGGCAAATTCAAAGCCAAAGAGAAGGCTGAATTTAAAGAGCAGGTCGAGGAGTGGTATTACACTTTTGACGACGAAGAGAATTTCCTTAATCCGTGCGAGCTGGTCTTGTCCATTTCCAAGGGCAAAATCATCGCTGAAGCCACTTTTTGTCATAGCTGGGACGACTTGGGTGACTGGGACGGAGCCTCTTTCGCTGAAATGGTGGCAGGCACCATTCACGAGTTGGAAGGCAAGGAAATCAGCGGGGACGCCATCTTAATTAACTGTCAGGCTTCAGGGAACGTCGGAGGCTGTTCCATGGATGCTTGGGACGTCAGTTTTGAGCCTGAAAAATTCACAATATCTGACGCAACCGAGAAAGCCTTGGAATCCAAAGCCGAGGAAATGCTCGGGGAGTGGATTGAAGATCAATTGCAACACAGCGAGGAGGAGAATTATCAGGGTTACAGCTGCAGCATCGATGACAATGAAGTTTCCTCGATAGAAGAGACTTGGGATGAAACTTACGAAATAACGGCGTAAGGCAAATTGGGGCCAAGCATGAAGCTTAAATTCAACAAAATTGCGGGGAAGCCAGCCGGGGCTCTGGAAGTGATCCTGGAGCGCTGTGGCCCAGCCATCCGGCGCTGCTTTCCGTTTCTCCCGAGGGATTCATTCCAGTCCGGGATTGCCGCGGTATTTTCAATCGTCCACGAAGGCGCTCTGGCCGGCTTTTTCTGGGATCAAAAACCTTTTGGCCGATTCAGGTTGTATGGCGATAGGGAGACCTGCCTGGTCGTCTTTTCCGAGTTACGGGGGAAGGGAATCGGTGGGGGAACGCTGGACTTTTTGAATTGCCAGCCTGAGGAACGCTTTTTTGTGGTGAATCAAAAAAATCAACCTTGCCTCCGCCTTCTTGGCAGCCGGGCAGCTGTCATTGCGAATGAGCCGTCCTATGCGGTATTTAAAACCTGCGGGGACCGGAAGGTCGTAACGCATCCGGTCGCTGCCATTCCAGGATGAAGTTACCAACTCTTTTACCTGCGATCTAACATGCTGCGGAGGGAGCCAATTCCACGAGGGTTTTGTTGCCGGCGCCGCTGTTAAGGAGAGGAAATAAACAGATTTCATTAAAACCCATATGACCACCGTATTATCCCCCAAGTTTAGTGATGTTTTTTCATCTTCCCGCCTCGCCCCGCATTCCTTTTTTGTCAAGGGAACGCGCCGGCTTTTCTGTGAATGTTATTATGGCGCGGAACGGTATCCCATTCATTGGCTGAAATTGATCCAGGCGTGCGAGCGCCTGGAGCTGCCCAGCACATGCGAGGAGTCGAGCTCGCCCATCAACGCGCATAGCATCACTCGCAGCTACCCGTTTCTGGACGGGGGGCTGATCAGTCGGGAAGGGAACTACTTTGTGGGATTGAAGGGCACGTGGGTCATTGGAATTCGCGCCCTACGGTTTGTCTGTTACGAGCTGGAAATCCAGCAGCCGCGCCGGCTCAAGGGAGAGGAGTCCATCCGTTCCTACCGCGAATTGATTGCTGAAATCGACTGGCAGGTGAATGAGCAACCGGACAAGCTGGCAGCCCTGCACCGGGAGCTGGACAGCTTCCGCTAGGCAGGCAGGAGGGCTAGAGCGGCGGGGACATGGATTTGGAATGAGATTAATTTGTAATGAAAACGCAGCCGGCGGGGACAAGTTATTATTTTGAAACCGCAAAAAATCGGACGGCGAGGTACTGTCCAAATTATTGCGGCAAGTGCCGCTGTGCTTTTTTCGATGACCTTATAAAGCCGCTGTTTGCGCGCCGGGGTGTTTTGGATCCCGACATGGATTCAATGCAACGCCAGCTGAGCCAGTCTCAAGAATGGCAAGGCCACCTTGCCGATGAGTTGAAAGGAATTCCAATTGCTGAATTTATCCAGGTTCCTGATTGGTTTTTGCATATTCGGCTGACGCTTCAGCTGATTCCGGACAGGGCAGATTCAGTATTAATGCACTGGTTTACGACTTTGGATGGGAATCGCCAAATCGCAGGCCTTTTAATGGAAAAAATTTCAATCAGCGCGGATGTCAAAAAGGCGTGGCTTGAAAAAATGCCCGAACTGCAGACGGTTTTAGATCAGGATGCCCAGGCTAGCCGCCATCGAATGGTTCATGAAAAGCGGCGCGCTATCAGGGCCAAAACTAATCGGTTTATATCGAGTCAACGGTTGCAGGCGGACACTCCCGAAATCCGCCAGCAAATCATCGATCAGCTGGAGCGCGACCTTGAGTGTTAACGCGCCGGGTTTAAATTTTATTTAAAATATTTATTGAGATGTTAGCCATAATACTGGAGGGAGCGTAAAGATTCTCCCGCTCGCCCAGACCAATGAAGTAGATACTTCTGAGCCAGGCTGTTAGCACCGATTTATGGAAAAAAATAAAAAAACTCCAGCGGATGTTTCTTCAAAAGCCTTTTTGGATTTGTTGATGCAAAATGCAAATGAAA
>Ga0209499_1001928_pt1 | contig 13782 bp, 19 predicted proteins | sample C_130208_EF_Meta_FD_187306 | JGI IMG/M metagenome (GOLD analysis project Ga0209499, IMG submission 187306) | Freshwater microbial communities from Lake Croche, Canada to study carbon cycling - C_130208_EF_MetaG (SPAdes) (version 2) | ecosystem: Environmental > Aquatic > Freshwater > Lake...
TGATAAACTTCATCTTCTCGCCTTCCCGTTTACTGCCTACGGTTTTGCCGTAAAGAGTAGCTGGGTTTAGGTGCTTATAACGCAGTTGCAACTTCTCGATTGAAGATTGAAACCACGCATAGATCACCACTTTCTTGCCGTCAAGTGTTTCTAGTAAAGCATCCAATTCTACGAGTGCTTCACTCTCTATTACTTGATCGGTAAATTGTTCAGGGTTCAGTACAATTCTCTGAACCCCTTGATATAGGGCAGATTGCTCTGTCATATCTAAGACTCTATCGCCTATTTCTGCGATGCGTTCTTCGACGATACGCTTATAAAGCTCCCGATGGGGTTTGCTTAACGTAACTTGGATCTCGGTAATAAGCCGAGGAGGGAGGTCTGATACGTCTGCTTTCTTGATCCTCCTACCTTGTGCAAATAACGATTGGTTGAGTACTGGGTAATTCTGATAGCCCAGTACCATTTGAAAGGGTGTACCAATAGCGTAGATACAGTGCGTCCTATCGAACATACGCTTAGAACCGTACCTATCGGGTGTAATGATAGCTATCAAGCCGTAAGCGTCCATTACGTTGGTATCTACAGGGGAGCCAGTGACTAGCACTACCCCATTAGATTCATCTTGCTTACCTGCAAATATCTTAACAGCATTGTGTAATTGGCTAGATGCTGTCTTAACAGCGGTTGCCTCGTCAACCACGACACAAGTGTAGCCATGCTGCTCTTTCATTTGCACATGGTAGTCAACAAACATCCGATATGACATGATCAATAAGTCAGGCCAGTTAACTCCCCAAGCTTCGATTATCTTCTCTCGTTGCTTAGGTGTGCCTTGCAAGATTCCGCAAGAGATATGTTGATCGTAGTTGGGATAAGACCTCGCCAACGAACCATGGAACTGAGAAGTCAGTATAGGTGGCATGATATACACCACCTTGTTACCTTGAGCAGCTAACCAGAGTCCATAACCTTGCATTGAAAGGGTTTTTCCCGTTCCGGGCTCGTTATAGATACCTGATCGAGTGAACTGAGCCATGTGAGTTAAGTCCCCAACTTGATGTTCAAAGGGCTTAAAGCGCATATGTATGTCCTCTGCAAAAGAGGGCACGGCAGGTAACCCTGCCGATCTAAAGTAGTCAGCTAAAGTGCCCATGAGCTTAGTCCGTTAAGAAGTTTTCAACCCTTACACCTCTAGCTACTAGGCCAGGAATATGTAGGGAGTGCCAACCCGCTCTGCCTCTTACGCCGTCTGGAGGGCAAGAGCCTAAGTAGTAATCTTGGTGACCGACTAAGTCTTGGAATTGTTTAATCGAAGACATCTCAGGAGGCCGCATCATTACATTTCGGCAATACTTAACATACATTGGGAAGATCGCGGCTGACCAAATATGTAACGTATCACCTGCCACAATATAATGATCACCTTGTTTTATTTTTGCATGGTAGCCCACTTCTTGAATAGTCATCTCTCCAAAGGTGTCGATGACATTATCGATTTCTTGGGTGTTACCTTGTGCTGAGATATTCTCCCTGTTGTCCGCTAAGTACTGCACTAAACCTGCCTTTAGTTCTACAACCGCGTCTAAGATGTCTTGTGGAGCTTTGCTACCTTCTAAAACGAAGACTAAGTAATCTAAACCTACCAGTGCAAAACGCCAGTTCTCAGCAATTCGGTCACTCAATTCGCCCGGTATCAAGGCTTTATTGACAGCAATTATACCTTCTACCCATGCGACAGGAAGCTTGATAGTGGTCTCCATTGCTGTCCTTGCTAAGGCTATCAAGTGAGGGTAGTTATCTCTAACCGCCTTAAATGCCACAGTGTGTGAAGGCTTTCTATGTGCTTTATTAATTGATAAGGGAATCGTTCGCTCATGAATCTCAGCTGAGGTATTTAACTGAGTTGCTAACATGATGATCGGGGAGGTGGCTGACATGGCTTTTAAACCTAGCTTATTGTCAACGACGTCGCCTGACATGATAAACCCACCTCTTGCTGTCATCTTTACTGCTTCATAGGCTTGAGTATATCGAGCCCTGTCAACAATACGATGTTCATTCATTTCATCAAATATGCGAGGGATTGTTAACGAGATCGAGGCTTCAACTTTAATTGCGTAAGGTGTTGAAGACGACACAACCAAGGGTTCCGTACTTGCAAAGTCCGCTCCAGCTAGTGCTGAGAACAAGGTTGCTGTTTCTGTCTTGCCGTGGCCTGATGACCCGTAAATTTGTAGGGCAGGTAAATGCTTATCTGTAGAGCCCATCGCTCTAATATGCGTTCGTAGCCAACAGCCCATCACCCAACCTAAGGTCGGAGCAACGATCTCTGGGATGTTTACTTTGAGTAAGTTACGAAGGGTTTCATTTTGCGTCTCATCGCTGCTGTCATACTTAGTTACTCCCTCTAGTTTTAAGTTGCGAGGTTGGTTTACACCTGCTCTAAGTCCATTAAATTGTAACGAATCTTTCGTACCTAGAGTGTTTAGTGAGTAATCTTCTTCTAACCAGACGAATTCATCAATACCTCTTTCTTCGTCGATATGGTGCGCTATGCCCAATGCTACTTGTCTTTCCACGATAGTGCCTCCTGCTAATGCTGCTTTGTTGGTTAATAGCACTTTAATGTGCTGTAAATCTGTATCGTTGCCTACCCATAAAAGTCCAGCAACATCTTTCAAACTATTTTTAAAACTACGTGAAGATTCAAAGGCGCTATTATCAAAATCATGGTTACGCAAGAAAGTTGCTTGGGTAGCTCCTTCGCTTTGCTGCCAGATCTCACATTTTAAAATTTGGAACTTACCGAGTCCGTCACCTGAATCAATGACTCTGCCTGTCGTCACTAACGTAAAGTTCGAGATAGCTGTTCCTTTATCTTTGCCGGGTCTGTAGTAACCTGTCTCTGTTACTTCAATGTCAGACTTCTTCAGGATTTCTTGGCGCTGAACAGCAAGTAACTTACATCCGGTGCACGGATTATCTTTGAGCATGTTGGTCATTAACTTACAAGAGAAGCCTTGAGCCTTTCCGTAAGATAATGTGTCTCTAAGCGCCTCTCTACGTCCATCTACTGTAGGTCGGCTATGACTCGTCCAATTCTCTGCAAACTCATCTATCAGAAGGTTAAGCTCTGCATTAGTGATGTCTGCGTTAGAGAGATATCGAGCGAAGCTCATCTTAGCTTTGTTAAAGTTGCCTGACGCCTCTTTAATATTCTTGTTTTCGACGAACCAATTAACACAGGTGGGGTGGTTACCGTCACTGAAGATAGCAAGCTGTTCCGACGGGGTTGATTCGAATATTATTTTACTGGTTACTTCGACGGCATCCGCAGCCTCACCAAACATGATAGCGAGTTCATTACAGACGTTGGTCGGTAACACGAGAGATTCGATCCGAGGAACCTCACAGAGCTTATCGTAAGACTCCGGTGTCATAATCTGTAGCTCTGCCCACGTAACAGGAACCTTGAATTTGCCGTTTGTTCTTTTCTTGTTTTCTACTCGAAGAAGTTTGCCTCTGCCCATACAGTACAAGGCCATGTCAATACCAGTCGTCCCTGCTTTCGCTTGGATGAAAGCCGCCATGTGCTTATGTATCAGAGGTAAGTTTTTAGTAGGTAGAGTGTTATTCATTACGCTACCTGGAATACTAATATGAAACCCTTTGCTTCCAGATATAAATAACCTACAGCTTTCTCCGGTCAACCCTATCGTTTCAAAGTAACTTACAAGCCGTTGAGCATCTGTAATAGACTCTTTAATGGCCTGATGGTAGTCTGCTACTGTTGGCACAGGGTTTGTAGGTTTATGGTCGATGTCGAACCATAGATCTCCTTTGTAAGCTATATCTTCATTCTGAACCTCCTCGTCCTTCGGATGAACGCCTACAGCCAGATTAAGTAAGTAAATACTCATGTGATAAGCGTCAGAGTGTCTGATTTGTTCAATCATATCCTCAGTGACGTCCTTCCATAGCTGTCTTTGATCGCCATCACGATCTTGATAATATCCTTTCATCTTCATACTCATAAACGTCTCCTCAGTTTATGTGCAGTTGGCTGTAAATCTCTGGCAATTTATTCTTTACAAAGTCCAAGAAATGCAGCTTATAACCATGGGTGACGTTGACCCTGAATAAGTGGCAAACCCCCTTGTGGTTCTTTACTTGGACGCTTGGAGTAACTAAACTAAGGGTTAAGAAAGGGTGGATTTTTATGGGAGCAGCCGTTCCTAAAAAGTGTTGTCGGCCTGCCACAATAACTTTCCATTGATTAGGCTTTACCTCATCTACATAGAAGAGAGAGACAGGGTACATGGCGCTTCTTTGGGTGTGGTGCTCGTCGTGTTCGTCGGTAGCAAGCACGAGGACGTCGCCTTTTGTTAAGGCAATCGTAAACGAGTGGGTGCTAATTTTTGAGGTCGAAAAGTTTATTGCCGGGCGTTCTAAAGAAGCCAGCGAAGATTGTAAAGTGGTCATTCTAATGCCTATATTGTGGAAAGAGCCCCTTGCTGGAGGCTCAATCAGTTAATAGAAAGTTTTCCGGGTGACCGGACGGTCTATAATACGCCAAAGTTGGTACTCTGTGTAAGAGCCTGCGTTAATTATTACTTTAAAATTACTAGCCCAGACGTAACCTTTAAACTTATCAGGTAGTTGCCCTAAGTTAACGTAGAACAAGCCTGCTGCTGTGACCTGCGTCATGAGATTAACGAAATACTCCACCGCTTCTTGATCTTGTTTCAAGATGTGCGCTAGTGCAATAGCTCTGCCCATATCGTGTAAATGCACTAAATGATTCTCTTCAATGTCTACAATATCTAAGCCAATGGTCTTTGCTGATAGTGTTGTTAATGCCCAATCTTCTCTATAGTTCCAATCTGCCGAAGCCTCTAGGTCTGCTTGGGTCGTTTTAACCGAGGTATTCTGTTTTACTTTCTTCTTATTTACTTGAGCAGTTAAGAAAGTTAGCTGTTTTGAAACCTCTACTGGTTTTTTACTGAATATGTTAATTACTTTTGTCATCTTCTAAATCTCTCTCTATAGCAAGTGTGCAAATTTTGTAGGTTCTTTCATCTATGAGCCCTTCAAAAACTAAGTTATCCAATCCGAGAAGCACTTCTTTGATTTTCCATTTAGTTTCTTCTTTAGCCTTCATAACTCGACTTCTCTCAGATTCTTCCTCGATTGTCGAAGATGGCGGATGTCTTAGGTTGAAAGTCTCTAGCAACTGAACTGCATCAACCAAATCTGCGTCCGACACAACGCCTTCGGTGCTTACATCTAAAAATTCTTTACTCATATCTACTCCTATTTTGTGTTCTTTTTCTATTGCGTTACATAACGCAATCGTTAATTGTCCGCTTATCAAGTCAGAACATTTACACTTTTGTATGATTTCAAGCTTTCGCTCATTACTCAAAGGCTTACGTTCAGTTTCTTTAAGGTGTTTATGGATTATTTCGGCAAATCCATTCACCAGATATTCGCTCATAAGCACGCCGTATTCGAAGTCTAATTCTTCAGCTATTTTTAATGCTAGCGTCTTACTCATTTTTCAGCCCCCATCGCTTTTTCAAGAATACGAGCTAGTTGTAGAAACGTTAGATACTGATTATTTACAAGTTGAGCATGAATATCGGTTATTTCATCATCACTCAAAGACTTACGTTTTGGTGGTGATGTGTAGAGCGGTCGTATATTGCCACAAGCGCATCTCTTTATCGCCATCTCGTCACTTGAAACTCTGTCATAGTATGAGTTCCCATACTGTTCGTCGCCTTTAGTATTCCAGTCATACATCCAAGCCACAGGCTCTTGCTCAGGATTACGGTTTTGAGGTGATGTATAAAGCTTTGTACCTATTGATGGCATCATCCCTGTAACCCACTTCACAGCAAGAAAAGGCGCTCCGATACCTACTGTATTCCCAGATAAGTCTATTTCTCCTATAGGCTCTTGCTTAGGTTGGGCGAGTAGTTCTCTAATCTTCATAAACATATTTTCAGTTAAATAAAAATCTCCTACCTCATCCCCAGATATAATTTCTTCTAACAACTCTCTTTCTTTACTCATTTGTTTCTCCAATACCATGTACTTTTTCTATTGCTCTAGCAAAGTTTTCAAAAGCATTATCTCCGTCTGCTATATATACATCCCCGTTAAATCCAAACGAATCTGAATTTTCCACGCACTCATTAATAAGGTCATGACTCAAAGGCTCACGATTTAAGTCACGCTCTGCTTGTGCATAACCTCTCTGATACATTTCTCGCTGCGTCATTGGTGGTTGCTCACGCTTTTTTAAGGCTAATAGATCATCTCTCAAGTCGCTTATAGGTCTCCAGTAATCATCAGCATCCGCACTCTGCTCTAACGCTGTAATAAGATATTCAATATCACTTATTAAGTCTTTATTCATCATCTACTCCAAACGCATTTATTACTTTCTGTTTGTAATCTTCACGGGCTATTGCATAACCTCTATCATATCCTTCCTTTCTTCCAGTAGTATACCCAAAATTAACCCAATTCTTTTTAAGAACTTCTAGGTCTTGCTCAGGTTGGGCAAGTAGCGCCTCTGTTTCTCTCAATAATTTAAGATGCTCTTCAACAGACAGCCATTAATAAATATTTCATAAAACCTCCCTTAAGCCAATGAAGTTGGAATAGGCGTTACACCTACTAATGAAATCGCATCAGTGTTATGAAGCAAGCTGCCCATCACATCTTGCACAAGCTCACTATACGTTGCGTTTGGATGCAGTGCTTCAGAGGCTTGCGTTAGTATTGCCATTGCAGAAGCGGCATAAGCTGTAGACATCGAAGTGCCAGACAGCGTGACAATCTGACCATGTTGATTATAGCTTGTGATATTTGTACCACTAGCCGTTATATACTCGTAAGGAGTATTAGAGCCTGTCTTGTTACTAAACGTAGAGAATGTTAAGCCACTGCCAACATTATTAGCAGTAGAGCCTACTACTACGACAGTTTCGAGGGGTTTAGCGTAAGCGGCAGGGTTGCCAGGTGAGCTGAGTCCGCTGTTTCCAGCAGAAACCGCAATAAACACACTATGATCCTGTGCATACTGTAAGGCTTTCTGTATTGTTGGCATCGCAATGGCTCCACCTAACGACAGGTTAATCACGTCAGCGCCATGATCTACCGCATAAGTAATGGCTTTAGCTACGACATCTGGCGACCCAGTGCCTATTGCATTTAATGCTTTAAGCACCATCAGCTCTGCGCCATTAGCAGCCCCTACAATACCGTTACCCACATCATCGGCAATCATCTGCCCTGCCATAAACGAACCGTGTCCGTTATCGTCTTGAACATTGGCTGTGTTGGTAATAAAGTTCCAGTTCCACTTACTTAACTCACCTGTCAAAGCTTTGTTATTCATGTCGATACCTGTATCAATAACTGCAATCACAATACCTTTGCCGTTATAGCCCGCTGCCCACGCATCATCAAAATGAGAGGTGACAATGCCCCAACCTGATTTAGCAGGTGCAGGAACATCGACTACCGTTTTATCCGTCAAATCCGCTAAGGCTTTAAGCACGTTAAGATTACCGTAACCATTGATGCCGTTCCACCCTGTAAAAACAGGCGCTATAACAGGAACAAAGAGTGTCATTGGATCACCGACAATAACAGGGTTCTTAACTGTGTGATCTAAGACACCGTTGTTAAAGTTGGTTATCTGGGTAACATGCCCCGTCACATCAGTATATACAAGCTTATTGATGGTATTGTTGCTGTTATAAACATTAGCTATCTTTTCAATATAAGTGCCAGCGGCATCGTAGCGAATCTTCTCAGCTAGGGAGCCTTTAGTATTGTAAGTATACGTATCGGTTTCCTTAACTGTAATACCATCTGTCGCAAATAGCTTGGTAGATATTAGCTTGTTGGTAGCACTGTAAGTCTCCGCACTGTACTCTCTGCCATTTATAAACAGGTGGCGCTCTTCAGTACCGTCCGACTTAGGGATGTACTTATACATTGAAGTATTGGTAGCAAAGAAATCCTGCTCTAGCAAAATGCCTGCGCTACTGTAGATATTGACAACTTTTATGCCTGAAACTAAGCCCGAAAGCGTATAGCCTGTGGCTGTGATTGTTTTTGTTGTTAATGTTGTTGCGCTAAACATGCTGTTCTCCTGATTTTTGGTTCAAAAAGTTTAGTATACATAAACTATCTCCTGAGTACTCAAAGCATCTCTTTTCTTTTGGAACAACAGCAGATTTCGGTCCTCGCTTGTGAGTGTGTACTGTTTTATCTTTCTCATTACCTATAATCTTTAATGCGTCAGCCTCACTATAAAAGAATGTTGAGCCTATTTTATTCACAGGTTTGAGGTTCTCATACATTTGTAAACGATTGAGCCGATGATTAAGCGTATTTTTACTAATGCCCATTCTGTCTGCTATCTGTTTTCTAGTGAGTTCCATGGCTAAACCTCCATATCTATTAAGGGGCGCCAGCCTAAAAATACCGGATGCCTTGGCTTCTCGAAGACTCCGAAGGGGAAAAACTTGTACTTAAGCAGGTTTCCGACAATATTTTGTCGATTATCCCAGATATCTTGTCTTTCTTTAGCGGTTAAGCCGGTGCCAATACCAAATTCAACGCCTGTGTGGACGTCTTTAACTAGTAACGTACCTAGTGTACCTGCTAAGACTTTGCCCTCTTGATGAGAGGAGCGTTTGGATCTGCCGAGTTCGTTCACGGTCTTTTCATTTTCATTGTGTTCAAGCTCAAGGAATCCCATAACCTCAGCCTCTGAGTCTGTAAAGCGTTTTACTTTAAGCAGAATTTGTTCTTTGTCGGTAGATCTGCCGAACTTATAAATCCCTTCGGGGTTTCTGAGCATCATGCCTTCATAACTTAGTTCGTGGCACTCGGCCTCGACTTCGAATAGCTGCTCCTCATTCTCTATAAGAGTGTGGTTAACTATTTCAATATAAGGAAGGTTTAACGTCTGTATACGGTGTTGGGCATACCTGAACCTACTGAAGAAAGTTACTGAAGGGTCTGAGAAGTCATCGAATACATGGAATGTAAAGTCCTCAACTTTTGCATGTGCCATCACCACCGTAGAGGTGTTTCTGAAGCAGTCAGGGTGGGTAGGTGAGCCGCAAATGATCTCACCATCTAAGCCATTAAGTTCTGGGTTACCCAGCAAGGATTGGATGTGTTTGTTGGGGATCGGTTTCAAGGTGCGGCTGAGTGCCACGCCGTCAATGATGACACATCTTATGCCATCCAATTTAGGGCTTGCTAGGTAAGGGAATCGTCTTTCCACTTTCGAAGTGAAGTGACCTGAGAGTAACGGTTTAAAGTTTTTCATAATGCCTCGGTGTAGTTTTGCTGCTACAGTTGATTGGCAAGGTAGGGAATACCTTGCCGTGGTGGGTTTAGCTCTTAGCCTTCTGTATAACTAATTAATTCCATATTAAATCGACCAAAAAACCCATTATTTCTAGGTCTAAAGCTGCCTAATCCAATGAATTTTCCAGCTTGCTCAAGTACTTTTAAGAATACTTCTTCAGTTACTGTCTCATCTAAAATATAAAATGAGGCCACTCCACTCCACTCTGGAATGACGGGGAAGTATTTCTCTACTCTTTTATTTGATCCTCGAACCCCGTCACTAGGAACAAACATAATTTGACAATCTACAGTCTCCTTATCGACTCCAATTAGCATATTGTCCAGTACACTAACACCTGCTTCAAAATGCTTTGTGTAAGTTGACTTGCCTTTTCCCGGGATCTGCATTGATAAGAATTTTGCAGCCTCTGATAAGCAATTTTTTAGTGCAAAGTTAGGGATGAACACTTGCCCTTGTGCATCAAAGTGCATTTTGTTACGCCACGTTCTTGCCTCAAAATCTTTTGGAAGTTCTTTTTCTTTCTTAGGCTCACTAACAAACTTACCTTGAGCTAAAGGAGAAGTACTTGATAGTTTGACTGTAGCGATTTTCATGTTTAATTTACCTTGAGTTGTATTGAGTTGATGGTAATAAATACCGCATAGCTCCTGATTAAAGGAGCTATACGCTAGTCAATAGCCATTGTTGTCTTGTCTTGTCTTGTCCTGTCGAGTCCTGTCGAGTCCCGTCAAGTCGCGTGGTAATAAATACCGCATAGCTCCTGATTAAAGGAGCTATACGCTAGTCAATAGCCATTGTTGTCTTGTCTTGTCCTGTCGAGTCGTGTCACGTCCTGTCGAGTTGATGGTAATAAATACCGCATAGCTCCTGATTAAAGGAGCTATACGCTAGTCAATAGCCATTGTTGTCTTGTCTTGTCCTGTCGTGTCCTGTCGCGTCGCGTCCTGTCAAGTCATGTCGCGTGGTAATAAATACCGCATAGCTCCTGATTAAAGGAGCTATACGCTAGTCAATAGCCATTGTTGTCTTGTCTTGTCTTGTCAGGTCTCGTCGCGTCCCGTCAAGTCACGTGGTAATAAATACCGCATAGCTCCTGATTAAAGGAGCTATACGCTAGTCAATAGCCATTGTTGTCTTGTCTTGTCCTGTCACGTCACGTCAAGTCGCGTCGCGTGGTAATAAATACCGCATAGCTCCTGATTAAAGGAGCTATACGCTAGTCAATAGCCATTGTTGTCTTGTCCTGTCCCGTCGCGTCACGTCCTGTCAAGTCGTGTCGGGTCACGTCAAGTGGTAAACATCTGTAACATTTTCTCCATAGATACTGCCTTCGGCCCTTTGGAGACTACTTTTTCAAGTATTTTTGGCTTACTAAATTCTGCGATTGCCCCAAACATCGCTAGAGAAGCGTTTACTTTGATACGCTCATCGTTACTAATGTCTTTGGCGCAACTTAACTTCTTTACGCCGCTAATCATTGCCGATCTGATTTTAACTAGAGGTCTCTCACTTTCTATCTCTACAATAGCAGAATCACTCAGACGCTTGATACCGTGTCCTGTTATGCAATCAAATATCATTTGATCATCTTGTAAGGCTCTATTTCTGGCAGTTACTAAGATATGTCGATGAGCTACTACATCTCTTCCTGTTAATAGGTTCAATTCTTCATAAGTAATAACTTCATTTACTTCTGCCCTTTTAATACGCTCATAGACTACTGCTGAATCAATGGCAGTTGTTCCTATTGTTCTAGTTCTGTTCATAATGTCCCTTTATTAAATATCTCCGGAGCAATTCCATGCAGAACGTCCCGTATACTGATAGCCACCTCTCTGATCTCCCACTGTGCCGTCTTTGAAGATCGAGCCTTAAGAAAGTCTTGCCAACCTTGAAAGTTCATACACACATTCAACTGGGTAGTGCAAGATTGAGGCAAGATAAACCGTGCATCCTCTTTCTTCATGCCCTCATCTATAGCGTTGTTGTACAGGCTCTCGGTACGGTCTAAAAGGTGATGCCACTCATTTTGCAATGCAATAGGTAACGTCCCTAATGAAGGTGGCAAGACGAAGTGAATGTTGCTTTGCTCCACATATCTTTGAGATTCTTGAAGGATGCCGCTATGAGCCACACGAACGAGTTGGTGTGAACAGATACGACTGATGCCTTGGATGTTAATCGTTGCGTAGGCGAAACGTAAAGTCGACAAATGCCCTTTATCTTTACAGTGTCCTGCTCGTTTGATATTGCTGTCCCGATCTGTCTTCGCGTCATAGCAAATTGCTGCCATGCTACCGATAACTGATACTGGGTCAGCCGTGTGATCTAGTAGTGTTATTTTCATGCTAATGCCTCAGTTAGTTAATGCTGGTTACGTTTATCCAGCGGCCTTGCTGAGCCCGATTTGGTTGGTTATTTAGTTAATCCAGAGCAAGGTACGTGGGTTACGTCCCCTCTAATTTCCCAGCGATCTTTCAACTTACTGTCGCTATAAGACTGCCACTGCATATTAGAAGTGGCATCCGCACCGCCACAGGCTAAAGGCATAACATGGTCTACCACCCAGCCTAAACAAGCGCCTGATGATTTACGCGTTGCAGGGCAGGGCTGCTCATGTTTAAAAGCTCTTACGGTACTGGCTTTGCGAGTGTCGTTAGCTTCCGCGTCGCCCATCAGTAAGCCGACAGCCATTAGAGCAAGTCCGAAGGCCAAACCTAGCTGTTGTGTAAGGCTCATACCTTGCTAATCGGTGCTAAGACTTTAGCGGTTACAGCGTCTCTGGCAGCGATTGTTAAAGGCGCCCCTGTTTGTGGGTTTCTACCAGCACGGGCAGCTCTGTGTACCTTTTTAAACTTAACTAAGTTGTAAATAGTCACTTCATTATTCGCAGCCAGTTCTTCACTGATCACAGCCTTCAATGCGTCTAACACATTAAGTACATTGACTTGCGTGGAACCTGTTCTTTCGGCTATTGTTGTTAACAAGGTTTGCTTATTCATTCTTAATCCTTAATCCTTACATGGTTATAGTTATAGTTTTTGTCATACCTTTATGGTATGGTCAGTGCTCTACTAAGTAGTTCTACTGATGTATTTAAGTTCAGGCGAAACTATACTTCAGTTCTCTCATATCAAAAACGCCATATGGCGGGAAGTGCCCAATGACCTCAAATAAAATTTTAGGGGCATGGATTGCTAAGGACTCAGAGACCTACAATAAGCTGGTCTCTGAGCTGCCTTTCGAAGATGGATCTTCTAACGAATCCGACGAAATCGTCGAGATCCTTGTTTTAAATCAAACAGTTGAAGAACTTGAGCTTCCGGTAAAACCTTCCGAGCCGCTGTGATAGAGACGGTCAGGGCGTCCCACGCCCCAGTCGTGCCTATAAACTCTTCAATGCCCACATTACAGACTAAGGTGGCAGTCGGTGCGGTGTAATCAATGACGTGCTCGTAACCTTCGAGCATCATTGAGGTATTGTGCTTATCAAGATTAGCTATCTTGCCAAGCTCTTTCTTCAAGATTTCGTATCTATCAAGCTCTGGAGCTAGACGGTTATGCAGAATGACGAATTCTTCAACCATATCAGCTATGGGGTTGGTTTTTAGTACTGCGTTCATTTAATGCCTCGTTGACCTTGCTGGGTCGGTTAATTAATCTAAAAGATCTGAATAGATATCCATACGTTTCAATTCAGAACATCTGTCTACCATGGCGTCAAATAGCTTGTGATAAGCGTCTCCTAAGTCCGCTCCTCGTTCCATGGCTAATAACATAGCATTGCTAGTTACGATCATACCTGACAGATAGCTGTCAGCAGGAATGGCAACTTCAACTCCAGAAAAAGGGTTGATAAGGATTTGATCACCTGCTAGGTTCATAAAAGCAGCTCCTGTTTCTGTCTCAACATAATCCCAATTACCTCCTGAGTAATCTTTAATCATGTGATCAGCCATTTTAAACACCTTGATGTCAAACAAGTGGTCTTTAAAGTATTTTCCTGGGAACGCTGACTTATCGGATTCTTCTACTATATTAAATTGCATGTTATTCCTTGGTTAGTGACGAGTATCGTCAGTTAAAATTTCGACTCTAAGGTCGTCTAGGGTTTTGTCGCTCAACAATTCCCAGATATCCACACCGTTACAATAAACAGTGTCGATCTCAACTTCTACAGGCTCTTCAGGCTCTAGCCATGTTTGTGGCCTGTATTGGGATTTGGTGAAGGACACGTCAAGGACTACTCCTGAAATGGTAAAGGTTGCTTGCATCATGACTTTACCATTTCGATACTGTCTATCTCCATGTCTCCAAAAGCTACAGGATTGACGTGTCCAGAATGGAACGCCTCAAGCGCATCGTCTTCA
>Ga0209499_1001930_pt1 | contig 13778 bp, 10 predicted proteins | sample C_130208_EF_Meta_FD_187306 | JGI IMG/M metagenome (GOLD analysis project Ga0209499, IMG submission 187306) | Freshwater microbial communities from Lake Croche, Canada to study carbon cycling - C_130208_EF_MetaG (SPAdes) (version 2) | ecosystem: Environmental > Aquatic > Freshwater > Lake...
GAATGAGCGGGTCGGGGGGCGATTGGGGCGTCGGCGGCATAGGAATGATTACCCGTTGGAAGCGCGGCGGGGCAAGGCATTTTTAAGATCTCACCGTTCAATGTCCGCTGATGATTTTGGCATGCGGTGGGTTCTCTGTTCAATCCCTTTTGGTTTTTGTGTCAGACGGTTTTTGTGGATAAGGGAGTCTATAGCAGTTCTTGGCAACTGTGGGACAGGTAGGGCGCCCCACTCTGTGCGCGCCGTCATGGTCAACCCGCACGAGTGGATTGGTAACCGCTGCCGGCAAAGTTGCCGCTTGATGTCTTTCTTGAACTGCCTTGTGCGACTTTATTTGGCCCGGGGCCGGACGGTGGTGGAGATGGCGCTGAAAGCGTTGCTGCGTTGGAACGCTCCCGCTCTTAACCCGAATTCCGAACTGGGCCATGCTCTCGCGGCCTTTCGAACGTCTCCCAGCGCCTCCTCTCCCCGCCCTCTCCTCCATTTCATGGAAGAGAGGGAGTGACGGCAGCGGCGCCTTGCCGTTGCATTCCCATCTTAATTTCAGAATGGAGATTTAAATCAAAACGTTCACCCGCCGAACGACGCAGGCCAAGCTCAGGTTCTCCCCCTCGCCTCGCGAAAGCTTGAGCGGGGAGAGGTGACGCTCCAATGAATTCGCGTCAATTCGTGTCTGGTCTTCTTCAGTGGGTCCAGCGACCCGCTGGCTTGGCGTGGTGGTAGGGCGCGTCACTCCGTGCGCGCCGTCGCGGTCAATCCGTACGCGTGGGTTGGCAATCGCGGCGGGCAGGGGACTGCCCGCCCTACCCACGTAAACAGGTCATAGCATGTTTTTGACATATTTCTCTAATTCGCGTCAATGCGTGTCTGGTTTGGATTCGTGTCTTCAGCCCCTGCCGTTCTTTGCGTTCTTTGCGGTTAAAATTTCCCCGTCCCCAATTCGTGTTCCTTCGTGTAATTCGTGTCTCAGTCTTTATCTTTGTAGTGGGGGTCCATCGACCCGCTGACTTGGCGTGGTGGCGGTAGGGCGCGTCACTCCGGGCGCGTTGTCCCTATTTGTCCGGGGAGATGGCGACGTGGTTGAACAGCGTGGAGTTGAGGACGGAGTTGTTGTGCGCGGTGACAGCCAGGCCAAACAGGATTTTTTTACCCATTGCCACGGTGGCGCTGCCGACAGGAGTCCACGCTTGGCCATCGGCAGAGGTGTATCCGGTGAACACATCCCCGTTCCGGACCAGCTTCAGCCAGTGCGGCATTCGGGCATCCGGGCCGTCACCGCTGGCCGTGGCGGAGTCCGCCGCCGCTCGGGACTGGAACACGGAGCTGCCTTGGCCGGTGAATCCCACAAAGGCATATTTCGCCCCGGCCGCAGTTGTGTCGCGCAGCATCACGCCCGCCTTCGCCCAGGGATCGGTGAATTGGAACGACTCGATCCGGGCGATGATCTGTCCATTGCCCGAAAGCGATTGACAAACAAAACGGAACGAGTCGGCGCTCTCCCACAGGTCGCTGCCGGAGGAGAGGAGATGAAAGTTGCCGTTCAGATACGTCGTTTCACCAGTCAGTCCCACGTCGCCAATATCCCCCTCCGACCAGCCGCGGGGCAGGGTGGGAGCTGCGGCGGAGAGCCCCCGGATCCATTGTTCAAACACGGCCACGGCTTTTTCATCCACAACATTCCGGCCGAGCGGCGGCATCTGATTTTCACCCGCAACGCGGATCCGCTGAAGCAGGATGGATTTGCCGGGGGCGCCGGGCGCGATGACCCGGGCGCCGGCGATCCCGAGCGGGTTCTGCACCGGGCCGTTGATGAGGTTCTGCCGGGCCAGCGGCGTGTCGAAGCGCGCGTCAAAAAACGCCCCGACGCCGCCAGGCTGGTGGCACATGGCGCAGTTCGCGTCCAGATAGGAGCGGATGCGCAGGTTGAGCGACCCATGCGGGTCCGTGATGGCAGCCAGTTTGGAGAGCCGGGGAATCTTTTTTTCATCAAGTGCCGGATTGAAAAGTCCGAGATGATTCAGGGCGCGCAGCTGATTGTCGGTGATTCCCCCGGGATATTGGAAATCGCGGTTGAACTGTCGCATGTTCGCGCCGAGCACGCCGCCGGAGACAGGCGTGTGACAGGTGAGGCAATCCTGCCGGCCAGGATAAAACCACTGCTGCACCCGCGAGCCGTTCGCCGTCCGGATGGCGATATCCTCGGTGACGCCTGTGGATACCAGGTCCGCATCGCGGTGGTCCGGCCGCCATCGATAGCTGGCGCCATAGACGCTCCCGTTGGTGTCGCAGACGAGCAGGCGCGTTTCGAGGCGCTGCAGCATTTTCGGGTTGGTGTCGTCTACTGGCAGGTCGAAGTGCTTCACGAACACGGAGCCGGCCGGGAAATCCCATTCCCCGGTGGCTGCGAAGCCGATGGCGCTATTCGTCGGCACCGTGAACCAGCGGGTTTTTACGGCGCCATCGGACCACAGGGGGGAGTTGACCGCGTAAGGGATGAGCGCGTTGGCGGGCGTCAGCGCTTCGAGCGAGGCGAAGGCGCCGGTTTGGGAAAGGAGTTTGGGGAGGTTTTTTTTCGGGGGCGGGGGACCGCCGCGCTGGAGCCGGTAAATGCGCCCGCCGATACTGCTCATCTGGCAGAGGTAGAGTTCGCCCGCCGCATCCGTGCCAAAGGATGAGAGGCCCGTATAATCCGTCCCCGCATTCGGCCCGGTGCCCTTGGGCAGGGTGCAGAGCAGGGTCTTCGTGAAAGGCGTGGTCGTCTCGTCGAGCGCCCAGATGGTGCGCACCACGTTGTCGCCGAAAATATATTTGCCGCCGAGATCGCGGGTGAATTCCCGGCCCCGGTACACGTAGCCGCCGATCACGGCGCGGCCTTCGCTGTGCGAATAATCCAGCACTGGAGGGCGGCTGGTGCCGGGGTAGGATGCCGACATTTTCCCGAGCGTGCCCTCGCAGCGGTTCCACTGGAAATTCAGGCCGGACTCGCCGGGTTCAATCACATCGATCTCCTCCCGCGCGCTTTCGCCGACGTCGCCGATGAAAATCCTCCCGGTGGGCGGATCCAGGGTCATCCGATGCGGGTTGCGCAGCCCGAGGCAGAAGAACTCCTCCAAGACGCCCGGCTGACCGACGAACGGATTGTCGTTGGGAATAAAATAATGGGCCGTGAATCCTGCGGTGGGCTGCCGGGGCGGGGCGTGGCTGACGCTGCCGCCGCGGCACTCCGTGTCCACCCGGAAGACGCCGGAGTAGAGGCTTTTGGTGAGGGTCTGGTCATTGTCGCCGACGGAGTTGTCCCCATCCGTCCAATAAAGGAAGCCGTTGGTGGGATGAAAGAAAAGGCCGCCGCCGTGATGCCAGACGGTCTGGTTGGTCAGGTCCACGAAAATCGTCGCTGAGCCAGGCAGAGCGATTCCGTTCGCATCCAGGGTGTAGCGTTCGAGCCGGTCGTGATAGGTGTCGGGCAGATTGGGCACCGGGCGGGAGGTGGGTGAGCCGGTGACCGTGCCGGGCTGGACCCAGGTGTAATAGACGAACAGGAAATGATTGGTCGCAAAGCCCGGATGAAAGATGATGCCCAGCAGGCCGGAATCATCCCAGCCCTGGCATTGGTTGCTCAAGTCGAGGACCAGTTTTTTTTCGGTCGCCTCCGGCGAGTTGGCAAAGTTCCAGATGCGGCCCTCGCGTTCCCAGACGCAGAGAGTGTCGGTGCCGGGCACTGAGGTCAGGCCGGTGCAGTTGGTGAAGAGGAGGTTGGTGAACGCGACCACCGCCGACCAGTTGCCCGAAATGGCGGGGGCGACCTCAGGCATAGCTCCGTCCAAAAAGGCGCCGGCGTCCGGGCGGTGAGCGAGGCCGTAGGGTTTTGCGTGTGCGGACCCGAGAATCTCGCCCAGCAGTGCAAGGAGATATAGTAGTAAACAATTTTTGAAAAGTGTTCGGATCACAGCGAAACATGCAAAGGATTCTCTGCCGTGCCCGCGCCGTCAAACTTTTACCGCAAGCTGGAAACGATCAGTGGTTTTTTAAAGCAGGATCCAACCAAGGTCAGAACCAGTAGAGACCCCAATGAGCAGACGATGGTGGCGCCAGTCGGAAAATCAAATTGGTAGGCGATTGTTAAGCCGATCACACTGCTCAGGGTCGCTGCCGTCCAGCCGATGATAATCAAGGACCTCAGCTTTTGGGCAAGCAAGCTGGCGCAAACCGCAGGTATCACAAGGTAGGAAAAGACCATCAGGACGCCGCCAATTTGCACAAAGCTTGTGACAACTAAACCGAAAAGGGCGTAGAATAAAAAATCCCACCAGCGTATCGCAAGGCCTTCGGATACGGCGCGTTCCGGTTCGAATGAAATCAGCAGAAATTGTTTCCTAAACGCGAAATGCACCGCCCCGATGATCAGGTAAATGAGGGAGGTTGTAAGAACTTGATCAGGGCTGACCAATAAGACGTCGCCGATCAGGGTGTGACGCAATTCTTCATTGCCTTTCGCGTTGCGGCTCAAGAGTAGGATTCCCAGAGCGGCGGCTACAACATAGATAGTCCCTACCAGCGCCTCCTGAGGCACGCGGTGACGCCCCTGTGTTCGTGTCATCGCGAAAACCGCTGCGCCGACGAGTGTGAAGCCAAACGACCAGAGGTAAGTCTGCCAATCGCCCGATTCATGGCCAAGCAGTAAGGCGAGGCACGTTCCCAGGGCTGCCACCTGAGCCAGTGCAAGGTCCACAAAGATAACCTCGCGCCGCACGATGTGGAGTCCGAGATAGACCAGAATCCCGGGTAGCAAGAGGCACGCGACCAGCGGCCACTTCATCAACATAAACATTTCGCTCATAATATCGTCCACCTTTGACCTTTAATTTTTTTTGATCAGTGACTCGGCTAGCAAGTTTACCGTCTGATTCATCATTTGGATGTAACCTCCTTCGGTCCCTTTGACGCCACCGGGGAATTGTGTCACATCCACGACGGTGGCGCCGGTGTTCCGGGCGACGGTTTCGGCAGTTTTCCGGTTTAAGTAGGGATCCACGATGACGGTGTTGACATGCATGGCTTTCATTTTTTTGATAATCTGGCCGAGGTGCGCCGGCGTGGGCGGGATTCCCGGCTTGGGTTCCAGAAATAAATCGATTTTCAACTCGAAACATTCGCCAAAATATAGCCATGAATTATGATAAGCGGCCAGCTCCCGGCCTTGAAATGGGGCGAGTGTTTTTTTCCAGCCTGCTAATTTGTTGTCAATTTCAGTGTTGAATTGGCTCAAATTGCCTTGAAAAGTAGCTGCTGATTTCGGGTCGAGCAGACAGAGAGATTCCGCGATATGCTGTGCCACGACCTTCGCATTGACGGGGTCGGCCAGATAATGAGGATTGCCCGCCGAGTGGATGTCGCCTTGAGCGCGGTCGAGCGAGGCTGGCACTTCGAGCAGTCGAACCCCTTGGGAGCAGGCGATGCGGCCGGGGGCGCCGGATGCGAGTTTCTCGTTGCGTGATTGATCCAGCAAGGCAGGCAGCCAGCCGGCTTCCAGACCGGCTCCGCCCTCCATGAGCACATCGGCATGGTTCAGCTTCACGATGAAGCTTGGCTTGGCGTCCACGAAGTGGGGGTCTTCAGTAGGTTTCGCCAGGGTCGTCAGCTCGATTTTATCATCCCCAATGGCTCTGGCGATGGAAGCGATATCGGGCGTTGTGGCCACGACGTTAAGTCTTGCGTTTGCGGCAGACGAAAGCAGCTGCAGTGTCAATAGGACAGGGGCAATATATTTCATGATTGTAGGTCCGCTTTTAGTTTTAGAATTTGTGCGCACCGTGCGCGCCCAGCATAAACTCCAGCTGGAGCCATACCGAAAACTGGTTGCCGAACAGGGTGCCGTGGTCGTAGTTGCACTGCAGGCGGACCTTGGAAAATTCGCTCGGGAAGAAGGCGAGCATGGGTGAAAGCCGGGTGCGTTCATTGCGGTAAATGTCGGATGGATCATAGCTGCCCTTGTTGCCGTTGGCATATTCGCCCCGCAAACCGGCGGTCCAGCGTTCCCGGAAGCCCCATAGCACCTGCGAATAAATCCCCCAATCTTCCAGCGTCTCTGCCGGTAGGCTTGCATATCCCGCGGGCGCGTTCGTCAGGTTGGCGGCGGCTTGGAAGCGTTGATAGTTTGCCTCGGTCTGCCATGACACAAAGGGGAACCCCGCATTTGCGTTGGCGGGCTTCCATTTCCAATACAAATCCACCCCGTAAATCTCGGTGCGTTTGCCAGTACCCGTATCGTTCGGTCCAAACGCCGCCGACGCTCCGGCAACCAATGTTTGTTCGTCCGTCAATTCAAAGGAGGAGGTGATACGTGGCGCCATAAGCAAATCCCCCGGTCCGCGTAAAGTGCGGTCCAAGGTCTCGCGACCATGGACGCGCGGTACGCCATCCACGTCCTTGCCTTCATTTCGGAAACTGAAGGCCGTTCCGCCTTGGCCATTGAAGACGCCGAGATATGCTTCCGTGTAAAATGGCGTCGGCGCTAGCCAGGACAGTTGCGCGCCGACATTGCGCAGCCCGTCCGGCCCTAGGGTGCGATTCAGGATGATGGGCTGGTCTACAAACGACCATTGGTGTGGGTGCTGCGAATTTTGTCGCCCAAACGCGGCAAAGAACTGGCCGGCTTTGAGCTGCAAATTGTCTGGCAGTGCGGTGGACACCAGGTAGGCCTCTTCCAGTTCGGCCCCGGTTTCGTTATTCTGATCCAGCTTATAGACGATATTCCCGTAGCCCTTGAAATAGGGGTCCACTGCGCCGTCGATGGCGATTTCCGCGTTGCGTAAGGAGAATCCGTTGTTGCTGGGATCATGGTCGCCTAGTTCCAATTGTCCCGCCGGATCGGCCGCCGTGGATCCCCCAGCAGCTATCAACACATCGAAGCTGATGTTCATATAGGCTGAGTCGGAACGGACGAGGGTGAGCGGAGCTGACAGTGAATTGGTCGCTGGCAGCAGGGTTCTGGAGGAAGGCGGCGATGGTTCCAATTGCGCGGCGGTGTTGGAGGACGCCCCGGTCACCGGATTGTCGTTCGTGACTTGGTTTGATTGCAAGGCTGCCAGCTCGCGACGCAGGCTTTCCAGTTGCTGGCGTTGTTCACTTTGATTTTGCTCAAACTTTTCCTGCATCTGCAATAGCATCTGCTTCAACTGCGCCACTTCATTTGTCTCCTCGGCTTGAATGGGGGTGCCGATCAAGCTGAGAGCAGAGGACAACCCTAGAATCAATTTTAGTTTCATATTCCTTCTCCAATCCAAACGGCCACAAGATTGTAGCCGCTTGTTCGATAACGGATTGACTAACGGGAGAGCCAATCAGCCGAGGCTGACCGGACCATTAAGCGGGGAAAGGAGAGGCTGGAGGGGGGGCGCGACCCGGCGGCAGGTGTGCAATCCCACTGGGGAAGTATGAAAAAAAGCGGCATGGAATTGCCTTGATGAGAGCGGTCGGCACGGCCGCTGCAACCTCGCCGCTGGACGTGTCAATCTGGCCATGAGAAAAAAGCGTTACCGAGCACGCATGGCTGACACGGTCCGCGTCCGCGTGGAGGAGTTCGTGCAAAACCGGCGAGGTAGCCAGCCCGTTCAGCGCCAGCACCAAGGCTGCCAGTAAAGTGGACAAAGCCGCTTTGCCTGATGGAACAATTATTTGTTTTACACTTTTCACTGAACGTGCTGACTCATGGAATGCAAATATCGTGTTGTTGGCAAGGTTTTATTTAAAGTTCAGGAACTTGCACCAGCATTTGACCTGACTCATCCGTGACCGTATTTAGCACCGGCAAATCCCGCCGTGCCGGCCCAAGCGTGACATGCCCGGCCGGGTCGAAGGTTGAGCCATGACAGGTGCAGTAGAAGGAATGGTCCGGCTCCGTGTTAAGCTCGCATTTGCGATGCGTGCAGAAGGACGAGAGAGCGAATAATTTTTCGCCGTGGCGGATCACAAAGAATCCCTGGTCGCTAAAATGACTGTAAACCCCATCAGTGGCGTAGTCGCTGGCCGGTCCGGCATTGACCATGCGTCCGGGTGTTGCCGGCGTTACGCCGCCGCCATCCCCCATGTTCTTGCAACCGGCGGCTAGCCCCGCAGTCAGCAGCAGAAATTGTCGGCGGTTAATGCTCATCGTTTCAATATTCAAACACGAGGCTCGAGATGATACCCCAATGCGTATCGGCACGGGCATTATTGTTCATGGGGAAGACAAATCCAAGCCCAAGCCGCGGCTGCAATCCGCCGATGGTTTTGAGGTTGGCGCGAAAGCCCGCATCGCCGGCGAGGCTCGTATGACCGGAATCGCCGTGGTTCATCTGCGTGTCACCAATTACTTCAAACATCGGAATCAACCGCTGAACCCCGGGCAGGGGCAGTTCCTCCTGTGAGAGCGTGTAGCCGAAAACAAAACCGGATTCAAACGTCTGCAGTCCTCCTTCGTCGCCGCCACCGAACATCGTAGCGTAACCGAGCAAAGTCTGGAACGTGAAATGGTGGCCGACCCGCAGGTTGTTAAAAAGCTTGGGGACGAACTCGGTGTTCTTGCTGATGTCGGAGTTGACTGGGATGCCGACTTCCACAGCCGCGCCGATCGTGGTGTCCCAGAAATTATTTGCCGCGACGAACTGATAAAATGGATGCCGCGCGCCCAGATCAATGTTCCCGATGCCCTGCTGGGCGCTCTGTCCGGCGGCGGCGGTGCATTCGTAAGGCACTTCCAATTCCAGCGTCATCAGGCCGAAACTTTGTTCCAGCTCCAGATTGACGGTGTCACTCTGTTGGGCGTTTGCTTCCGTGTGGAGCCAGTCGAGGCGAACTTCATTTTCAACGTCGGTTTCGCCCACGAGCAGTGGCTCGGGAAAAATTCCCCGCCCATACGAACTGCGATGGTCGAGGCCGTCGAAAAATCCATAGCGCGTATTTGGCGCGGCGGTCAATCTGGCGGCGTGCGTCACCGCCGCCTCCTCATCCGCGAGTCCCGTTGTTTCGGCGACAGCTGCGGCGGTCAATACCCCGAAAACACAAGAGACAGTCTTCATTTTAAATTTCACGACGCTAATAATAGCAGGTGAATTTTTGTTTGCTTTCGTTCGTTTGCTAAAAATTGTCGGCGACTTGCGGTATAAGGTATTTGCCCGGCGCGGGGAACATTGGCAGAGTATCGGCGTGCCGAAGTCCTCCAAACGCCCTGATCCCGCCCCCCGCGCCGGGAAGATTCCTGGCGCGCCGTCCTTCACCGAGCGCCCGGCGTGGCACGGGGTCGGCGCTGGATGGCAGCATTTGCACGGCAGCGTGCAGGGCGCGGGCGTGAGCTTCGAATGGCATGATTTCAAGGCAGGTGCGGAATTTGACTGGGGGAAAAGTTTCCATCCCGGCAGCATCGAAGTCTGCCTGAACCTGGCCGGCGAAGGTCGGGTGGGTTCCGGCAAGGAGCCGGTTTTGTTCGCGCCGCTCACGGCGGGTTTTTATCGTCGCGGCGAGCAGACGCTGCCCGCCACGCGCTCGGCCCGGCAGCGGCACCAGTTTCTCACCGTCGAGATGTCCTTTGATTTTCTCCAGCGGCATCTGGGCGGGGTGGGCGCCTCGCTGCATCCGCTGGTGCGGGAGGTCGTGGACGGGCATGCGTCGAAATCGGATGTCGCTCCGCCCACGCGCCTGACCAGCCGGCAGCAGCAGTTGCTGGCGAGCCTGCGCGACGCGCCGGTGCTGGCGCTGGCCCAGTCCGTCTGGTACCAGGCCAAGGCGCTGGAGGTGGCGGCGGAATTCTTCTTCGTGGCGCCAGGCGGTCAGGAGCTGTTCTGTCAGCGGCAGCAGCAAATCTCGGCGGTGCGTGCGGAGAAGGTGATCGCTCTGCTGCGGGAAAAGCTCGCGGAACCGCCCACGCTGGAGGAACTCGGCCGGCTGGTTGGATGCAGCCCGTTTCATCTGAGCCGCACCTTCTCCGCCGCCAATGGCATGACCATTCCGCAATACACCCGACAGCTGCGGATGGAGCGCGCGGCAGAACTGTTGAAGTCGGGAAAATTTAATGTCACCCAAGCCGCGCTTGAGGTGGGGTACTCGAGCTTGAGCCATTTCAGCCAGGCCTTCCATGACACCTACGGTTGCTGTCCCGGACTGTACCCGCTGCGCACGCCCACGCAGGTCATCGCACTCAAGTAGCCGCCGCCGCCGGGGGGCTTTGCCCATCCGCGGTCGCGCCGACCTCATGGAATCCCTTGCAAACCCGGACGCTCTCGATAGGATATGCCATCACTCATCCTTGACTCCATTTTCCTATGAAATCTGAATTTATCTCCCTGATGATCCTGACCTGTGGCCTTGCGATGTCGGGTCGCCCCGCTTTCGGGGCTCCGCTGCCGGACGCCTGCCGGACCGGCGGTTTCGCGCTCGGCTGCCAGGCGTGGACTTTCAAGGAGTTCACCGTGCTGGAGGCCATCCAGATGACCGCGGCCGCCGGCGGCAAGGTCATCGAATTCTATCCGGGTCAGAGTTTCAGCGCAGACAAGCCCGGCTTGAAGTGGGACCATGACGCCACCCCTGAAATGATCGCGGCGGTCCGGGCGCAGCTGGAAAAATCCGGCGTCCGCGCCGTGAATTACGGCGTCGTGTCCGTTCCCCAGGACGAAGCAGGTGCCCGGCGGATTTTTGAGTTTGCCAAGACTCTCGGGCTCTATGGGATCACCACCGAATCGGTGGAGTCTCTGGACACCCTCGAGAAGCTGGCCAAGGAATACGACCTCCGGGTGGGGATCCATAATCATCCCCGGCGCCCGCTGGATCGGCTCTATAAAAACTGGGACCCCCGCTACGTGCTGGGATTGATCCAAGGCCGCGACGCGCGTCTGGGGTCCACGGCGGATGTCGGCCATTGGCTGCGGTCCGGACTGGATCCGGTGGACTGCCTGAAACTCCTTCAAGGCCGGGTGGTCAGCGTCCACCTGAAGGATCTCAGCGAGAAATCCGCTTCGGCCCATGACGTCCCGTTTGGCACCGGTGCCTCCAACATCGCCGGCATCCTCGAGGAGTTGAAGCGGCAGTCGTTTGCCGGGAACGTCTCGATCGAATACGAATATCACTGGACGAACAGTCTTCCCGAGGTGGCCCAATGCGTGGGCTTCGTGCGGGGTAGTGCGGCCCGCTAATCCCTAACTTTCCGTTGGCGGAGCTCGTCCAAAAAAAAACTTGAAACCGCATTGCGTTTGTCCGCATCATGGTCTTGTGACTATTAACTTATGAGCCCATCAACTGATTCCAAGGCAGACAGATCCGGTGGCGGTGCTGCGACACTGGCCTTTCTGCTGCTGCGCGGCTGGCTGGCGGTGCGCGCGATACTCGCGGGCCTCGAGAAGTTTGGAGCCTATGTCACGGTCCAGCAGCCCCTGATCGATCCGGCCACGGGCCTTGCCGATCCCAACGCGGTGGTGGACGTTAAGGTGAAATACTATGCGCTGGCCAATTACAACGGAATTCCTGCGGCCTTGAAGGCCAAGTTTGATAATCAGCCCCTACTGCCGCATTTCTCCCTGACGGTCTTTAACGATCTGCTGGGCCCGGCGCTGATTCTGACCGGGGTGATGCTTCTGCTAGGGCTGGGCACGCGGATTTCGCTCTTTCTGCAGGGACTGATTTACATCGCGCTGACGGTGGGATTGAGTGTCATTGGCCAGAATGATGGCATCGCCTGGCTGGGGATCCATGTCGCCCTCGTGGCGATGGCCCTGATGCTGACCCAACATAACCGGCACGTGCTAATCCGAAAATGGTGAACCAACCCGTCACTCGCAGGGAATTTCTAGGCACTACCGTCGCGGCGGGGGCGGGATTGCTCCTGACCTCCTGTCGTCCAGAGTCCGCCTCGTCGCCAGCGGCGGCGGCCCAGGGATCGGTGCTGAACAAGATCAACGTGGCCCTCATCGGCTGCGGCGCCCAGGGGCAAGTGCTGCTGGATTCGCTATTGGTGATTGAGGGGATCCGGCTGGTGGCCCTTGTGGATGTCTGGAGTTACAATCGCGACAGCAACGTGCGTCGCCTCAAGAGTCAGGGAGTCGAGGTGCGAGGGTACGAGAGTTACGAAGACCTGCTCGCGCATGAAAAGGATTTGCAGGCGGTTATTGTGGCCACCCCGGATTTCTGGCACGCGCCGGTCACCAATGCCTGTCTGAAGGCGGGCTTGGACGTGTACTGCGAGAAGATGATGAGCAACACCATCGAGGGGGCGCGCTCGATGGTCCGGACCATGCGGGAAACGGGGCGCCTGCTGCAGATCGGGCATCAGCGTCGCAGCAACCCGCGCTATCAGTTTGCGCTCAACCGTCTGGTGCGCGATTCCAAGCTGTGCGGCCGGCTGACCGCCGCCAATGGACAGTGGAACCGGGCGGTGACGGAGGATTTAGGCTGGCCGAAAAAGTTCACGATGACGCCTGAGGCGCTGGCCCGCTACGGCTACAAGGACATGCACCAGTTTCGGAACTGGCGCTGGTTCAAGGGGCTGGGAGGCGGCCCGCTGTCGGACCTGGGGGCGCATCAGATTGACATCTTTAACTGGTGGTTTGGCGTCATGCCCTCCTCGGTGATGGCCAGCGGCGGCGTGGATTACTACAAGAACCACGAGTGGTATGACAACGCGATGGTGATCTATGAATACCCGTTGCCGACCGGGACGGCGCGCGCGTTCTATGAAGTGCTGACCACGACCAGCGCGGGCGGGGGTTATTTTGAGATGTTCATGGGTGACGAGGGGACCATTAAAATGTCCGAGAGCCCGCTGATCACCAAGCTGTACCGGGAAGACCGAGCGCCATCCTGGGACGATTTGGTCGCCAAGAGTTATCTGCGCGCCAGCGCAACGGCGGCGGCGTCCGGGGAAGCCGAAAAAGTGGATGTCCGGGAAACGGCGCCGCTTCTGCAGTATGAGATTCCGGTCACGTTCAATAAAAAAATCCATCAGCCGCACCTGGAGAATTTTTTCAAGGCCATCCGGGGCGGGGTTCGGTTGAACTGTCCGGCGGACGAAGCCTTTGCCAGTGAATATGTGATCCATAAGGCGAATGAAGCCATTGCGGAGCGGAAAACCATTGCCATCACCCCTGAAGAAACCCAAGCGTAAAAACCATTCCCTATGAATCCTCTCTTTTTCACAGTGTCATTATTGGTTATGCTGGGTGCGGTGACCTGCTCGGGTGCCGAGGAACAGGTGATTTTAAAAACCGAACTGCCCAAGCCCCTGTTTGTCGGCACCCCGGTTCCAATCAAAGATGTTCCAAATCTGGAGCCCAAAAACAAGGCGGCCGCTGCGGAGTTTCTGGTCCCCGCCGGCACAGTCAATCTGGCCAAGGGCAAGAAGGTTACTGCCAGCGATAGCGACCCCGTGGTGGGGTCGGTTGAACTGATCACCGACGGAGACAAGGAAGGCGATGAGGGATCCTGGATCGAACTCGGGCCGGGCCGGCAATGGGTGCAGATTGACCTGGAAAAAGAGGCGATCCTCTCCGCCGTTGTTCTCTGGCATTTCCATTCGCAGGAGCGGGTTTACCGCGATGTGGTCGTGCAGGTTTCCAACGATCCAACCTTTCAAAAGGATGTGGTTACCTTATTTGACGATACCGTCGGATCGGGCAAAGATCTGGCCTACATTGAAAGTTACAAAGGGAAATGGGTGGAGGCCAAGGGTGTCAAGGGTCGCTACATTCGGCTGTATTCCCAAGGTAATACGACGAATAAAATGAATCATTATATTGAGGTGGAAGTGTTCGGGCGGC
>Ga0209499_1001933_pt1 | contig 13756 bp, 13 predicted proteins | sample C_130208_EF_Meta_FD_187306 | JGI IMG/M metagenome (GOLD analysis project Ga0209499, IMG submission 187306) | Freshwater microbial communities from Lake Croche, Canada to study carbon cycling - C_130208_EF_MetaG (SPAdes) (version 2) | ecosystem: Environmental > Aquatic > Freshwater > Lake...
GCTATGGATGCCTAGGTCTGTGGTTTTGGGCTGATCTTGCAAATTTAACCGATTACAACTGCACCGACGTCATGCCAACACCATCGAAGCTTGCCACCACCAAGTCACCAGGCTGCGCAGCAGGCATCCCGCACCAACTGCCCGTCGTCACCACCGTACCGGCTGGGACTGAAGCGCCGCCCGCGGTGACCTGACGTAGCCAAAACGGCAAGAGCCAACGGGGGTCTTGCATTGAATGGGTACCGACAAACTCTTGGGCAGGCGCCTGGCCGATCTTGACGGTACAACGCTGACGCGCCCAATCGCGCTCAGTTTCTTGGGCGCTGTAAGGCATCCAGTTGCCAACCACTAGCGCGCCGTGGGTTTGCAGGTCGGCTAGTTTTAGCAGCGGTTGCAGTTGTTCGGTTTGTTGCCAGCGTGAGTCAACTACCTCGATGCTGACCGCCATCGCGCCAATCAAGGCATGCGCTTGTTCGTGCGTGAGCGTCGCGGCCTCGGCGGGCGACACATGGCGATTAGTTTTGAGGGCAATTTCGATTTCAATTAAACGCATATTGAAAGGCCAATCGCGTGCTTGAGCGGGGCTCGCCCAGACGCCTGAGTCTAAGAGAGCACTCGACAATAGGCTCGCCTCGCGCGACGAGGCTCCTGATTTCCAGTACCGACCCACGGCGGCTTGCTCGGGGGCGAGTGCTTTGCGCACCAGTTCTTGCACCGCGTAAGCCTCGTCGTTGGATTGCAGTTGATCGACGTGCAGGGCAGGGTCGGCTGGCAGGCGGTTACGGCGGGCCGCTAAAAGGGTTTGGGCAATGGCGGCAATATTGGGATTTGTCATGAAAAAAGGCTCTCGGTCAGATAATCAAGGATAATCCACTTCTTGACTTCGCACAGTACACACGAGATTTATGGCCCTACGCGCAACCATCTATAAAGCCGAACTTAACGTAGCTGACGCCGATCGCCACTATTACGGCAGCCATGCCCTGACGCTTGCTCGGCATCCTTCAGAGACCGAAGAGCGCTTAATGGTGCGTGTGCTGGCGTTTGCTCTGCATGCACACGAAGACTTGGCTTTTACAAAAGGCTTGAGTGACGCTGATGAACCCGACATTTGGCTCAAAGACCTGACTGGTTCGATTGACCTTTGGATTGAGGTTGGGCAACCTGACGAGCGACGGATCTTAAAAGCCTGCGGTCGTGCCAAACAGGTCGTAATTTATTGTTACAGCGGTCAGAACAGCAAGATTTGGTGGGATGGCATTCGTAATAAGCTCGAGCGGGCGCGCAACTTGAAGGTGGTGTGTTTGCCTTCAGAGGATACGCGTGCGTTGGCTGCACAGACTCAGCGCAGCATGATCTTGCATGCCAATATTCAAGATGGCGAAGTTTTTATTTCAAATGATCAAGGTCAAATCACCTTTGTGCCAGAGGTCTGGCGCGAGGCGAAAGACTAAGCTCCGTTGTGTCAAATCAAAGACTAGGCGCTGTTGTGTCAAACACGATCGTTGCGATTGAAAAAAAGCCGTGGCTTCGCTCAGAGCGCGCGGCTTCGCTGTTGCGACTGGCCGTTGTTGTTGCCGTGCACGGCGCGGTGATCGCTGCCTTACTGAGCTGGTCGTGGCCGCCCGCTCCGATTGAAGTTTTAATTTTGAGCCTCGAAGATCTTGGCGGTGATGTGCTGGCCTCGCCAGAGGTGTCAGCCGCAGAACGTTTGACGCCTGATGTAGAGGCGGTAGCCCCAGCAACCGAGATCTCGCCGGCTGCCGTTGCGCCCGCGCTTGATCTAGCACAGCCCCAACAGATAGATATCGCACTTTCACAGCTTGTGCCCCCCGCGCCCGAGTCGCAGGTCGCACCCGAGCTCGCACTCGAACACTTGCCTGAGGCGCAAGTACGACCTGCCCAGACATCCGATACCGCGCCGACTGCATTGACTACACCGACTACACCGACCACACCACCCGTACCTCCTAAAGCTCTGGCGACAGCGACCGTGCGGCCAACGCCCGATCTTGACGCCTCCGCTCGGCCTAGATCTGCTGCCAAGGTGACGGCACCCAATGCTGGAGCGACTGCAGCGCCTAATTCGGCCTCAACAGGCAATACAGGTTTGACCGGTAACGCGAGTGGCAGCGCTCAACCAGGCGCAGGCACTGAGCCCGCTCTGACGGCGGCGCGGTTTGACGCTGATTATTTGCATAACCCAGCACCCGCTTACCCCGCGCAGTCGCGACGTCTGAAAGAAGAAGGTACCGTGCTTTTGCTCGTGCGAGTGAGCGTCGAGGGCACGCCGCTCAGTGTCGAGGTCCGCAACTCGAGCGGGTTCGAGCGTTTGGATGAGGCTGGGTTGCAAGCGGTGCGTCAGTGGCGCTTCGTGCCCGCTAAGCGTGGCGGCGAAAATGTTGCCGCTTCAGTGCTGGTGCCGATTCAATTTAAACGGCAATAAGAGTGAGTTTTGAGGGGCCGTCATTGCGCGCGCAGCCAAGCGCGAACCTGCTCAAAATTTACCGCCCCGCGTATCCGTCTGACCTCACCCTTCGCGTTCACTAGCATCGTAATTGGTAGCTCGCCCTGCCATTTTGGGTCAATCTCATAGCGTAGGTATTCATCAAAGACGGCAGTACTGGCACGATTGTCTCGGTGTTCAAGGCCGGCCTGAGCGAGAGCTTGTGCCGCAGTTACTAACGGCACCTGATCGACTTCGATGAACACAGTTTTTACGCTCGCAAATTCTTTTAAAAACTTACCCCAGTGTGGTAATTCTTCGAGACAAGGCCCGCAGGTGAAACCCCAAAAATGTATGATTTGAGGCTTGCCACGACCGGCGGTAAGGATTTTTTTCCAGTCGCCCGGTTGATACAACCCTAGTTTTGGATTGTCGATTTCAAGTTCAAGCAAACGATAACCTTGCGCGACCGTTAGCCACGATAGGTAGGCAATGCCCTCGCGTTGAATGAGCAAGGGATGATCCGAGTAGCCTACCGTTTCAGCGATCAATTTGGGGGATGACCATTGCACGCCATCGTCCGTTGAATACTTTGCAAAGACGGCAGTGCGTTTGCCGTCAAATTCTTTCCAAGTCAACCAAAGTGCTGATGGAGTCGAGAGTAGGTATGGACGCCCTGGCATCGCTTCGGGGTCGCCGATGGTAACGGGGTTTGAATAGGTTTTTCCCTGATCGGTCGAGCGTGCATAAAAACTGCCAATGCGAGCGCTGCCCTGCGTAAACCAAGCAACGTGTTGCACGCCTGCTGCAGAGATCGCCAGCGCTGGGCCGTGATGTGGGCAGCTATCAGTCGCCCACGCATCGACCGATACGCGTTGAGTTGGGCCGGGTTGTGTACGCGACGTAAATGTTTGTGTCGCATGGTCACGTATCGAGCCCTCAAAAATTGCACGGTACAGAATCACTGGCAAACCGTCTGGAGTCAGGGCAGACGCAATCCGACAACATTCACAGCTGCTCGGTTGCGCGATGCTCTCTTGTGCAAACGTTTGCGCTCCATCATTTGACCAAGCATAGGCGATCGAGCCGCCTAACTGTTTTTTGCCAGACGTGCTTGCTTGTGCGACTAAGCGTTTATCAATCCAACTTGCAAAAACTTGACCTTGCGGGTCGGTTAGCAAGCTAGGAAAACGTTGGCTTGTTGGATCCGCACTGATCGGTGCCGGCATTGAAAAACTTTTGCCATTATCGGTTGAGCGAGAAACGTTCACCTGTGCATTCCAGTTTTTGTCGCGAAAGAAACCATAGGCAATGATTAGATTATTTTGCTTGTCGGTCACTAATTGCGGACGCGCATCGGGGCCCGTATCTAGAAAGGCACCATGCTGAGCGATTTCTATGCGAGGCTCAAAATTGACACCGAGATCAGTAGAGCGAGCGATTGAAATCGCTCCGCCTCCAGACCAGGTTAGCCACAGCGCGCCGTCTTGCGTAAACATTGGCGTAGCCGCTCGTGCGCACTGTAGCGTGGTGTCTTTGCATGCTGCAGTGACGCTGGGATATGCGCCCGTGCTCGCGTTTGAAGGCGAGCTTATCGAGCCAGCTGTCGTCTGTGCTCCATGCGAGTGCTGTGCAAGCGCTGGGTGCTGCGCGATCAAACAACCGACGCTTACCAGGCAGGCGCGCCAGAAGCTTTGCGCAAGCCCCAAAACGGTACGTAGTAATAGTTGTTTCGTGCTCATTGTTCGATCTCTTTGCATATTTTGATTAAAACGTCGCTCTGACACCGAACGTGAACCACCGTGGTGGGCCCATGCTTGGTACCCCAGACGAACTGACCGCACTGCTTTGATACGCCGTATAGGTCATGCCCTGTGCCAGATAATTCACATTGAACAGATTCTGAACGTTTCCATACAGTTGCACTGTTTTATCAAGTTGGTATCTAAAGCCAAGATTCACGAGGGTTGCGCCGTCATTTAACTGGGTGTGCGCAGTGTTGTTCCAAAAGGACGGAAACGACTGCAGTTGACCAGACAGAGCTAACTCAGGCGTCGCTTGCCATTGCACGCCGGCATTGACCATCCAAGGTGGCACCTGACCAAGCTGCTCGTTAGTGGGCGATGCGACATAGTCAGATGAAGTCAAATAGGCCCAGGTTTGCGTAAAGCCTAGATTGACTTTGACAGTTTTTGACAGTGTGGCTTGCCCCAAAAATTCGTAGCCCCGCAGCGTTGCACTGCCCGCGTTGACGTTCTGCCTCAAGCTCGTAATACTGCCGGCGGCAAGGCCAGTGCCAGCGATCAACGGGTTACAGGTCGCCACGGTCGTGCACATCGTTGCACCGTCAATAAAGTTGCTCAAGTTGTTGTTGAACACAGTGACCGAGAGGCTTGCGTCTTTTTCTTTGGTACGCAGATCAAAACCAATTTCTTGTCCAAAGTTGGTTTGTGGTGCCAAGTTGGGATTAGCAATCGTGATTGAAGAGCCGCTCAAAAAGGTTCGATACAACTGATTCATACCCGGCGCCGCAAAGTTTCGATAGACCGCCGCGCGTAGATCAAAGTTATCGTTTACATAGTATTTAATGCCCAAGGTGGGATTAAAGCTTGCGTAACTATTGTTTGCCAAGGGTGCATCGATTGGCGTTGGTGCTTTGCCTGCGGTGTAGACATTACCACTCAAACTCGAGTTGGTCACTTGATAAAAGTCTTCTCGCAAGCCAAAGTTGATGTCAACGGGTGCATCTTTGAATTTATACGTGCCGGTCACAAACAGCCCTTGAAAACTATTCTGACCTTTGTTAATTAGGTTGGCAGAATTGAAGCCGTTTGTTGCATATTGATTGATGTTGTCATCTGATGAAATAACGCGGCCATCTACGCCAAATTTCACATCTTTAAATTGACCAAAATCTTTTTGATAGAAAACAGACATACCAAAGTTTTGATAATTGTCTGTTTCATTTTGACTCATGTACGGCACCCCAATACTGGGGGTAAAAATATTAAACGTTGGTGTTTGACCAGAGTTGGTCGTCTTCATTTGTTGAAACGCGCCCCAGGCGTTGAAGTTGACGCTGCTGTTATCGGTAAAACGTGTGGTGCCGCCCGCAGACAGCACGTAGTTGTTCCATTGGTTGCTGGCGTTTTGCCAAGTCGCAGTGGTTTCTGACGTTTCGTTTAAGTTGAGTTTTGCGTAGTATTTTGAATCTGCGCTTGGGGTAAAAATCGAATAAAGAGTCAAGTTATTAACTTGCGATGCCGTTGCAGTCATGTAAGGATTTCGGTATTGCTCGGGCGTGGCGTTGTACCCTTGAGTTTGCGAGCGGTCGTAACTGATGCCCAACGACATCTTGTCTGTTTTAAATATCTGTCCAGAAAAGCCTGCGTTCAGCGAACTGTAGCTACCGTAGTCGCTATAAACACTCAGCTTGTCTTCTTGGGGGGGGCGCGTCACGATATTGACTACACCACCCATCGCCAAGTTGCCCCACAGGCTGGTTGCGCCACCGCCGCGAATGACCTCGATGCTCTCAATCGAATTTTTTGGGATACGTGCCCAATTGACTGTGCGAAAAAACGGATCGTTGAACGGGATCCCATCCACCATCACCAAGGTGTTGACGTTGGTACTGGTGCCAAAGCCACGAATACTGAACGTGCTGCCTGTGGGGTGCAAGGATGTCGAAGGGATTTGATTGACAAAAATCCCCGGGATTTTGTTGATGATCTGATCGGTTGAAGTCTCGGGGCTATTAAGAACGTCTTCGCGTGGGATCACTGTCGTGCTGAAGGGCAAACTTTCAAGGTCAAGGCCGCGGCCTGCTGACACTGTGACAGGGCTGAGTGTGGCGATCTCAGGAGGGGTGGTGGTGTTTTGGGTGCTCTGTGCCGTTGCTGTAGTCGCTGCGGCGATTAACAAGAGCAGCGCCAACGGCCGGCGTACGTATTTCGTTCTCATGATTCAATCCTAAGGTCTGCATAGGAGGGCTGGTCGCGCTAGGGGCGTGAACCCAGCGTTCAAGACAAAACAGACACGTTGGACATGACAAGCCTTGCGGGCGCCGCAATAAAACTGCGAGGGAAAGGCTTTGTGGTTGTCCCGTGCCGCGTTAAGCGGCTACTGGGGGAGCTCTAGGATGAGAGGGCTGCCAAGAGAAAGGATGAAAGCGAGGCGTTGAAACTGGTAATGCCGCTTCGGCCAGGCTAAGAAATAAGGGCACAACGACTTTTTGTGACGATGCTAGGGGTGCGGGGTTTGCCGTGCACCAGGTGCAGTGTTCGGTCGTTGAGGTCGTTTCATCCGTTGCGCTGTGCTCGCGGATTTCGCCAGAGTTCGTATCTAGCCATTTCATCCCGCTGCTGGTGCAAATTGGCGCTAACGATCCATCAGCAGATTGCAGGCGAGCAGAATGCGACAGCGCTGGCATTAGCGCTGCGAGAAGCACAGAGAGGGCGGTGAGCCATACCCAGAAGGAACGCTTGAAATGATTGTGCACAGTGCGCAAATCATAGCACCGCGCGCTGAAAACAACCGCCCGCTAAGCCTGTCGATTAGCGCTTGTAAACGCCATCGATCAGATATCATATGCACTCAAGTTCACAAGAGACCACCTATGTGCAGGATCATAATCCCGCTAGATGTCTCATTAGAGCAAGACCTTGATACTTAACATCTGAGCGAAGTCAATGAGTCTTGATCAACTTCCAGAAGACCTTGTCGGGTTGGCGCTCGTTGTGCTGATGCTAGGCATCCGCCATGGCTTTGATCCTGATCACCTAGCAGCGATTGACGGTTTAACGCGTTACAACAGCGGCGAGCGGCCAGTTCTGGCAAAAATGGCTGGGTTACTTTTTTCGTTGGGTCATGGCTTGGTGATTGTGCCTGTTTCAATTTATGCGGCAAGCTTGGCGCAACAATTCGATGTGCCTGCTTGGTTCGATACGCTGGGTACGTGGGTGTCAATCACCATTTTGCTTGGATTGGCGGTCTTGAACCTACTGAGCGTACTACGCACGCCCGCACACGAAGCGGTGCAACTCAAAGGCTGGCGCCAAAGTTTTTTTGCACGCATACTAAACGTGCGCCATGCGGGTGCCATGCTTGCGGTGGGCGCCGTGTTTGCGCTGTCTTTTGACACACTTAGCCAAGCCTCGTTGTTTGCCTTGCTGGCAAGCAAGTATCAGGTCTGGCATGTTGCGGCGCTACTGTCGCTGCTCTTTGTGGTTGGGATGTTGATCACAGACGGCATCAATGGCTTGTTCATCGCTAACCTGATCAAACGGTCTGATCACACGGCGAGAGTTGCCTCAAGAGTGATGGCGCTTGCGGTGTCTGGCGTGAGTATCTTGGTGGCTGTTGTCAGTATCCTGAGTGAACTCAGTCCAAATTTTGACGGCTGGCGCTCGGGCAAAGAAGTCTGGCTAGGGGTGTTTATCGTTGCCATACTGGTCACCAGTTACTTTGTGGGGCAGCGGTTAAGCAAGCCCCGTTTAGCTAAGTAATATTAAGCATATGCGGTTTGTACGTCATCTTTGAGGCGATATGAGAATTTTTACGCTTCATCGGTGAGGTGATGTTGTAATCTTTGCGCTTCATAGGTGAAGCGATATTGTTTAATTTACGCTTCAATTTTGAGGCGATTAAATATACAATACGCTTCATGTACCTCTGCCAAGCGCCCAATTGGCCCAATTTTCAATATGACTTGACTGCCTTGCAGCTTGTTTTGGCGCGGGCGCGCGTTGCGCAGGGGCGCGTGCTGGGTCTGGCTAGTACGCTGCAGTTGGTCGATCTGGCTCAATTAGAGCTTGAGGGTTGGGCGGCCGAGGCCGTCGCCACCGCCGAAATCGAGGGCGAGGTGCTGCAAGTTCACTCAGTGCGTGCCTCGGTCGCCCGCAGGCTTGGCTTGCCCGGCGCGCCGAACGTCTTTCGCGATGCCCGTACCGAGGCCACGCTTGATGTGCTGCAAGCTGCGGTTAAACGGTGGCAATACCCCTTAAGTAACGAAGACCTCTTCACGTGGCAGGCGGCGTTATTTCCTGAAGGGCGCAGTGCGGGCGTCAAGATACAAATAGGTGCGTACCGACAGCATACTCAGGCCATGCAGATTGTCACAGTCAAGTATGGCGCGCCAGATATTGTTCATTACCAAGCGCCTGCTTCAGTTGATGTGCCCGCGCAGATGAGGCAATTGATTGCTTGGTTTAATGACAGCGCAAACAGTTGTGATGGTCTGGTGCGCGCAGCGCTTGCGCATCTATGGTTTGAAGCGATTCACCCTTTCGAAGATGGTAATGGTCGGGTAGGGCGCGCGCTCAGTGAGTTGGCGCTGGCGCAAGACATGCAAAGTTCGCAGCGCATCTGGAGCCTATCTCAACAAATCATGAATGATCGCTCTGGGTACTACGAGCAACTACAAGCAGCAACGTCAGGCGACACGCTTGATGTCACGCCTTGGGTTGAGTGGTTTGTTGCCTGCATCGAACGCGCTGCACAGGCGGCGCTTAAGCAAATGCAAGCCGCAATTGAAAAGACCCGCTACTTTTCAACGCTCAGAGACTTGCACCCCACGCTTACTGCGTCTCAATTAAAGATCTTGGGTAAACTGCTTGAGGCGCAGCCTGAGGGGTTTTTAGGAGGGATGAGTACGTCTAAATATGTGAACATTACAGGACAGTCACGCGCCACTGCCTATCGCGAGCTCACAGACATGACTCAGTTGGGGTTGCTTGAGCAATATGGTCAGGGGCGAGGTGCGCGTTACCGAATCGTGCCTCTAATCTAAACCCCCATCTGCGTAGCAAGATCCCGAATATCTTTTGCCACCACATCCCACGCCTCGTTCGCAACCAAGTTGTCTGTTTGGTTAGGACCGTACTCAGTTGGCCTTGGCCAAAACGCAGTTTTCAGACCACAGTTTTTAGCGGCTAGCAGATCGTTATTGTGTGCGGCGCACATCATCACCTCAGAGGGATCTAAGCGTAGCGCGCTACACACGCCAAGATACGACTCGGGCTGCGGCTTGTAGCAACGAAACACTTCGGTGGATAAGTTCAAATCCCAGGGCAGGCCTGTATATTTGGCGATATCTGTCAACAGCGAAATATTGCCGTTTGAAAGCGGGGCGATGATATATTTGCTTTTTAGGCGCGTCAAGCCACCCACCGAATCTGGCCAGCCATCCAAGCGATGCCACACTTTATTGACGTGCTCGCGCTGGGCTTCGGTCATTTTGCTCAGGCCAAACTTATCAATCAGCACGTCAAGCGACTCGCGATGCAACACATCAAGCACGGTGAACTCGCGCTTGCCACTGCGGCAGGCTTCCATCGAAGGCTGATACATACTGCGCCATTGTTCAGCAAACAAAGTCCAGTCAGCCTGAAAACCGTTTTCGTTGCCCCACTTGGTGAGGTCGCGCACGATACTGCCGCGCCAGTCAACGACTGATCCAAAGGTGTCGAACACCATGGCTTTAACGGTAGAGTGAAGAGAGGACATTTTTTTGCTCCGAATTTTTATGTTGAGTGATTCTTATTGACTTAGACTTGATAGGGTACACGTGTACCTGGCTCATCGGCTGAAAAGTCTTTTGTGTTCCGCGTGATGAGTAGCCGTTTGTTTACTAGCGCGGTTGCCCAAACAATTGCATCAGGCAGTTTGATTCTTTTTTGCTGCCTTAATGAAACGGCAACGTCGGCCACTTCTTTGTCGATCGGTAGATTGACAAAGCCACTTAAAAAGTTGCGGATGAGTGTGTCTGACTCGGCCGTGGCACCAACCATCACCTCCATCCAGGTCACGAGACTGATGGCTTTGTCTGGATAAAGATCGAGCTCTTTTTTTGCTGGTTCAAGACCATTAAGGTAGTCAATAAGAATATTTGTGTCGAATAGAGCGCCTACCATTCTGAGCGTACCTGCTCTTGGTACTTGAGCCCATCAACTTGGCGTTCTTTCCAAAGTCCGAAGGCAGCAGCGGGAATTTGCTTTTGTCGAGCCAGATAAAAACTAATCGCGCGACGCACCAGCTCGGCCCGCGATGTTTTTTCGATTAGGCAAAGATCGCTCAGGTCTTTGAGTTGCTGCTCTGGGATGTCAATTAACGTGCGCATGAGAATTCCCAACCAAGTCTAAAATGATATATGTATTGTATATCATGATATACCGAAGAGCAACTAGTGTATAAGATGCGAGTCCTCTGCTCGAAGTAGGGGCGAGTCGTCCTTACTTCTCAACCTAATTTTACTGACCCCACTTCGTCACAAGATGCTCAGTAAACCAATCACACGCCGCCCCAGCGGTTTCCGCCAGACGAATCCCATAGGGCTCGTAATGGCCACCCTTAAAGAGATGTAATTTTTTAGGCTCGTGTGCCGTTGAGTAGGCCGCTAACTGATCATCAGTCGGGCAGCGTGTGTCGTTGGTGGCGAGCACCATCAGCAGGGGGGTGGGTGAGATGCGCGGTAAAAAGGCACCCGGCTCGTAGGCCATGCGCAAGTCGCGCGTGCGCAGAGTGACCGAGTTCACATAGCCGGTGCCTTTGCCAGCAACAATACTCCAAGCATAGCTTTCAGAGCCTTCCGTTGAAATCGGTACCATCTTGGGTGGTAAGCCCTTAGCCCGATTGAGTCGATCTTCGTTAAGCTCGGCTAAAAAGGCATCAAACTTATCTGTCGGAATCGAGCGCAAAGTATTTTTATAACCGCTAATGGTTGGCACTTGCGAGACCACGCACTTTACTCGGCGATCGGTTGCGGCCACCACCAACACATGCCCACCTGAATAGCTTGTCCCCCACAAGCCGATGCGATCGCCATCGACTTCAGGTTGCATGATGGCGTAGGTGATCGCGTCACGCATATCCGAGATCTGCTGCGCGGGGTCAAGCTCGCCGCGCGGCTCGCCCGCGCTTTTGCCAGTGTTGCGATGGTCGTAGACCAAGCACGCAAAACCTGCCGCACAAAAGACATCGGCAAACTTGTCGAGCGCCATTTCTTTAATCGCACCAAACCCGTGACTCATCACGATGGTGGGGTAGGGTGCTTTGCCAAAGTTTGGTGTGTACAACCAGCCGTCTAACTCACAGCCGTTAGCAATAAATTTAAGATCTTTTCTCATGATGTTGTCCTTGTGTCTTTTCTCGCGATGTTGTCCTTAACTCAGGACCTCGTCGTATAGCAGGGGAATCCAAAAGGTTAGCCTCCGATAACCTAACGTCGCTTAATCGACGCGTGCGCCAGAATCTTTAACGATTTTTTCCCATGTCGCAAGGTCATCCTTAAGCAGTGCGGCGAATTGTTGGGGCGTATTTTGCAAGGCTTCGCAGCCTTGCTTGATCAGCTTGTCTTGAACATCCTTATCTGCCAAGGCGGTTTTGATCGCGGCATTGAGTTTGTCAACGATGGCGGCTGGTGTGCCAGCTGGGGCCAAAATGCCGTACCACGGTGTTGAACCAAAGCCGGGGATGGATTCGCTTATAGAGGGCGTGTCGGGTAATGCAGCGATACGCTTTTCGTTTGTGACGGCTAAGGCTTTGATTTTGCCCGAAGCAAGCAACGAAAGCGAAGACGGCGCACTTTGTACTGAGACAGGGACTGTGCCACCTGCAACATCGGTTGCCGCTGCAGACGCACCTTTGTAGGGTACGTGCTGCATATCAATCCCGACTTTTTGCTTGAACATCTCTACGATTAGATGATTGAGCGTGCCATTGCCTGCTGAAGCGTAGTTAATTTTTCCGGGGTTGGCTTTCGCTTGCGCGATAAGTTCGTTCACATTGTTAGCCGGAAAGGCGGAGTTGACCACAAGCACATAGCCTGCACTTGCAACTAAACCGACGGGGGTGAAATCCTTGAGTGCATCAAAACCAGTTGTCGTGTAAAGCCAAGGGTTGATCACTTGCGTGCTGTTTGTGGTGAGCAAAAGGGTGTAACCATCAGGTTTGGCTTTAGCCGCGGCAGCGGTACCAATGTTGCCACCTGCGCCTGAGCGGTTTTCTACAACAAACTGTTGGCCGAGCACTTCGCTTAATTTGGCAGCGACGACGCGCGCAATTGTGTCGTTTGCGCCGCCGGTGGCCTGCGGAACAATCACAGATACGGGGCGATTCGGGTAATCGGCTTGTGCAGAAGCCATACCTATAAGAGTCGTCGCTAAGGCGGCTCCTGCGAGGATGGCGCGGGCGGTGCTAGAAAAAAAACGCATGAGTCTCTCCGAGGTTTTTGTTGTGTGGTGGTAGCTCACGATTTGAAAGAGGTCAGTCATCCGCACAGAAAGACGGACAAATCGTCAAGCAGTGGATTCGGGTGTCGATTTTATTTGAGGTGAAGTCGCGATGAACTCTACTTTAGGTTCAGTTCATCGCGTGACCAAGCCCCAAACAAACTTTACATCACTGCCGATGTACCACCATCAAGATTCACACTACTGCCCGTGACGTAACTCGAGGCCTCAGACGAAAAGAAGGCCACAACGTTGGCAACCTCTTCTGCGCGGCCGACCCGGCCCAAGGGCACTTCTTTACCTTGCGCTTCATACAACTGCTCAACTGGGATACCCGCCTTGGCCGCTTTACGCTCGTGCTGACCTGCACGAATCAAGCCGATACAAACGCTGTTGACCAGAATGTTGTCAGCTGCAAATTCTTTTGAAAGTGCCTTTGTCATAGCTAAGCCCGCCGCACGGGTAACCGTGGTTGGCATCGATTTGGCTTTTGGTTGTTTAGCACCAATGTTGGTGACGTTAATAATGCGGCCCCATTTGTTTTTGCGCATTTCGGGGATCGCTAAACGCGACAGACGAATCGCAGCAAACAGTTTCAAATCGAAGTCGGCTTGCCACGTTTGATCGGTCACCGATTCAAACTCACCGGTGGATGAGGTGCCGGCGTTGTTGATCAGGATATCAATGCGGCCATAGGCCTTGAGGGTCTCTTGGATCAGACGGGCGCAATCGGCCTCTTTGCTGACATCTGCTGCAATGGCCATGATTTTGCCGCCCGACGCACGAATTTCGCCGGCAACTTGATCAAGCAATTCTTGCCCACGGGCAGCGATCACCACGGTGGCGCCTTCTTCGGCCAGCTTAGCTGCGCAAGCCTTGCCGATGCCTTGTGAGCCGCCAGTTACGATGGCCACGCGATTTGTCAGTTGTAAGTCCATTTTTTATGTCTCCGATACAGGGTCTAAAAGCTCGTTTGTTTGAGTATTCTACATAGAGGGGTTGACCTCAGCTTAATTCAGCTAGAATCGTCACACAATACACAGGAGTTTGTCATGCGTCTACGCCGTCTATCCAGCCTGAT
>Ga0209499_1001934_pt1 | contig 13755 bp, 19 predicted proteins | sample C_130208_EF_Meta_FD_187306 | JGI IMG/M metagenome (GOLD analysis project Ga0209499, IMG submission 187306) | Freshwater microbial communities from Lake Croche, Canada to study carbon cycling - C_130208_EF_MetaG (SPAdes) (version 2) | ecosystem: Environmental > Aquatic > Freshwater > Lake...
CTTGGTAAAGTTACAGTATTTGCTGGCGAAAGTGGTGCAGGTAAATCATACATCTGCTCAGGTAATATTATTCGTCATGCTCAAGAGCAAGGCATTTATGTTATCTTAGTTGATAGTGAAAATGCGCTTGACGAAAAGTGGTTAGTTGATCTTGGTGTAGATACCAGTGAAGGCAAACTATTAAAACTCAACATGGCCATGATTGACGATGTAGCTAAAACTATCTCAGAATTCATGAAAGAGTACAAAACAATGCCCACAGAGGAACGTCCAAAGGTGTTGTTTGTAATTGACTCGTTGGGTATGTTACTTACTCCCACTGACGTAAATCAGTTTGAAGCAGGCGAAATGAAAGGTGATATGGGTCGTAAGCCCAAAGCACTAACTAGTCTGGTTCGCAACTGTGTAAATATGTTTGGTAGCTTTAATGTTGGTTTGGTTTGTACCAATCATACCTACGCTAGCCAGGATATGTTTGATCCAGATGACAAAATTTCAGGTGGTCAAGGTTTTATCTATGCTAGTTCCATTGTGGTTGCTATGCGTAAATTAAAATTAAAAACTGACGAGGATGGTAATAAGACTACAACTGTTAACGGTATTCGATCTTCTTGTAAGATTATGAAAACTCGTTATTCTAAACCGTTTGAAGCAGTTCAAGTTGAGATTCCATACTCAACTGGTATGAGTCCTTTTAGCGGGTTAGTTGATATGTTTGAAGATAAGGGTGTGTTGAAGAAAGAAGGCAATAGTCTTGTTTATACCACCAAGGACGGCGAAATTATCAAACAATTCCGTAAGGCATGGAACCGTAATGAAAAAGACGGTTTGACTATTGTAATGGCCGAGTGGGACGCAACTGAAACCACCACCGAGGCTGTATTAGAAACTGAGGAGTAATAATGGAAGAAGATCTAATTATTGAAATATGGGATGTGTTCCGCGAATATGTTCCAGACAAAAACAAAGAAATTGCAGCTAATCACTATGTTGATTTTCTTGTTGGGCAAGACGTAGAAACATCAGTCTTAGAAGGACTCATGGGTTACGATTCTCATCTTGACAGTGCTATTGAATTGGTATTACGTGAAGATGGTGATATTGACGAAGATGACATTGACGGGGATGACGTTGATTATTACTCCGACGAGGACTAATTATGTCCTGGTATGCTAAAGTCAGCAAAGACATAGCAAACCTCCCAAGTTGTTTAGATCACTATTACAACGAAATTGAAAGTGCAAGGAAAGAGGTCAAGATTTACGGAAACGTAGAAAAGGCCTCTGCCTCGTTACCGGGTATTGTTGAACAAAGATTTAATCAGCTTCAGGAGATTGAGGCTATTTTAGAATATCTGAATATTGAACTCAGACGTATTCGTAGCAAGGCCTTTAAAAAATATTTGGAGAACTATCAACGTGCTCTAAGTAGCAGGGATTGTGAAAAATATGTTGAAGGTGAAGCAGATGTTGTAGACATGGAGAAAATCATTAATGAATTTGCTATGTTGCGTAATCAATGGTTGGGTATTATCAAGGGCCTTGATATCAAACAATGGCAGTTGAGCAATATTATTAAACTTCGCACAGCTGGTCTCGAAGATATTAGTTTATAATTATGGCAAGTAAGGAGTTGTATTCTTACTTGCCATGTGTTATAATAATGTATGAAAATAGAAGACTTAATCACCTCATTGGTACTATCGAGCAGAATAACTCTCACACCCTGGGAATCAGAACTCACATATAGTTTTTTAGATCAACTTGGTCGTGGTACTGGCTTCACAGAAAAACAAGCAACTGTGGCCATAAAGGTGCTTACTAAATATCAACACTCCTTATCTGCCCAATTCAAGCAAGATATTGGCGTTTTCTTGGAAAATCCATCATACAAGTTTCCATTTAGGAAATTGAACACTATGAAAAAAATGTCAATCCAGACACACGGTGTTTATGGTCGAGCAATTAAAGTTGAATTTCCATTCAACGAATCATATGTTAACAAGATTCGAGCAGCTCGTCCTACATTAGAGGATGCTACTTGGAATAAAGACGAAAAAGCCTGGATTTTTCCCTTAACAGAAAATTCTATTCAATTTTTGTCAGAGCTATTAAAGCAAGAACAGTTTGATTGTGATGAAGAATTTCAGTCTTACATTGATCAATGCGATAAAGTCTTTGATGAGATTGAACAGTATGCACCCATGTTGGTGCTTGAGCAAAATTCTCCAAAATTCAAAAATATTTCACCATTTTTGCCAGAATTATCCACCAATGAAATTGTGGCTGCAATGTTTGAAGCACGCCGTCGTGGCATTTCTACCTGGAGTGAGGAAGTTAGTCAGGCACTATGCGACAGTAATGCACATCCAGTCATTAAAGAGTTTTTAGAAACTGATCCGTCAACAATATTCCAGTGTGATTCTGAAAAATTCTCCATTGATTGCATCTCTGACATTATTGAGCATTTGAGTCCTTGCATGTTTGTTATACCAGGCGGCAATGAATTGGCTACATTGAAATCAAGTTATGAATTTTTGACTGCACAAGGCATTGGCAATAAAGACATGTCAGTAATGTTTAGACTTGACACCGCAGTTGACGCAGAATTCAACATTTTTGTCAAAGAAAAACAGTTAAATTCTCCTATCAATGAGACAACCAAAGTTGTTTTTGTCAGTGGCAAAATACCTAAACCTGTGTTAAAATCTAATATCAAATTCAATAGCATTGTTAATTTAGGGATTGCAGGAGTTCACTATACCATTAGGGATTTTCTAGGATTTCATGAGAATTTAATAAACTATACTGCAACAAAAGAAAAAAAGGACATGTTCTTTGGCCACCTGTAAAATTATTATCAAAGATGAGGTAAATGTCAAGATTGAAAATTTAGATCTTGACACACGCAAGGCCTTGGTTAAAAAATTCAAGTACGAAGACCCCAGTGCCCGCTTTAGACCCAGCTATAAATTGGGTAGATGGGACGGTGCAATCAGTTTTTTTGGTCTTGGCGGAACTACCTATCTCAGTATGTTGGGATCAGTGTTAGAATATCTTGAGAGCAAGAATTACTACATTGAAGTAGAAGATCATAGGGTGGCATCGGCCTTGGAATTTCCTGAAATTTCTGAGGATTTTTGGGGAGATCAAACATGGCCAGAAGGACATCGTTTTGCTGGCGAAAAGATTAGACTACGCGATGATCAAGTTGAAGCAGTCAACATATTCTTAAAAAATCCACAGTGCATTCAAGAAATTGCCACAGGATTTGGCAAGACCATTACCACTGCAACACTGAGTAAAATTGTGGAAAAATATGGTCGATCAATTACCATTGTTCCTAACAAAAGTTTAGTGGAACAGACACTTGAAGACTTTGTCAACTGCGGATTAGACGTGGGAGTTTACTATGGCGACCATAAAGACCTTGATCGAACACACACAATTTGCACCTGGCAAAGTTTGAATATTCTTGACAAAAATTCCAAAAATTGGGACGAATCTGCCTGTGCAAAAATGGAGATGTTGTTGGAAAATGTACAATGCGTTATGGTTGATGAAGTTCATATGGCCAAAGCAGATGTACTTAAAAATCTCTTAACCAAGAATCTTTCCAATGCGCCGATACGTTGGGGACTAACTGGAACTATTCCCAAAGCCGAACACGAATTTCAAAGTATTCGTGCAAGTTTGGGTGAGGTTGTAAACAGAGTTGCTGCCCATACATTGCAAGAAGCAGGCGTACTTAGTAATTGTCATGTGAACATTGTGCAAACTGCTGAGTGGAAAGAATTCGGTAGTTATGCAGAAGAATTGAAATTCTTGGTCACAGATGATGCCAGGATGAACTATATCAGTGACATGATCAAAGGCATTGCCGAAACTGGCAATACACTGGTGCTAGTCAATAGAATTGACTCGGGCAAGGCACTGGTTGAAAAAAATCCAGATGCTGTATTTGTATCTGGTGAAGTAAAAACCAAAGATCGCAAAGAAGAATATGATGAAATTAAAACTGCTAATAATAAGATTATTGTGGCGACTTATGGTGTGGCCGCTGTGGGTATTAATATTCCTAGGATTTTCAATCTGGTGCTTTTGGAACCCGGAAAGAGCTTTGTCCGCGTTATCCAATCTATTGGACGGGGCATTAGAAAAGCCGACGACAAAGACTTCGTCCAAATCTGGGATTTAACTGCCAGTACTAAATATGCCAAGCGGCATTTAACAGAGCGCAAACGCTTCTATAAAGAAGCAAAATATCCTTTCACAATAGAAAAAGTAAAATATCAATAATGCAAATATTAACCTTAGAAGATAAAGTTTTTTATCTCAACGAACTACCGGAAGAAATAGACGACGATTTACGATTTGCAGTCTTTGATAATTCTAATAATTCAGATCCAGATCACTTTTTTGTACCTTTGATCTTTTTAGAGAGTTTTACAGGACCGGCAGTGGTATTAAAGATTGGTCCGCATGAACTAACCATGCCATTGGATTGGTGCACCATTGTAGGAGACCCAGAAGGTCCGGACATGGAAGTATTGCCATTAACTAGTCTTAATGATCGTGGATTTCGAACATTCTGTTTTAATCCGTTAAGCAGTTTTCGTCCGGAGTTTCATGACATTGATATTATTGATGTTTATCAAGATGTCAAATGGTATTTTCCCAAAATGCGTCCAGGACAATTATTATGCACACCTCTACATTCGGGACCTAAACCCTTATGTGCATACTTTGTTAAAGAAGTTAGCCGGCAAAGTGAATTGATAGATTATACCAAGGCATGGTAATATGACCAAGATATTTGAAAGTCCCGACAAAGGTGAAACAGTTTATGCTAGAAAAGAAGGTTCTAGTCAGCGTGAACTGCATTTGGAAAGTGACAAGGTCCGAAACCTGCATGACGCTATAATGGAAAGTCAGTTATGGGGAAATATTCACCGTGCTGCTCTCACCAATCGGGCTTTACAAATAGCATTGGAACGTGTTAAAGTAATATACGCACTAACAGATCACTACAAGGAAAGATATGGCAACCGCAAAAACAAAGGCTAAAGTCAAGACTAAATCGCCGGCTGCTGAAAAGGCAAAACAGGCTATCATAGGTGCAGTGGACATGAAAGATTATAACTTTTATGACAATCTTTCCACATCTGAGGAACGCAATGAATTTAGTCCGTTCTTATTGATGCGTTTCACTTCAAGTGCCCAAGGCGACTTTGATACACAAGAATGGTATCTTGACAGAACTAACGAATTGGTTAATAAAAATTATTCAGATATCAGTAAAAATCATAAGGCATTGCAGTGGAAATTATATGCTGCTGTAGGCGGTGGTGCTAAATGTTTTCATCAATATCTAGCAGCAGGGAAGAAAGGCAAGGCTAATAAAATTGAAAAGTTATTGTGTGAGTTACATCCTGCAACAAAATTAGAAGAAATTAAATTAATGGCATCTCTAATGGACCAAGCAGACATTACAGAATTATTTGACAAAATGGGCTTTGATAAACAACAAAGAAAAGATTACGAATGATAGCATTGGTAGATCAACCTTACAAGTGTGTGCATTGCAATAAGAGTTTTATGAAAGATAAGACTCTAGTTGCTCACATGTGCGAACGCAAACGGCGTGCTCTACAACAAGATGAAAAACGTGTTCAGGCCGGATATTTGGCATTTAATAGATTCTGGCAGTTGACACAGAACGCCAAGAAACAAAAAACTTATGATGAGTTTGCTGACAGCAGTTATTACAATGCCTTTGTAAAGTTTGGCAGTTTTGTTAACAATATCAAACCATTATATCCAACAAAGTTTATAGACTATGTGATCAAAAGTGGTATTAAATTAGATCACTGGTGTCGCGATGATCTCTATGAGAAATATCTGTTTGAGATGCTTAAAACTGAGCCAGTTGAAAGTGCAGTGCAGCGCAGTTTGAAAACAATGATGGAATGGGCTGACGAGCACAATGCAAATTTTGAACATTACTTTAACTATGTCAGCCTTAACAAGGCAGTGCATGATATATTAAATGGTGCAATATCTCCCTGGGTAGTATTAAACAGCCCAACTGGCAAGGCCATGTTGAGTAACATGAATGATGAACAATTGAATATCATTGCCCCTGCATTGGACATACCATTCTGGGTCAAGAGATTTAGAGAGTTACCTGCAGACGTTGCATTAGTTCAAGAAATTTGCGGTGAAGTTGGAATTAAGTAAATGACAGTTGAAGTTAAGGCACTTGGCGATGCTAATTCAACAATGGAAAAAGTGAGAGAACTTAGACAAGCAAATCTAGTACAAGGTATTGATTTTGATTTTGCCTACAATCGAGCAAGTTGGACCACCGAGGACGGAGTTACTCCAAAACATGCTGTGTTTAAATTCTATACTGAAAAATACGCAACATTTTATATATTGAAATGGTCATAATGGAATTTAAAACTAGTGATTATCACCAAGTAGAGGCCTGGTGTATGCGATACATTGGTCCTCGAATGTATTACTTACATAATCGTATAGGTGGGCAAGGATGGACTATTAAACGTGCCACACTGGGTGGTCCTGCTACAATAGCTATAGAAGATAAACATCATGCCTTAATGGCTATGTTAAAATTTGGAAAATAATAATGGACGACAACTTAAAAAGTTTTATACAGGATCATCGTATCAACGTGCTTGATACTAATAAACGTGCTTATAGACACACTCGTATGAATACAAGATTTTTTCAGTATTCTCAAGATTATAATATGATGACTGCAACAGAATCATTGCAATACGAGACTGAACGATTATATACTGTAGAAATTTCTGAAGGTGAACTTACTCGCATTGCAGACTTTGAAGCTAAAGTGTTTAATAATATGCGAGATCACGGTCACTATAATATGTTTGAAACCCTTATGAAACAAAAGGAACAAGAGCGAACGCTGCGCGACAAGTATCAAGCAGTGAAGAAAGCCTACGAACATTATAGCCTGATGTTGAAATTGGCAGAGAGTGGAGAAATGTAATGCCAGATATTGACATTGACTTTTTAGATAGAACGCAGGCACTGGATACTATCCAGCATATTCCTGCGGCTATTCAAGATAGTAATGGCAATTTTAAAAAGCACAATACTGGAGTATACTGTCAGGCCATTCCCTATAATCCATTAACTGATACTGCCAGTATTGATTATAAGACAGCAGATAGTCGCGGATACTTCAAGATAGATTTCTTAAATGTATCAGCATATCAAGGAGTTAGAGATGAAACACATTTGCAAAGCCTTTTAAATACGGAGCCATTATGGGATCTATTGGATCAAGACGAATTTACTTCCATGCTATTTCACGTAAATGGACACGGGAGTATCCTACGGACAATGAAGCCGAGGAGTATTGCTCAATTAGCGGCAGTACTAGCGATGATACGCCCAGCGAAACGATATCTGATCGGGCAAGATTGGAACACCGTGAACAACGAAGTTTGGGTGAAACCAGCCGGAGATGAATACTTCTTCAAAAAGGCACACGCCGTTGCCTATGCTCATGTAATTGTAGTGCAGATGAATCTAATCTGCGAAGGTGTTAGTTACGAATACTCTTAGGAGTTCTAACTAGTTGAATTGATTTACGTTTGATTCTTTTTTCAGCAATTTCGCTGAGATTCACAGTTGGGCCAAATACCACTTCGGCATCTTTGCTATTGAATGTTTTAATAGCATATCTAAATATTTGCATTTCCTTCTTTAGAAAAATGTTTATTGGCATTTTTCTATTGCTTTCCCACCACCAAACTTCCCCCATTTCTAAAAAAATACGTTTTTCATCTGCGGATCGAATAACGGAGATATCGTATATACTGGCTACAAATTCATCAAAGTTGATAATTATACCCACATATTCTATGTCGTTGGACTTGACGCAAGATATAAAGGGATAATTTTCCTGGAACGGTGTGTTAGATGACATTTTTTCAATAAATACTTATATGCAAAATTTACCAATCTATTTATACTCTAACACACTCGATGTAATATTAGATTTGGACCCCAATGTCAGAGGAATCAATCAAGTTATGTATCAACGCGATCTAAAAATCCAAAAAGGTATCAAGAACCAAGTTCGCGTTCAATTCAAGAACAGCGATCAAAAAAGAGTCAGTATTTCAAATACACAGACCTTTGTGTTCTCCATGTTTGATACTGCTACACAACGATTGGTATTAGAAAAGAAATTGCAAGTGCTCGATGAGAATACAACCACACGCGGTCTAGCATTGCTGACCATTACAGAAAATGATACTATAGATTTAACAAGAACCAGCTACCAATACAGCGTTAAATTGCGTGATACTGATGGAACATTTTTACCAACATATACCAATACCTATTACGGCCAAGCCGGTACACTATTTTTAAGCAATGATGTTGAACCCGTGTTACAACCTAGCCAAGAAGTTGTTTCTTTCTTAAAAAACTACAATGCAGCCACTTATAAGTATGAGCACAAGAGTGGAAATATCTACGCTTACCCAGAGTATAATGGCAATACAGCATTGCATACCATGGCCATGTATATGACTCGGTTCCGTGGTAAAGTTTATATACAAGCATCTTTGGACAATACTCCGGCAAGTTTTGGCAGATATGTCACAGTGGCCACTAGGACTTATACTGGTTTTACTGGGGTTGATTATGTAAACTTCAATGGTGTATTTTCCTATGTCAGGATCATGTATGTACCTGACACAGCACCGGCAGAGTCGAACAATGACAATGCCAATTTCTTCGGATCATTTGACAAAGCTCTTTACAGGTGCTAAACTATATGAATGAACGAAATCCAAGACGCCTTACAGGCGCTGTTGCCATCTAAAAGAAAAACAACTCCTAGCGGCTGGACAAGTTTCAACGGAGTATGCTGTCATCATAGGGGCGAAAAGCCCGACGACAGACAACGTGGCGGTGTAATGACTACCCCAACAGGCGGCTTTACTTATCATTGCTTCAACTGCGGATTTAAGGCAGGTTGGAGTCCAGGTAAGTTATTAAGCAACAATACCAAATCATTATTCCGCTGGCTAGGTATGAGTGACTCAGATATAAGTCGACTTGGTTTATTGGTACTCAAACTCAAAGACGATCAACCTGTGACTAAACGGGCCATGACATTTGAACTCAAAGAAGTAGCATTGCCTGAAGATTGCTTACCCATTGATACCTGGATAGCTGAAGGTTGTCAAGATCCAGATCTACTGGCTGTAATTGATTATGTTGTTTCGGACGGTAAATTAGACCGTAAGATGAAATGGGATTGGTACAACTGGCATTGGAGTGCTGCTAACGGATATAGAGATCGAGTCATACTGCCATTCTATCACGATAGCAAGATAGTAGGTTATACTGGCCGCAAGATAAAGCCGGGCAAGCCCAAATATCTAACTGATGCACAACCGGGCTATGTGTTTAACCTAGATGCACAGACATATGACAGAACTTGTGTTATAGTAGTTGAAGGACAGTTTGACGCCATAGCCATAGATGGTGTGGCTATCATGCACAATGAACCTAATGAAACACAATGCGCTAGAATTAAAGCCTTGGGCCGAGAAGTTATTGTAGTGCCTGATAAGGATCAACCTGGTGCTAAACTGGTCAAGGCAGCAATAGATAATGACTGGAGTGCAAGCCTGCCACCTTGGGAAGATGACGTCAAGGATGTAGCAGATGCAATAAAACGATACGGCAGACTATATGTGCTAACTACCATTCTACATTATAAAGTTAGTGGTGAAATAAAATTAAACCTATTGAAGAAACGATTAGAAGGAATAACGGATGAGTAAAAAAGAAAATAAACCAAAACCAAATTACAGCTTTGAGATACAAAAATTATACATAGAGATGTTTTTATCTGATGCAGAAACATTTGTACGCTGTCAAAACATTTTTGATCATTTGAACTTTGATCAGAGACTACAATCCACTGCTGAATTTATCAACCGGTATGTTGACGAATACAAGGTCATGCCTGAAGCAAATATTGTCAATGCAAACTGCAAGATGGACTTCGACCCTGCTCCACTGCCTAGGGAAAACTATGAATGGCTCATGGACGAGTTTGAAAACTTTAGTCGCCACAAAGGGCTTGAACGTGCAATTATTGAATCCAGCGATCTGCTTGAAGCAGGTGACTATGGTCCAGTTGAGAAACTGATCAAGGATGCTATTCAGATCAGTTTGAACAAGGACATGGGTACTGATTACTTTGAAGATCCACGTGCTCGACTCAGTGCGCTGAAAGATGGTAATGGACAGATCGGCACCGGCTGGCCCAGCATTGATAAGAAATTGTATGGTGGATTTAACCGCGGTGAGTTGAACATTTTTTGTGCAGGATCCGGTGGTGGCAAGAGCCTGTTCTTGGCCAATTTGGGTGTGAACTGGGCACAGCAGGGATTGAATGTTTTATACTTGACATTTGAGTTGAGTGAGCGATTAGTGGCCATGCGACTGGATAGTATGACCACAGGTATCCCAACTCGTGAGATTTTTAAGAACATTGACGATGTGGAATTAAAGGTCAAAATGCTGGGTAAAAAGTCAGGAAGTGTGCAAATTAAGTATATGCCCAGTGGTAAAAATTGTAACGATATTCGCGCCTATTTGAAGGAATATCAGGTGAAAAAAGGCGTAAAACCCGACGTTTTATTAATAGATTACCTGGATTTGATGATGCCTTTAAGCATCAAGGTCAGTGCTAGTGATCTGTTTGTTAAAGACAAATATGTGTCAGAAGAGATACGAAATCTAGCCATGGAAACCCAATGTGTAACTGTTACAGCCAGTCAGTTGAACCGTAGTGCAGTTGAAGAAATTGAGTTTGATCACAGTCATATTTCAGGTGGTTTGAGCAAGATTATGACAGCAGATAATGTCATTGGTATCTTTACAAGCCGTGCTATGAAGGAACGTGGACGCTATCAAATCCAGTTTATGAAGACACGTTCGAGCTCGGGTGTGGGACAAAAATGCGACCTAGAGTTCAATGTAGATACTCTACGCATCACCGACATTGACGAAGAAACTGAACCCAGCTTTAATCAACAACGAGCACAGGGCGGCAGTTCCATGCTGAACAATTTTAAACGAACCAGTGTTGTTAGTACTGCTACTGATAGCAGTGAATCAAGCAAAGGAAGTTGGGAACGACCTACTCCCAAAGAAGGATGGAGCCTAGAAAAGCCTCAGATAAAAACAGGTGGCGGCGCAATGATTAGAAATATGTTAAGCTCATTAAATCCAGAAAAAGACTAATAAAATGACTGATGAAATTATCAAACCAACACTGGATTACATGATCAATGTCAATACCGGTATTTATGAAGAAGTAAAAAACTTGAGACATGTTTACTTGGATACTGTTGTAAAACAGGAACAGGCAAATCATATTAACCCATTAAACCATAGAGGGCAAAAATGTTTTAGTCAAACCAATGAAGACGGAATCACCTTGGAAATTCTGCGTAGAATTGACAGCCAAGCAAATGGCACCTATTTGGAATTTGGTCCCGGCGATGGTATGGAAAATAACACTCTAATCTTGGCAGCACTGGGCTGGCGGGGCTCTTGGGTAGGTGGACAAGATCTTGCTTGGAACTATCAACTAAACAATAAAATGCTGTTCCAGAAAGAATGGATCAGTTTGGATACTATTGCACTTTGTATTGCAAGGGCAAGATCTTATCTAGGTCAATCAAATATTGATGTTGTATCGCTAGACCTAGATGGTAATGACATTTACTTTGCTGAAGCTATTCTCAGAGAACAACTTAGACCCAAGTTGTTTATAGTAGAATACAATGGGAAGTTTCCACCACCTGTGGAATTCCAAATAGATTATAACCCCAACCATAATTGGAACGGTACTGATTACTTTGGAGCATCACTAACCAGCTTTGTAAAACTGTTTGATCAGTACGGTTATCGGTTGGTCTGTTGTAATTCACATACTGGTGCCAATGCATTCTTTATAAATCGTGGATATGATCATGCATTCCAAGATGTGCCACATGATATCAACAATATCTATGTCAGTCCCAGGTACCACAGCTACCATGTGGGCCATAGACAATCCTTTGAAGTAGTTGAGAAATTATTTAGAGATTGATCAAGCGAACCAAGAGTCTACTTGGTATTGAGCACAGTCATCTAGGGTATTGACCCACTGTTGGTGCCCATCATATCCAAAGATATTTTCAGCAGTGGACTCTACAGTTTCCCATCTATGCGTGGACGTTGCGTTGGTAGCAGCACGTAGCTGACGATCCAAACTGCCATTGGCCCACATACGATAGCCAGCGCAGGCCCTGTAGTATTCTGGGCCTTGTCCGCGATTTAATGCAGCTATTACACTGACGTCATTGGTTAGGGATATTTCGTCATTGATACGAATTGTGGTTAGACCCGACCAATCGGGACTGTGTATAACGTGTATCTTGTTGCCGTCAGTTTCTCCACCATACCAAAGTGGATCATTTCCTGGCCACCAAAGCCCTAGGTTCTTGGCCACATCCTGTAGACTTAGATTTTCAATTACACTATTGATCTGTAATCCTATGGAAATATCAGCAGTATGCGATATCATTAATATCACTGATTCTTGCAGATCGTCGTCAGGGTTGCTGGGATGAGCAGCAAGCAATTGTCCGTGATATTTTTTCTTTGTCATAATATGGATATTTACCGGTATAAATATTGTATTATGAATTTTAACGAGTTTTCTAAACCCATTGAGTATCACACTGTGTTGAATCCCAAGATATGGGATCACAACCAAATGAAAGGGTCTGTTAGAGGTGCGCTGTTACGTATTGCACAGGACTTTCAAAAGTTCATTGGCGTGCCTTTTACTGTATTGGATATAGTCATAGCCGGTGGCAATGCCAATTATAACTATACCAGTCACAGCGACATAGATCTACACTTGATTGCAGACTACAGTAAAGTTGTCTGTGATCGTGAAGTTTCTGAACTTTTTGATGCAAAAAGACTGCTGTACAAGCGAGATTATGACATAAAGATACATGGAATCCCCGTGGAACTTTATGTAGAGGATCATAGACAACCTGCTGTAAGCAGCAGCTACAGTATTGTAAAACAGGAATGGATCAACGAACCCAACCCGGATATACCCAAATATGATCGTGACGAAGTTGAACGCATGGTTGGTATATGGACCACTATTCTACAACATGCAGTCAAAACAGGGGATTTACATACAGCTAGAAATAGTGTACAATTGTTACGCAAGTATAGACAAATGGGCCTGGATACCAATTTGGGTGAATTCAGTAATGCCAATCTAGTGTACAAGAGTCTACGTAATGCACAGGTGCTGAAAAGCATATTTGTATTGATAGACCGCTTGCATGATCAAGAACTAAGTTTAAAATAAAATATGCCAACAATTAATATAGACATGGACGGCGTAGTAGCCGATTTTTTCACCGGTGCCAGTGTATATCTCAATGCCATAAAGGAAGAGATAGAACAAGCAGATCAAAATGGACAATGGCCCGAAGCTTCATGGAACCGTCTTAGAGATGCTCCACATTGGTTCCGCAACTTGCCTAAAATGCCGCGGGCCGACGAAATGATGGCTCTGGCCCGCCGATTCCGCGATGAACTGGGATGGAATCTACGTATGCTTACTGCTATTCCCAACAAGAATGATCTACCT
>Ga0209499_1001935_pt1 | contig 13754 bp, 12 predicted proteins | sample C_130208_EF_Meta_FD_187306 | JGI IMG/M metagenome (GOLD analysis project Ga0209499, IMG submission 187306) | Freshwater microbial communities from Lake Croche, Canada to study carbon cycling - C_130208_EF_MetaG (SPAdes) (version 2) | ecosystem: Environmental > Aquatic > Freshwater > Lake...
ATCATACACTTCTAATTGACCTGCGTTCACAATACCCATATCCATACCCGCTTTCACTGCATGAAATAAGAATACCGCATGAATGGTTTCGCGCACTGCATCATTGCCTCTAAAAGAAAAAGAAACGTTAGAGACACCACCACTTACTTTAGCTAGCGGCATTCTTTGTTTAATAACGCGAGTAGCTTCAATAAAGTCTACGGCATAATTATTATGCTCTTCAATACCTGTGGCTACTGCAAAAATATTCGGATCAAAAATGATGTCTTGAGGATCAAATCCAACTTGCTCTACTAATATTTTATAGGCACGTGAACAGATTTCTATTTTACGGTCCTTGGTATCGGCCTGTCCTAGCTCGTCAAAAGCCATTACAATCACTGCAGCGCCAAATGCCTTACAAATATGCGCCTGTTCAATAAATTTAGCTTCTCCTTCTTTCATAGAAATAGAGTTCACTATACATTTTCCTTGCACACATTTTAAACCTGCTTCAATAATTTCAAATTTAGAGCTATCAATCATGATAGGTATCTTGGCAATATCGGGTTCGCTTTGTACTAAATTTAAAAAAGTGGTCATGGCTTTCACGCCTTCTAGTAAAGCGTCATCCATGTTCACATCAATAATTTGTGCACCACTTTCTACTTGTTGTCTAGCAACAGACAAGGCTTCCTCATATTGGTTTTCACGAATAAGTCTTGCAAATTTTTTAGATCCCGTTACATTGGTTCTTTCCCCTACGTTCACAAAATTAGTTTCAGGACGAATAATTAAAGGTTCTAGTCCTGCTAATCTTAAATAAGGTTTAATATGTATTATTTCTTCACTCATAATTTAAATAGTTGGGTCTAGAATAGGAAGTGAACGGGGTGTGATGTTTTTTACATTGTCTGCCATATGTTTGATATGGTCTGGGGTAGTGCCGCAACAGCCACCTACAATGTTTACAAATTTATTGTTGGCCCACTCTTCAATAAAATGCGCTGTTTGATGGGGCTCTTCATCATATTCGCCCATGGCATTCGGTAGGCCTGCATTGGGATAAGCCGATGTATAACAAATAGCTATTTGTGAAAGCTCTTCAATATGACTTCTCATTTCTTGTGCACCCAAAGCACAGTTTAAACCTACACTTAAAGGTTTGGCATGTTCAATAGAAGTATAGAATGCGGATAAGGTTTGACCACTTAAGGTTCTACCCGATGCATCGGTGATGGTTCCACTTATCATCATAGGTAATTCAGGCTTACCTTCTTTTCTAAAATATTCTTTCACTGCGAATATGGCGGCCTTCGCATTTAAGGTATCAAAAATAGTTTCAATTAAAATAACATCTACCCCGCCATCTACAAGCCCACGTATTTGTTCCGTATAAGCTGTTACTACTTCATCAAAAGTAACGGCGCGAAAACCAGGATTGTTTACATCGGGCGATAAGCTTAATGTTTTATTTAAGGGTCCAATAGAACCTGCTATATATTTTTCTGTGGCGTTAGGATGTTTTGATTTGTATTGCTTAATGGCTTCCTGCACACATTTAGCAGCTGCCACATTTAATTCATAAGCCAATGATTGCATATCATAATCGGCCATCGCAATAGAAGTGCTACTGAAAGTATTGGTTTCAATAATATCGGCACCTGCTTCTAAATATTGTAAATGAATACCTGTAACAATAGCAGGTTGGGTAATGCATAATAAGTCGTTATTGCCTTTAAGATCAGAGGGCCAATTGGCAAAACGGGTACCGCGGTAATCGGCTTCCGTTAATTTATGGCGCTGAATCATGGTACCCATGGCGCCATCAATAACCAATATTCTTTTTTTGAGTGTCTCTTGAATTGACATAAATAAATTTTTATGCATGTATCCAAAAGAAAATAGAGCAACTAATAATACTATTAAAAAAGTGGGGGTGTAAATAGTATCGTTTATTAGTTCTTTTTTTCCCTTTCGGAAAGCAGGTTGAACAATAAACAAATCCGCCTGCAATGCGATGCAAAGTTAATACACTATTGCTTTCCAGCCAAATAATGGCCTTATTCTACAATAAAGCTCAGTTATGCTGAATTATGGGTAAGTAGCTTTTATATCGATATTAATTTTATCAGCTACCATTTTAATTAGTAAACCCCCAATTTTAAAGTCTTTTAAGGTGACTGTAAACTTTGCAGTAGCGGTAGGGCTACCATTTTTAATTTCTAGCATTCCGTTAGTTTGCATGGCTTTATTCACCCCATGTACTTGCATTGTACCAGCAACTGTAATGGGGTACTTGCCATCCTTGGCAAAATTAACGCTTGAAAAATTGATGATTTTGCCATTAAAAAAAGCGCGAGGAAATTGATCGCTTTCAATATATTCCTCATTGAAATGTTTTTGCATGCCTTCCATTTCAAATTTAAAATCTTTGATAAGCATAATGAAACTTATAGCACCATTGGATTGTAGACGACACACTGCATTTTTATTCACTGCATCAATATCGTTATCATCCACTGCTATAAAATGAACTTCTGCGTTAGTGGTGCTATAATTTTTTTGTGCCCAGCTAGGGCTACTTATTATAATAGCGAATAAAAAAAGGAATATAGACCTCATACTTAATGTTTGAACATCAAAATTATAGATTTCTACTGAATTGGCCTATTTTATATACTGGTGAATAGGTTGGCGGTTGGAAATACTCTTACCTAGGGTCATTTCATCGGCATATTCTAGCTCTCCTCCAAAGGCAATACCTCTTGCAATAGTGGTTATCATACAAGTACTAGGTCCCAGCTTTTTTTGAATATAATAAATGGTAGTATCACCTTGAATATTTGGATTGAGTGCAAAAACTAACTCTGTTACATTATCTTTTTTGACTCTTTCAATAAGTGTATCAATGGTCAATTGTTCTGGTCCTATGCCATCTAAAGGAGAGATAATACCACCGAGTACATGATAAGTTCCATTGAATTGTTGGGTATTCTCAATAGCAATAACGTCTCTAATATTCTCTACCACACAAATGGTATTTTTTTGTCTACCAGAGTTTGAGCAAATAGAACAAATAGTTCCATCACTTATATTATAACATTTTTGACAGAATTGAATTTCTTTGCGCATTTTTTTTAGCACTTCACTAAAATGATTAGTGACATCTTGTTCTTGTTTTAACAAATGCAAAACCAACCTTAGTGCTGTTTTTTTACCAATGCCTGGTAGCTTGGCAAATTCGGCCACTGCGTTTTCTAATAAAGTAGAAGGTAATTGCATATTTGTATAATGGCTATAAAATTACTTATTTAAAATCAAACTTATTTCATTCTCCCAATTAGCTCTAATATTTAATGGGGTAGTGAATAATTTTACTATTTCAGGTTGCCTCTTTGGTTTGTCATAGTATGCACCAGTATCCCACTTACCATTATTATTATTATCTAATAAAAGCGTAATTGCATATTCACCTACAGGAAGAATGGGAATATTTAAAACAGCACTTGTAATAGGGTAACTAAATTTTATTTTATCGTCTTGTGCTAGCTGTATAATAGGGTTCTTTAATTTTTCAAAACCTGCTAATTTAATGGTACAACTATTGTAGGCAGATTCAGGCTTAGTAATAAAGACTACTGTATCTTTTTTTACTAAAATATTATTCAAAGAATCTTTAATGGAGGCTTGAGGTACTATTAAACGGTATTTGGTGGCGGTTTTCCAAGCATAGGCAACAGTAATAGTCTCAGGATGCGCAATATCAATACTTATACTAGCGCCTTCCAATTTTTTATTAAAAGTATCGCATAAGGCTATTTTGAAACTATCATTAAAATGAATAGGTGTTTCAAATGTTAAATGCAAGGGATGTAAAATATCCTGCTCACTTCCATCAAAATCTTTAGTAAATTTTAAAACAGCCCCTGTTTTTTTAGTTGTTTTTGAAGCAGTAGATGCTTTTATTTTAATTAGTTTTTTGGCTCCTTGAAAAGCATAGAGTTGAAGGGAGTCTTTTGTGGTTTCAATACTAACAGTGCTATCTAAAAATGCAAAAAACTTAGTGCTGTCGTCGTATCTTTTTGTGTAGTCGTTAGGGACTACGAAAATATTATAGAGACCCTTTGGTAAAAAATTAAAAACAAATTGTCCTTTCCCATTGAGCTTGGTATAATAATTGGGACGTTCTTTAAAAATAGCTGAATCTTTTCCCGAAGGGTGAAGCACCACCACTAAACTACTATCTACTCTTCCATTTTCTGCAAGTATTACTTTACCTTTTATTTTTCCTGTATCTAAATGTTCGCCGGTGCTAAACACATAAGTAAAGTTTTTTAAGATATTCCCTTCATTTACATCTTTAATAGCATTTCCAAATTGAATGCTATAAGTAGTATTGTCTAATAAGGTATCGGCAATTCTAATTCTAATACTATTTAAACGCGCATCAATGAGCGGTATGTTTTTTAAAGTAGGAGAGATGATTAAATTTTCTTGTATAGAAGTAGTTGTAATGTATTCATTAAAACCTACAAGAATTTCTTTAGGGTGCACATTGGTAGCAGAATCGATGGGCCTTGCTGCAATTAAATAAGGAGGTATACTATCTCTCGGACCTCCACTAGGCGGTACAATATTGGCACAGCCTTCTAATTGTAAAATGCTAGAAAGGGCTAGGCCTGCCAAGATTAATAAATTCAATATTGAAAACTTCCTCATAGACTGCAAACTTAATTGATTTATTCTTCCTCTGATTCAGCGGCCGCTTTTATTTCATGAAGCGCCACTGCCAATTCGTTTGTTTTCACAAAATTACACCAATGACAATCCTCCTTGCCACAGCCAGTGTAAAAATCCTTGGCTTGTATTTTGCCCCAGACCATTTGTACTTGTTGACTCACAGTGGTGATATCGGCATCTGTAATAGGCACAACAATTTTTTCAAACTCTTTTTTCTTATTGGGCTCGATAAAATCAAATTCGGCAGTGGTCACCTCCCAATTTTTTGGGTGATGGTTAAGTAGTATTTTATAAAAGACAGCCTGTCTCCAATAATCTCCTCCTAAAGGATTTTTTTCATTCGGTCCTTTTAATTTTTCTCTTGCGTTTTCTATATTGCCTGTTTTGTAATCTACCACGACCACTTGCTTGCCATTGAATTCAATTTTATCAATGGTACCTTTTAATGGAATTTCTTTTACCACCACATTATTAATTCTGAATTCTGTAGAAACTACTTTATTCCATTCGTTTACATACTTATCATAATATTTTATAAGTACGGTTTCGCCCAATTCTGTTTTATCCTTAAACTCTTGTTGTGTAAAGGCTTCTCTATGCCTATTCATATAATAGTTAAAATCTTGAATAAGGGTTTGTGTATCGGGGAAACGGTTATTACCCGCCTCTTGCATTTTTTTAAATAATTTATTCAAAGCATCATGAATGGCCGATCCAAATGTAGTAGCCTCCGATTTTCCAGAAGGTACGCGAATTAAACTATTATAGTAAAAATGTAAAGGGCATTTTAAATAGTTATTGAGCGCCGTTACATTCATTGAAAATTTTTCAAGCTTAGGATTGATAAAATCATCTTCTAGTTGTTGAATCTCTGGCATGGGCGCTGTTTGCAAGCGAAGTAGCTTATAAGATGTTTTAATATCCTGCGCTAATTCCATTTTTTGAATGCTCGCTTCTTTGCCTTCTAGTACTTCAATAATAAATTGACTGGGTTCAGCTTCTTTGCCGTCGGCTTTGTATTGACTATAAGAAATAGTTAAATATTGCTTAGCCCTTGTAATAGCTACATAAAATAATCTTCTTAATTCTTCTTTATCATCGGCATGTTCTAAACTACTTAAAACAGTATCAGGCAGGGTATAACCTGCACTCGCTGTTCTTCTTTTCTTTTCCCAATAATGTGCATTGGTGCCTGCTAAAAATACATATTGAAATTCTAAACCCTTACTTCCATGGGTGGTTAATAAGTTAACGCCAGCTTCATTGCCCGTGGTTATAGGAAGGGGTAAACGAATATCTTCTCTACGCATTAGTTTTAGCATATCTACCAAACTATTTAAATGTAGCGTTGGATGACGATGGGTTTCTTCTTTGATAAAATCAAAAAAGCTACTTACTAAATTTAATTCATGGCTTTTATTAGGCCCTGTTAAAACATTTTGAATAATACCTGTTTTTTGTAAAACCTGTTCTACTAAATTCACTAAGGTCACATTGGCCACTTGGCCCATTAAGTCCTCTAATACCTGCATGGCCTTGGCCACTTCACTCATGCCTCCTTCACTAAATAAAGCGGTTTGCACCTCCTTTGTTTTATCAATTAATACTTTTCTAAAAGTATTTTCTGGGTGCGCGTATTTTAATTGATTCGCCTCTACGGTTAAAGTAGCGATGGTAATGGGTGATATTTTCCACCAAGAGAAATGCAAAATCTCAAATAATAAATTAGCCCCTTCGTTGGGCTGATCCCATTCGCAGGCTAGGTAATCTAGAATTCTTATAATTTGCTGAATCAAAACTTGATCAAATAAATTAGCCGTTCTTTTTGTAAAGAGGGGAATGTTTTTTTGTTGTAAAAAATGCGCAATCTCTTCTCCGTACTTATTTTCTTTGAATAAAACAGCAATATCCTTAGGCTGGATGCCTGCTAGTATTAATTGATTAATTTTTTCTGCAATGCCTATCATCTCTTCTTGGGGATCGTTGTAAGATTCAATGGAAGGAACTAAATCAATATTTTTATTCGCGTCAAGTGCGGCTATTAAATTTTTGGAGAGCCCCTCTATTTTATTAATAAGCCTTTCTTGGTTGTTATTAATTAATAAAGTAGAAGCATTTAAGATAGGCTGGGTAGACCTATAATTGTTTTCAAGTACAATGGTGGTAAGAGCTTCATGGTATTGCTTTTGGTAATGCAACATGTTTTCGACATTGGCGCCTTGAAACCTGAAAATACTTTGGTCGTCATCGCCCACCACAAATAAATTGGGCTGGTCCCAGTAGTTGACGAGTAATTGCACGAGTTCGTTTTGCGTACCACTGGTATCTTGGTATTCATCTACTAAAATGTATAAATATTTTTCTTGGTACTGGGCTAGTAAATTTTTATTCTCTTTAAAAGCAGTAATCACCCAATTAATCATATCGTCAAAATCATAGCGGCTATAATTTTTCATCAACTGCTGGTAAGTATCAAAAGCAAGTACCGCCGCTTTTAATTTTTCCATTTTTTCTATGGCGGCATCGACCAGTCCTTGTTTTAACGCACCTGCTTCAAACTGCTTGTACTTTCTCCTATATACAAATTCATCTCTGGTAGGAATTTCTGAAATATACCTATCAATTTGCTCCACCAAATAAGTAGAGGTCCAACCTTCTTTTTTCATGGTGCTAAATAAGCTACTTAGGTTATTCATTTCATAATATACATCGCCACGGTATCTTTTTAATGGATTATTTTTATCAAATTGGTCAATGAGTTTTTTTAATAGCTCAATTTTCTCTAATTCAGAAATCGGGTCTAAGCTGGGCTTTTCAAATAAGTATAAATTATCTTGAATGATATCATTGCAAAAAGAATGGAAGGTGGCAATATTTACTTTATAGGCGCTGGCTCCAATAAAGCCCACTAGTCTTTTGCGCATGGCAATGGCACCTGCATCTGTATAAGTTAAACATAATATGTTTTCAGGAGCGGTATCGGTTTCTAAAAGTATTTTACCAATGCGGGCGCCGAGTATCTGCGTTTTACCCGTGCCGGGGCCTGCAATAACCATCACGGGGCCTTCAATACTATCTACCGCCACTTTTTGTTGCGCATTTAAGCTCTCGTATATAGTTTCAAATGCCTTTAATTGGGCGGCCTTAGTTATCATGGGATAAAATTAACGGCTTTAGGGTGAATTATTACAACAAAAACAAGACTTAGTTGTTGTATAAGTATGTCAAAAGTTTATTCTATCCATACCGAGCAGTTTATTCCCATTTCCCTCCATGAAGCCTGGGATTTTTTTAGTAGTCCAGCTAATTTGGCCAAAATTACCCCTGAAAAAATGGGATTCAATATTATTAGTAAATACCATGGTGCTAAAATGTACCCGGGTCAAATTATAGAATACACCGTAAAACCCCTTTTGGGCATTCCACTTTATTGGATGACAGAAATTACCCATGTAAAGGAAGGCGCCTATTTTGTAGACGAGCAGCGCTTTGGTCCTTATACCATGTGGCATCATCAGCACCATTTTACCGAGGTAAAGGGGGGCGTGAAAATGGAAGATATTGTGCATTATAAAATTCCTTTGGGATTTTTAGGGGATATCGCCCAGGTTATTTTGGTTAAAAAGCAACTTGAAGGAATTTTTGATTTTCGTTTTAAAGCGGTGGAAGCAAAGTGGGGGACTTACAAGCCTTAGTAAAAATACTTAGGGGTATTTTTAAAATACTTAGCCTAATAAGCTGTTTCTAATTATTATTTTTATAAACTTTGTCCTCAATTTAGTTTTATTCATGGGACAATCATCTGGCGCCAATCACGCACACAAACTTTCAGTAGCAGGTTTAATAGTTACACTCGGAATTATTTATGGCGATATTGGTACTTCTCCTTTGTATGTATTTGGAGCCATCATCCATCATAAAATAATTACTGAACAATTAGTTTATGGTGCCATCTCTTGTGTTTTTTGGACTTTAACTTTACAAACTACTTTTAAATATGTTTTCCTAACGCTTCGTGCAGACAACCGTGGTGAAGGGGGTATTTTTTCTTTGTTTGCATTAATTCGTCGTTATGTAAAATGGATCTATGTGCCTGCTATCATTGGCGCTGCGATGTTACTCGCTGATGGTATGATTACACCTCCTATCTCTGTTTCTTCTGCGATAGAAGGTTTGGCAGGGGTAAAGGGTTTAGAAAAAGTTTTTGTACCTGGTAATAATTTAACTGTTGGTATTGTACTTGCTATCATTTCTTTATTGTTTTTCTTTCAGCGTTTTGGAACTAAAATTATTGGTTTTGCTTTTGGACCCATTATGCTTATTTGGTTCTCCATGATTTTAATTTTAGGCCTTTCGCAAGTTGTACATCATATGGGTATTTTAAGTGCATTAAACCCTTATTATGCTTATGACTTATTAGTACATTACCCTAATGGATTTTGGCTTTTAGGTGCAGTTTTCCTTTGTACCACGGGAGCGGAGGCTTTGTACAGCGATTTAGGTCATTGCGGTCGACAAAACATTCAAGTAAGTTGGATGTTTGTAAAAGTTGCCTTGGTCATGAGTTATATGGGTCAAGGTGCTTATTTATTAGACTTTATTGGTCAAAGCGATAATGGGATGAACCCTTTCTTTAATATCATGCCGCATTGGTTCTTGATTGTGGGTATTGGTATTGCCACCATGGCTACTATTATTGCTAGCCAAGCTTTAATCAGTGGTTCTTTTACCTTAATTTCTGAAGCCATTAGTTTAAATTTTTGGCCACGTGTGACTATTAAATTTCCTACCGATCAAAAGGGACAAATTTATATTCCCAGTTTAAATTTTATTTTATGGATTGGTTGTGTAACCATGCTCTTGTATTTTAAGAAAAGTGAAAGCATGCAATCGGCTTACGGGTTTTCTATTATTATTTGTATGATGATGACCACCATGCTCATGAATTTTTATATGTTGAATGTAAAAAGATGGAGTCAATCCTTAGTGGCTTTTATAATATTAATATTTACCATTGTAGAAATATCTTTCTTTGTAGCCAATTTTGTAAAAATTAAAGAAGCAGCTATTACTTTCATTTTCTCTTTGAGTATGATTTTTGTGATGATGATTTGGCATCGAGCTCGAAAAATTGCCAATCGTTATTTGGATTTCGTGAAATTGAAAGATTATCTAGAACCCCTTACTGAATTAAGTATTGATAAGGATGTACCTAAATACGCCACCCACTTAGTGTATTTGACTAAGGCCAATAACCATAGAGAAATTGAGCACCGTATTATTGATTCTATTTTAAATAGAAAACCAAAACGTGCCGATATTTATTGGTTCTTACATATTGACCGTACCGATTCTCCTTATGGTATGGAATACACTATTAAAGAATTGGTAGATGATAAAGTAATGCGTGTCGATTTCAAATTAGGTTTTAGAATTCAACCTCGTGTGAATATTTGCTTTAAAAAAGTAATGCAAGAATTGAACGAGTCTCAGGAATTGGGTATTTATAGCAAGTATGAATCTTTGAAAAGCAAGGACTTCCATACCGATATCACTTATGTAATTATAGAAAGCTTCTTCTCTATTGAAAATGAATTATCTATTAGAGAAGACTTTATTATGGATGTATACTTTAATATCAAGCATTTATCTCAAAGCGATCAAAAGGCCTTTGGATTAGATAATGACATGACCATTGTAGAACATGTGCCATTAATTATTAAGGCCAATGAAAACATTCCTTTAAAAAGGTCTTTCGATTAAATATATAAGGAAGGGTTAAGGAAGGGCTACTAAACTACTTAATTGATTTTGCTTCCCAACAGCTACTAACCAATACTGTGTATTCATTTTTTTCTGTATGCCTAAGGCATTTAAATTAATTATTTTAGCATCGGGGAGTAAAATAGCGGCTACTGAAAATTCATTATTGGTGCTTTCTAATACTGCATATTGTTTGATGGTACTAATTGCTTTTACTAGTATTTGATAGCTGCTTGTACTTTGCTTATTCACCAAAGGCGCTTCTACTTTATATTGCACTAACCAAGGCATAGTAGGCAATAGGGCTGGTTTTTGATAATACTTTTGTTGTAAACTATCGTTCCAATTATTAATATTATTATTAAAACTACTGCTGCTAAAATAAGCGCTGCCACTAGTATGTTTTAATGCACGCATTCTTTTAATTTGATAAGGTAGTTCATTTTTATCTCTCCAAGGGTTATTGCTACCTGCTTTGTACATACCATGACCAATATATAAATTTTTACCATAACTATTTTGGTCCCACCAATCAATAATAGTATCATAGTTTGCTAATGGATGTCCATGTTCCCAATAAATTTGTGGCGTTATATAATCTACCCAACCTTTTTCAAGCCATAATAAAATATCGGCGTATAAGTCATCGTAGTTAGTTTGGCCTGCCTTGGTTTCACTGCCTCTTGCATCTTTTGACTTATTGCGCCAAATACCAAAGGGGCTAATACCAAACTGAACTCCAGGTTTTATTTGGTGAATGGTAGCGTATAATTGTTTAACAATGGTATCGCAATTACTTCTTCTCCAATCTTCTTTAGACAAACCTCTTTTATTTTCTTGATAGGTTTTTTCATCGGGGAATTCTTTGCCTGCAATACGGTAGGGATAAAAATAATCATCCATATGAATGGCATCAATATCATACCTGCTTACTAAGTCTCTCACAATACGATTGGTATGTTGCCATACTTGAGGAAGTCCTGGATTAAAATATTTTTTATCTCCATAGGTTAAAAACCATTCAGGATGTATTTTAGAAATATGACTTGGTGCCACACTTGATTTTTTTACATTGAACACAGCACGGTAAGGATTTATCCAAGCATGAAATTCCATACCTCTTTTATGTGTTTCTTGAATCATGAATTCTAATGGGTCATAAAAAGGGCTAGGAGGTAAGCCCTGCGTGCCCATAAGGTATTCACTCCAAGGCTCTAGGGTAGAAGGGTATAAGGCATCGCCTGAAGGACGCACTTGCATAATAATAGCGTTCATGCCATTTTTTTGATGTCTATTTAGCAAGGCTATAAATTCTTCTTTCTGTGCTTGATTGGATAAACCTCTTTTACTAGGCCAGTCTATATTTTCAACAGTGGCAACCCATACCCCTCGAAATTCAAAAACATTTTTATCGTTTAATGCGGGTTGTGCTTTTGTAAAAATAAAAAATCCTATAAATAGGATACTCAAAATAAAACGCATGGTGTTCATTTAATTTATATAGTATTGCTATGCTCTCTAAGCTTATCTAAAATTTGATTCATGGTAGTCGCTTCTTTTTCAGTCACTCCTTTTAATATAGCATCAATAGATTCATTTAAACTATCTAATTTTTCTAATAATTGCAAGCCCTTTTTAGAAAATGTAATGTCCACTAGCCTTTTATCTTTTAAGCAGGCTGTTTTTTCTACGAGGCCCTTTACAATTAAGCGGTCTACAATTCTACTAGTATCACTCATCTTGTCTAACATGCGCTCTCTAATTTTTAAAGTACTTAAAGGGGCATCGCTGCCGCGTAAAATTCTTAAAATATTATATTGTTGTTGGGTGATATCTTCGGTAGCTAAAATTTGGCCCATCTTTTCATTTAACCAATTGGCAGTATAAATGATATTGATACCCATTTTTTGAAATTCATTTCTGAAATTCGTTTGTTGTATATCTTTTTCAATACCCATTTATATTGATTTCGCTTTTGGTTGAATATAATGCTTCACCATATTAAAAAAAGGCAGTGCTAGCAAGGCTCCGATAGCATCTGCTAACATATCTATCACATCAAAACTTCTACTCGGCACAAAATACTTTTGGTAATATTCCATGCCTATGCCAAATAAAATGCAAACTATTAATGACAATGCTTTTGTTCTTGTTGACCTAAAGGAAATATTTGAATACTGTTCAAAATGAAAAAATATAGATAAGGCTAAGCTTCCAAATAATCCCATATGTACTACTTTGTCTGCATAAGGCAAGTTTAATATAACTGACATCCAACTTGTTCCTTGTATATCACTTCCTGGCATGTGCAATAAAATAAATATGAGTACAAATTCAAAAATGACCCAGACTAAAGTTTTAAATGAATTTGTCATAATGGATTAATGAACCAACTGACTATACGCCTCACTGGTTAATAAAGCTTCTACATCAGCAGTATTTACTACAGTTACTTTCACCATCCATCCTGCGCCATAAGGATCGGTGTTGACTAATTCTGGTTGCGCAGTTAAAGCAGGGTTTACTTCTAAGATAGTACCCGAGACTGGTAAAAATAAATCACTTACTGTTTTTACGGCTTCTACTGTTCCGAATACGGCTTCAGCAGAAAGCATTTTTCCTACAGTATTAATATCAATGTATACAATATCCCCTAGTTCGCCTTGAGCGAAATCGGTAATACCAATAGTGGCAGTGTTGCCTTCTAATTTAATCCATTCGTGGTCCTTTGTGTAACGTAAGTCGGCTGGGAATTGCATAGTTTATTTTTTATTGGTGCAAAGATTCATAAAAAACACTAAAAAAACAATGAGCTAGAAGCTATTGTTTTCAAAATAGAGTAATATATGGTCTTTTAAAAATCCTTCTTGTTCTATGAGGTCCATCGTAGGTAGGCCCTTTAATTGCTTAAAATGAGGCCAGCCTTCTTCATCCAGGCCTTCAAGTATATAATAGCCACTGCTAGAAAGTATCTTACAAATAGCTACATGCATGAGGTCCTGCTTCTGTTCTTTGCTAATTTTTTCTATTAAAAAGCCCGTTTCTTGAAGCCCAATGAGAAATAATATAGATTCGGTGTCGGGTTTCTTTCCGAAGCGGTCCATCAGTTTTTTCTCTAAATCCCACCACCTGGTCTGAAAATCGTCATTTATAGCGGCCATATCCTTTTTTCAATTTATGAGGCAAAGGTAGGGGATATCTAGGCGTAGTACAATGCTTTGATTATCTTTGCTAAAATTTGACCCGATGTTACAAGTGAGTTTTTTACG
>Ga0209499_1001938_pt1 | contig 13744 bp, 8 predicted proteins | sample C_130208_EF_Meta_FD_187306 | JGI IMG/M metagenome (GOLD analysis project Ga0209499, IMG submission 187306) | Freshwater microbial communities from Lake Croche, Canada to study carbon cycling - C_130208_EF_MetaG (SPAdes) (version 2) | ecosystem: Environmental > Aquatic > Freshwater > Lake | place...
ATCTTTAAATAACCAGAAACATCGCCGTCTTTTTGAGTCGATATAAATGCAATGTAGTTTCTATCATCTCCTGTTTCTTGATAAATTTGATAATTTAATCTAAATGCCATTGCTATTTTATCAATATTGATGTTTTCTGTGCCATTAACTTTGAAGACATCACCAACTTTGGTAATGTTTATACCCGATTTCTTTCGTAACAATACAACTGAAATATAGCGTTTATTTACTATCTCATAATCAACAAAAACATAATAACCGCCAGTTGCTAATGGTTCTTTTTCAATTTTTAATTTCAAATCGTCTAAACTTTTCGTAAAAGAAAAAAAATCCTCTTTAGTAGAAGTTGAAAGATAATCATTCAAAGAATTAGTAAATTCATTACTTGTGTTTTCTCTAAAATGAGTGTTTTTAGTAGTTGAGCTTTCATTGATTGATTTATGGATTTCGCTAACTAATGTTATCGAAAATTCATCAATACTTAATACTTCTTTTGAATAATCAATTTTAGCAACAGTCTTTTTTGCTTCTTTATCAATGTAATGAATTGTATAATTTTTTATTTTTATATCCATTTTTTATAACTTTAATTGAAAAATATTTAGGTTACTAAAATATGTAATAAAAAACCTAATTTAGACTGTTTTGATTGAATTTATTAAAATTATTTTCTCTTATCCTCAACATCTATATCAAAAGCAATCAAATTCAACATTTCACGTAGTCGAGAACGAACCCGATTACCATAAGCAGCTTCGATTTCTGTAGCGGAAAGATTGCTGGTTATGTGCGTTATAACTTGTTTTGAAATGAAAATATCATATCTGGAAAGTATGATTTCTGCCATTACGTTACATTCATTTCCATAGTATTTTAGGTTTGTTTCTACGCCTAAATCATCGAAGCAATAGTTTCTGTATTCGCTATGAGAATTGTTTCCGTTACTGTATTTTTGAATGGTTTGATAGCCTTCTTTGATGAATTCAAAACTGATGTCTCGGCAAGTTTTCATTATGAATTTGTAGTTTGGTTGTGCAACGTGTCGCATTAAAGTCATTAGTGTTGTTTTTCCGCAGCCAACTGGTCCAGAAAGTAGAATTCCTTTGGATAGATCTAAATTAAAATTGGTCGCCATTACCTCATCTTTTAGAAAATAGCAAATCAATTTTTGAATATTGACTATATCCGCTTCTCTGAAATGGAATTTTTCGCCAAACTGCAATTTGCCCTTTTGTTCTAACCAAGCCATCATTTCGGGATAATTGTATTGTGAATTCATCGTTTTGAAAGTTTGATTGTTTATTTGTCAAAACGGAGATTGCTTCGTTCCTCGCAAAGACAAATTGTACTACAATGGCTCTGCATAATTTTTGTCAATGGTTGCGTTGAGGTTGTAGGCTCTTGGTTGCGGATTTGCTTTTTGGGCTGGTGGATTTGGTAAATTGACCGAAAATTTCGGAGTATTTAACATCCAGTTTCTTGCGGCTGCTTGCCAATCTTTCATTTTCGTTTTTCCGCCAATAAGCCAACCGATGCTGGAGTAATAATTGAAAAATCGCTCTGCCTCAAATTCGGTGAAATTCTGAAACTTGAAATATTCTTTGACTGATTCCAATGTTGGCGATTTTACTTTTTCTTTTTTGGCGGAACTTTTTTCTTTTTGTTCGGCTGTTTCGTTTTTTAAAAATAAATCATCTTCAAAATTTTGAAAATTGGTCTCTATATCTATGTTTTTAATGTTTTTAGATGTTTGTTTATTATTATATATATAAGGCGGTTCATTAACCTGTTCACTAACCTGACCATTAACGTGTTCATTTTTTGGCTCGGATTGGTCAAAAATTGGTGTGGTTTGGTCATTATTTGAACTGGTTACATCTGAACTATTTTGACTAAAATTACTTCCTTCCGAAAAATTTATCATAAAAACTTCCGTTCCGGAATACGGATTATACGATGGGAAATAATCTAAAAACTTCAACCGTTGCAGTTCCTTAATACACTTGTGATAGGTTGCTTTTGATGCAATTTTACTGCCTTTCATCATTTCGTCTCTGGAAATTGTGATTGGATTTTTGAACCGATTGACATTCCAACATTGAAAAAGCGTTAAATACAAACTTATGTGTGTTGGATTTAGTGAGTTTTCAAGCGCAATGCGATTGAAAAAACCTGTTAGGTGTTTGATGTAATTCATCTTACCAACCATTTAGGATTGAACAAATTGGGAGTTGCTTCGACTTTGTTAGTTTCCAAAACTTTTAGTAAATCGCTATAAGCGTAATAAATTATACCGCCAACTTTGGTATAAGATAACACTCCATTGATGCGTAAGTTTTGCAAAGTACCTGGAGAAATGTTTAGCAACTTTCTGACTTCGGAAGATTTGAGCCATTGTTTTTGCTGTTGTGGTTTTGAATTAAACATTGCGTTTAAATCCGAAAGAAGAAGTGTACGAAATTCGTTCAAATCTTCACGAGTAATTACTTCGATTGCCATAATGTGCCCTTTTAGATTGTTATAGCACAAAATTGGATTAATTGCTTGGTTTTGTTTGCCAAGTTGGTATCAACTTGGTAACGATTTTTTGTAAAACACTGGTTTTTATGGTTAAAACAGATTAAATATGGTGTGAGTTTTTTTAAATGCCCATCCAGAAAGAAATTGATGTATTCTAATCAAATATTTTTTTTAAATTTCTAAATTTTACAAAATTTATTTGGTTTTTAAGCTTTGATTTTCAATATATTGCGTATTAATTTATCGTGTAATATTACCAACTTGGTATGAACTTGGTACTACTATTTTGATTTATTATTTTCTTGATCAATTTTCTTCTTTAGAATTTTTGTTAAACCCTCTAAATAGATTGTTTCTTCTGTTTTTCTTGCTCTAATAGAGTACCAACTTCTGTAAACATCACCTAAATCAATATTGAAAATCGACTCAAAATAACTGGCGATTTCCTTAATCTCTGCTCGACCATTGTTGAAGCTTCCTTGATAATGGAGCGCATATAATAATTCTATTAATGACGATTTATTATCAGTCCAAGTAAGTTTAACTTTTGGTAATGCTTGACTTTTCGTTGCCATTGTCCCCTTTCTGTCTAATATTGTTAATTGCTCTTTTAGATATATTTCGAGTAAATCATTGGCTAATATTTTAGAAACTTTAAAATCGTGACTTGTATTAAATTCTTGGTCAGAAGTGAAGAAAAAAGTATCTAATGACAACCTAATATCATACTTTCCTCTTAAAAAATATTTTTCATCAAGAAATATAGCACCTGTTCTGTAATACTGGTAAAAATCTAGATTATTATCGAAAAAATGATTTAGTTTATCCAATTCATTCAGTAAATATTTGCGTTGTGATCTATCTGTTCCTTTTGGTCTTTTGGTTTCAATTTTTAAAACTTTTGTATGAAATATTAATTTTGAAAAGACTTGAGGTTTTACTTCTTTGAAAAATATTATTTCTTCGGTTTGGGTTCTAAACTTGTTTTTTATAATTATTGATTTTAAATTTTCTAATGATTTGACTATCATTTCTATTGCTTTTTCGGAATGTTTGATAGGGTCAGTAATTTCTAAATCAATGAAATTGATTTGTTCATTGAGATTAGATAGTAATAAGTTTATTTTTGCGTTCAAATTTTCTGTAAATAAGTTAATTGAAAGTAATAATTTATAAAAGCACTAAATAAATAATGCTTTATAAACTTCGAGATTCGCAATTTAATTTTACCAAAGCCAATTACTATATCACTATATAATTGATTGTGTAGCGGACTGAAAAGCTATATCAAACTAAAGTATTCTAGCCTTAAAACTTCATTCTCTGTATTCGAACCGCATTTAGAATAGCCAACAAAGCTACACCTACATCGGCAAAAACGGCTTCCCACATTGTTGCTAAACCACCGGCACCAAGAATAAGTACGACTGCTTTTACTGTGAACGCCAACCCGATATTCTGCCAAACTATTTGTTTTGTTTTTTTACCAATGTTGATAGCTGTAAATATTTTATAAGGTTGGTCGTTTTGAATAACGATGTCCGCAGTTTCTATTGTAGCATCACTTCCTAATCCTCCCATTGCAATTCCGGCATCGGCGAGAGCAACAACAGGAGCATCGTTTACACCATCACCCACAAAGGCGATTTTTAAGTTTTGTGATTTTAATTCTGTGACCTTTTCAACTTTGTGTTCGGGTAATAAATCGCCGTGAGCCAAATCGATATTTAGTTCTTTTGCAACTGCATCAACAACTGCTTGTTTGTCGCCCGAAAGCATTACAGTTTTTATATTTACTTTGTGTAAGCTCTCTATTGCTTGTTTTGCATCTTCTTTGATTTCATCAGCAATTAGAAAGTAACCTGCATACTTTTGATTAATTGCAATTACAATAATTGTAAAAGGAGTATTATCAATTTCAGCGTCATAACTGATATTGAATTTTTTCATCATTTTTACATTTCCTGCCAAGATTTCGTTTCCATCTACTTTGCCTTTTAAGCCGTGTCCTGCAATTTCTTCAACATCAGTGACGGTTGCACTTTTTTCAGTTCCTTTTGCGTGTTCAATAATAGCTGTTCCGACTGGATGCGTTGATTTGGTTTCAAGTGCTGCAACCCATTTTACCAAATCGGCTTCTGATACATCAACCGCTACTACTTTTTGAACTTTGAAAACTCCTTTGGTTAGTGTTCCAGTTTTGTCCATAACAACTACTTGAATTGATGCCATTATATCAAGAAAACTAGAACCTTTAAAAAGAATGCCGTTTTTACTTGCTGCGCCAATCCCTCCAAAATAACCCAAAGGAATACTTATAACCAAAGCACAAGGACACGAAATAACCAAGAATACTAATGCTCGGTACAGCCAATCTCTGAACACATAATTATCTACAAAAAGCATTGGTAAAACGCAAATTGCAATTGCTAAAAACACTACAATAGGCGTGTAGATTTTAGCAAATTTTCTAATAAACAATTCTGTTGGTGCTTTTTTGGCTGTGGCTTCCTGCACCATTTCAAGAATTTTTGATAGTTTACTATCGGAATAGGCAGTTGTAACTTCTACCTGAACGACGGTGTTTAGGTTTATCATTCCTGCTAAAACTGTTTCTCCTTTCAACTTACTATCGGGTTTGCTTTCTCCTGTTAATGCGGCTGTATTAAACGTGGCATTATCTGAAAGTAATTTTCCATCTAATGCTAATTTTTCTCCAGGTTTTAATTGGATGATTTCGCCAATAGTTATTTCTGAAGCTTTTTTAGAAATGGCAACATTTTCCTTTAAAACAGTTGCTTCATCAGGTCGCTGGTCTAACAATAATTTGATATTAGATTTTGCTCTTTGAACTGCCAACGTTTGAAATATTTCTCCAATAGCATAAAATAACATCACGGCTACACCTTCAGGAAATTGTCCGATTGAAAATGCTCCAATTGTAGCGATGCACATTAATAGAAATTCTGAAAATATTTCGCCTTTGCGAATGCTTTCAAAGGCTTCTTTTAGAACTGGAAAACCAACAGGAATATAAGCAACAATGTACCAGGCAATTCGCACCCAACCTGTGAACCAAGTTTGCGGACAATAGTTGTCGAAACCAATTGCTATAAGTAACAATACAAAACTTATAATTGCGGGCAAAAACATTTGAAAGATTGTTTGGTCTTTACCTGAATGGTCGTGCCCGTCATTGTCTGAATGTTCGTGGTCATTGTGAGTTGAGCAACAACCATTTTGTTTATCAGTTTTGCTATTAATTTTTTCTTCGAGTGTGCAACAAAGTTGTTTACCGTTTGCATCGTATTTGTGTTGGTGTGCCATTTTTAGTATTATTAGATATTATTCTTCCCCTTTGTTGGTCAATTTTGCATTTACAAAGAATGCTCCTTTTGTTACAATTTTTGCATTAACAGGAATCTCTTTTACCAATGTTATAGCGGTATAACCCATATTAGAAACGCCTATTGCTACTTCTATTTTTTCAAAATTTATTGTAGACTCCTTGGCTTTTGGTTCTTCGGATTTATCGTTTTCTTCTTGTGGTTCTTCTTCGGCTTTTTTATTGATTACAACAAAAATGTATTCCTTGCCATCAGCACTTACTATTGCATCGGTAGGTATTGCATCAGTGGTAACATCATTTAAACTTACAATTGCAGTTATATTCATTCCGTCTATTAATCCTGATTTATTACCTTGAACGGTGGCGTGTACGGGAATACTTTTACTATCATTCTCAAAGGCAGCGCCTATTGAATACACTTTAGCATTGTAATCTTGTCCCGAATTATTGGTAATTCTAAAATGGATGATTTGTCCAACTTTTAGCATCGGTAAATCTTTTTCGAAAATATTCAAATCTAAATGCAATTGTGAGTTATCTACAATTTCGGCAACAGGAGAAGACACATCGACATAACTTCCAATTTTAGAAAAGACATTACTGATTGTACCACTTATAGGGCTTGTCACTGATAATGAAGAACGTAAATTACTATTGTTTAAACTATTTGGATTGATACCCATTAATTGAATTTGTTGTTGTAAAGACGCTTTACGAGTTCTTACTGATTTTAATTCTGCATTTGCATTTTGATAATTTTTTAATGCGCCTGCGTTTCCTTCGTTAAGTTCTTTTTGTCGTGCTACTTCTTGTTCGGCAAAGATTATTTTACTGGAAGTGCTTAAATATTCTTCTTGTAATTGTATAAATTGAGGATTAGCGATTGTAGCGATTACTTGTCCCTTTTTTACAAAATCGCCTAATTGTACATTAATCGTTTTTATAACACCACCATACAGCGAAGTGGCATTTGCTTTGTTATTGTTAGGCACTCGTAATGCGCCATTGGCTTTGAGTGTGGCTGTTAATTGTTTTTGTTCGATAGTTCCGTATTGTATGTCTACCGTTTTTATCTGTTCGGCTGTGAGTGAAGCGATTGTAGGAGCAGCTTCTTCTGTCGTTGCTTTTTGTTCTTCTTCTTGAGGTTTATTTTCTTTGCTTCCACAAGAAATTAGCAAGAGGCAAGAAGCAACAAGTACGAGGTAATTTTTATATTTTATTTTTAAAGCTTTCATTTTTAGGATTTATTTGTTAGTGAAATAATTGTATTCAATAATGGCTTGGTTGAACGCATTTAGATTGTCTAAATAATTTTTTCGTATTTCGATGGCTTGGCTTAAATACAATGAAAAATCGGCGTAACTTATTTCCCCAGCACGATAAGATTGATTGGCGGCTTTTATGATTTCATCGGCTTGTTGCAAACCCGAAGTTTCGTAAAATTGCAAACCCGACATACTTTTTTCGACTTCAGTTTGACGTTGTGTCAAAGAAGATTTAAGTATTTGTGTTTGATATTGCAATTGTTTTTCTTGCGTTTCTTTTTCGGTTTTAGCCGCTTTTATTTTATTGCTGTTAGCTCCAGTTCCGAAAATTGGGAATGATGTTGCCAAAGAAAAACCGCTATACGGATCTTCGAGCCCATATAATTTTTGGGAAAAAATCCGACCCGTAAATTCGGGCAGGCGATTGCTTTTTTGGATGGCAATTTCACTATTGGCAATCGCTATATTTTGTTGCAATAAAAGAAGATTGGGATGGTTTTCGGTTTCATTTTGTAACCCAAATTCTAACTTTTCTAACGATTTAGAAAGTGGCAAAATTACTTCTGAGCTATTCAATAATTGCATTAATGCTTGTTGTTGCACAAGCATTTCTTTTTGAAGTTGGATGATGTTGGTTTCAATTTCTTTCAGTTTTACATCAGCTGAAATTTTTTCGATACCGGCACTTTCTCCCGTTTTTACTTTTAGGATTGTGGTTTTCAATAATCCAATATAAATGCTATCTAATCGCTTATACAAAGCCGTTTTATCTTGCAAATACCACAATTTATAATATACCGAACGAATATTTTTTTTCAATTCGGTATTGATTACTTCTTTGTTGAATTCGTAGTATTTGGTTTGTTCACGATAATAATTTTTCTTGGCTTGGTTTACCTGTGGCATATAGAAGTTTTGTTGTAAACCGATTTTTAAAACACCCGTTTTATCCGAAGGTCGCAAATCTTCATTTTCTACAAAGATGCCCGTTTTGGGAAATTCCTTATTTCCTTTTATCAGAAACTGGTTCTTTGAGATTTGGGATTGATTGATGTTGTATTGCAGATTGTCCTTTAAACCTAAATTTAAAACTTCTTCAATCGTTTTTCGAGATTGTGCCTGACCATTATTGAATGTAAATAACAATCCAATAATGAATATTGTGGTAATTGATTTCACTTTCGGTTTTCTTTTTAATTTGATTTTTGTGTTGAATATAATGTAGAGCAAAGGCAATACGAACAAGGTTAAAAATGTAGCAGTAAGTAATCCTCCAATAACGACTGTGGCCAATGGTTTTTGTACTTCTGCACCAGCACTGTGTGACATTGCCATCGGTAAAAATCCTAACGATGCTACGGTAGCTGTCATTAAAACTGGTCGTAGTCTTATTTTTGTTCCTTCAATAACACGTTTTATGACATCATCCCAACCTTCTTTTTCGAGCTGGTTGAATGTGCCAATAAGTACAATTCCGTTTAATACGGCTACGCCAAACAAGGCAATAAAACCAATTCCTGCCGAAATACTAAAGGGCATTCCACGAATTAGCAAAGCGAATACACCACCAATGGCGCTCATTGGAATTGCTGAAAATATCAAACCTGCTTGTTTCATAGAATTGAACGTAAAGTACAAAAGCATAAAAATGAGAAGTAAGGAAATAGGAACAGCAATCATCAAACGATTGGATGCCTTTTGTAAGTTTTCAAATGTGCCTCCATAGGTAAAATAATAACCCGATGGTAACTTTACTTTCGTCGCCAACTTTTCTTGAATTTCTTTTACTACACTTTGTACATCCCTGTCTTGGATATTAAAACCAATTACAATTCTACGTTTTCCAGCTTCTCTACTGATTTGCGCAGGACCTAATTTGAAATCTACTTTTGCCACTTGTGATAATGGTATTTGATTGCTTGAAGGTGTCGGTATCAATAAATTATTCACATCATCAATACTTCTTCTTGATGTACTGTCCAACCGCACCACCAAATCAAATTTTCGTTCGTTTTCGTAAACGACTCCTGCTGCTTTTCCTGCGAAAGCAGTACTTACGATACTGTTTATGTCTTCTACATTTAGACCATAATTGGCAATGCGCAAACGGTCGTATTCTATATTGATTTGTGGCAAACCATCGACTTGTTCCACTTGTGGTGTAGAAACGCCTTTTATGTTTATAATCACATTTTCCACTTTTTTGGCATATACGGAAAGACTATCCAAGTTTTCGCCAAATATTTTTATGGCAACATCTTGTTTAATTCCTGTCATTAATTCATTAAAACGCATTTGAATAGGCTGACTTTTTTCGATAAAAACACCAGGAATTACGCTTAATTTTTCTTCTATTGCATCGCCCAGTTCATCATAGGATCTATCCGATTTCCATTCGTCTTGCGGTTTCAGAATAATCATTAAATCGGTTGCTCCGGGAGGCATTGGGTCAGTAGGCACTTCTCCAGAACCCGTTTTTCCAACCACAATTTTCACTTCATCAAATTGCTTGACAATTCTTGAGGCTTGCATTGAAGTTTCGATACTTTGAGTTAAAGAAGTTTCGAGAGGCATTTTAAATTCGAACGCATAATCTCCTTCAGCTAAATTTGGAATAAATTCGCCTCCCATTTTACTGAAAACAAAAAAGGTAACCAATAGCAATGCTATAGTAATACCAACAACTTTGTATTTTATTTGTATCACTTTTTCTAAAAGAGGTTCATACTTACTATATAAGAAATCCATCATTTTATCTGAAAAGGTTTTTTTATGACTGATGTGTTTAGGCAAAAACAAAGCACTCATCATAGGAATATAGGTTAACGAAAGTATCATTGCGCCTATGATTGCAAACGAAACCGTTTTTGCCATTGGACCAAACATTTTTCCTTCAATTCCCACTAAAGATAAAATAGGAAAATAGACTATCATAATAATGATTTGGCCAAAGGCAGCACTACTCATCATTTTTTTAGCACTATTTTCTACCGCAATATCCATTTGAGGTTGCGTGAGTTTTGCTTTGCTCTTATTGTGTTCCAGAAAATATAAGGAAGCTTCCACGATAATAACGGCACCATCTACAATTAAACCAAAATCTATAGCTCCTAAACTCATTAAGTTTGCACTTACTCCAAAAACTTTCATCAATCCCAATGCGAATAGCATTGAAAGAGGAATTGCAGATGCGACAATAAGCCCAGCACGAAGATTTCCGAGAAATAACACCAATACAAAAATCACTATTAATGCCCCTTCAATTAAGTTTTTTTCAACTGTAGAAATAGCACGGTTTACAAATGTACTTCGATCTATAAATGGCTCCACAATCACATCATCAGGTAATGATTTTTGAATAATGAGCATTTTATCTTTGACTCTTTGAACTACTTCGTTGCTGTTTGCGCCTTTTAGCATCATCACAATTCCGCCAACTGCATCTACTTTTCCGTTATAAGTCATTGCTCCATAACGTACTGCACTACCAAACTTCACGTCGGCAACATCTTTTATAAAAATTGGAACGCTATTGGGATTGCTTTTTACTACGATGTTTTTTACATCTTCCAAGGAGGTAACTAACCCAACACCACGAATAAAGTAGGCACTTGGTTTTTTATCAATATATGCACCTCCTGTGTTTTGATTGTTTTTTTCTAAAGCGTTGAAAATATCAGGAATAGTTACTCCCATTGCTTTTAAACGATTTGGGTTAACGCCCACTTCATATTGTTTTAATTTCCCTCCAAAACTATTTATTTCAGCAATGCCAGGCGTTCCATTGAGTTGTCTTGCCACTATCCAGTCTTGCATAGAACGCAAGTCCATTGCGGAATATTTATTTTCGCTTCCTTTTTTTGGATGTAAAATATATTGATACACTTCGCCAAGTCCTGTACTTACTGGACCTAATTCAGGTGTTCCGATACCTTGCGGTATTTGGCTAATTGCCTCTTTAAGTCGTTCACTGATTAATTGACGTGCAAAATAAATATTTACATCATCATCAAAAACTACTGTGATTACAGATAAACCAAAGCGAGAAATGCTTCGGGTTTCTTCTAAATCAGGTAAATTAGCAATACTTTGCTCTATTGGGAAAGTTACCAATTGTTCCACTTCTTGCCCTGCCAATGTTGGGCAAAGCGTAATAATTTGTACTTGATTATTTGTAATATCCGGTACGGCATCGATGGGTAATTTGGATGCACTCCACAATCCCCAAATGATGAGAAACAAAGTCATCAAACCAATGATGAATTTATTATTGATACTAAAATGAATGATTTTGTCTAACACTATTTATATGATTAATGTTTAATAATTAATTTATAATTCACTGTAATTGATTGTGTCAAATACAGTAAAGTGATTAATGAAAACCAATAGTTAGATTAATGCACAAGTCATTAATCACTATTTATTTAAACATTAATCAAAAAAAATTAAGCATTAATTTGTGGCGGTTGCCAAATACTTCCGAAGAAATTGGAAGTTAAAATAGATTTGTATTCCGGTACTTTTTTGTCAATTAGAATTTTGACAGAAAATAAATTATAAGCGTAGGTAGTATTGTAAGCGAAACCTTGGCAACCACAACAGCTACATATACACAAAGGAGAACAGGCATCATTATCGTGGTGTTGGCTTGATTGATTGCTGATTGTGACTTTACTGTACGAAACAATTGATTCCGCATCTGCACAAGGCATACAGGAAAGTACTATTAGATAAATTGATAATATGAAGTTAAGAATTTTCACAGGTGTAAAAGTAGGTGTTTTTATTATACCCTTGAAAAAAATATTTTATTAACCAAAAATTATTAAAATAAAAAATATTAATTATAGGCATAGTATTATATAGTTTTTTGTATTGTATTATTACTTGACAATGAAAATTTATCCCGTAGAATTTTCATATCCTCGCTTACTTTTTTATCCAAAACCTTTGCATAATGTTGTGTGGTTCTCAAACTTTTATGTCCTAGCATTTTACTAACGCTCTCAATAGGCACACCATTTGTGAGCGTTACAGTGGTTGCAAAAGTATGTCGGGCAATGTGGAAGGTTAATTCTTTTTCGATTTCACAAACTCCGGCTATTTCCTTTAAATAAGCATTCATTTTTTGATTTGTGAGGATTGGCAAAAGTCTATCTTCGTTATTACTTTTTGGATGGTCTGCGTATTTGTCAATAATCATCTGGGTTACTGGCAGTACAGGAATTTTAGAAGCGGTTTCCGTTTTCTGTCTGTGAGTAAATATCCATTTGTCTCCATCAATACCAATGCTTATATGTGACTTTGTTAAGTTTTTGACATCAATGTAAGCTAAACCAGTAAAGCAGCTAAAAAGGAATATATCACGCACTAGCGATAGTCTTTCGGTTTTGAAATCTTTATTGATTATGTTCTGAATTTCTACTTCAGATAAATAAACTCTCTCGACTTCTTTAACTTTAGATTTGTAATTTGCAAAAGGATTTTTGTCGAGCCAGTCATTGGCCAGACAAAGTTTAATTATTTTGCTAAAATTCTTGATGTATTTTACTGCTGTATTATTAGCGCAGTTCCGAACACTTCTTAACCAAAATTCATAGTCAGTTATAAAAGCGTGATCTATTTTGTTTATCTCGATATCGGAAACTTTGTATTTCCATTGCAGGAATTCGATTGTATGGCTCAAAGATGTTTTATAACGTTCCAATGTTCCTGGTGCATATTCTTTGCCGACCAATTCTTTGATTTTATTATTGTGGTCTTGAAAGATTGGAATAAGCATACGTTGGCGTTGTTCTGTTCCTAATAGTTTTTCTTTGAAATTTTCAATCGTTAAGTTCTCGTTTCGGTGCATTAATTCCATTTGTGCATTAAAAACTTTCGTTTTCATCAAATCAAGGTAACTATTTATTGAACGTGCTTCCTCGGTTGTACCTTTCATTTTGGATAGTTCGGAGGACCATTTGGAGTTTTCGACAAACTTTTTGGTACTGAACTCTAATCGTTTTCCGTCAACGGTTAAGCGCACATAAATTGGGAGTTGTCCTGCTGCATTGGCTTTTGTGCTTTTAGCATAAAAATGCAAAGTAATTTTTGTTTTCATAGTGGTAACCTTTTAATTAGTATTCAATTTAGTTTCAAAATCAATGTCAAACAAGATGTTCAAATAGTAAACTTGTTGATGAACAAGTAATTGAACTGGTTGTTTGAAATGTTTAAGGGATTTAGCGAGACCCTAATTTTTGAAAATTCTAGGGTCTCGATTTTATCTCTTTAGCGATAAGATTAAATGAATATTTTGGTTAGCACATAAAAGAAAAAACCCCGTAAATCATAAGATTTACGAGGTTTTGATTGCCTTTGTTTAACAACTGGCGGAGAAAGAGGGATTCGAACCCCCGGACCTGTAACAGTCAACAGTTTTCAAGACTGCCGCATTCGACCGCTCTGCCATTTCTCCAATAAGACGCATATCATTTTATCAATGCGGTTGCAAATATAGGAACCTTTTTTTGATTTTTAAAACATTTATTTAAAAATATTTAGAAAAAAATCGCCTTGCTTTTTAACCATTTCATTCCCTTAGGTTTAAGTCTGATTAAAGTTC
>Ga0209499_1001939_pt1 | contig 13739 bp, 14 predicted proteins | sample C_130208_EF_Meta_FD_187306 | JGI IMG/M metagenome (GOLD analysis project Ga0209499, IMG submission 187306) | Freshwater microbial communities from Lake Croche, Canada to study carbon cycling - C_130208_EF_MetaG (SPAdes) (version 2) | ecosystem: Environmental > Aquatic > Freshwater > Lake...
CAAGCGATTTCGCAAATCTCTATTTTCACTGGCGCACCAGTTAAGCGTTCGCAATTAGCGCCTCTTATGCGTGAAGCTGCCCTGAAGCGACTTTAGGAAACTTTTACACAGAAATTTCAAAGCGATTGAACCATCGTAAGTGCGATGGCTATTTTGCCTAATGACCTTAAATCTCATAGCACTCGGTATCTGCATCATTTGGGCATTGGCTATAGGGCTAATAGATTTGATTTCATTTCGAATTCATAACTCCTCGCTCGTTTTTGGCTTGGTCACTATTTGGCCCGCTCTATTTCTGATGGGGCAAAGATTCGAACTTTCACTAGCCGTACTTGCATTCAGTCTCTTGGTTCTCACTGGCGGGCTAGCCTCGCTAATTGGAATGGGTGATGTGAAGTTGGTTCTATTTGTAGCCCCCTGGTTGCATTATGCAAACATGAGAAATCCACTTTTTCTTCTAATTGTGCTTTCATGGTTACAGCTAACGGTTGGACTATTAATCAAGGGAACTTTCCCGCGACGAATCGCATTCGCCCCAGCTATCTTGGCTGCAGTAGTACTTAATATGGCGACATAAAAGCGATTCATCTGCGAGAATTAGGCCATGCGTTGGTTAACTGCGGGTGAGTCTCATGGTCCAGCTCTCAGTGCGATCATTGAGGGAATTCCGGCTTCGGTTCAAATTACGACCGCCGATATTGACTATCACCTTGCGCGCCGCCGGTTAGGCGTTGGCCGTGGAGCACGACAGAATTTCGAAGCCGATAAAGTAACCATCCTCGGTGGGATTCGTTTGGGTTTGACTCAAGGTGGACCTATTTCGATTCAAGTCGCAAATTCTGAGTGGCCAAAATGGGAAAAGGTGATGTCGGCTGACCCAGTGCCGGAAGAAGAAATTAAAGATTTAGGTCGCAATGCACCGCTTAGCCGGCCGCGGCCAGGGCACGCAGATTTAGTTGGAATGCAAAAATATGACTTCGATGACGCTCGTGCGATTTTAGAACGAGCCAGTGCTCGCGAAACTGCGGCACGTGTTGCACTCGGAGCGGTTGCTCGCGCTTTCTTGCAGCAGACATGTGGCATCACAGTTCTAAGTCACGTGTTATCAATTGGTTCAGTGCGTGTGCCTGAAGATACACAGTTGCCAAGCGAAGGCGATATGAAGCGAATTGATGAAGACCCTGTTCGTTGCGCTGATGCAGAAACTAGTGCGGCGATGATCGCTGAGATTGAATCTGCCCATTCAGATGGTGACACGCTGGGTGGCGTGGTTGAAGTGTTGGCATATAACTTGCCGCCAGGGTTAGGTTCGCATGTGCATTGGGATCGCCGGCTAGATGCACGTCTAGCCGCTGCCATGATGGGCATTCAAGCAATCAAAGGTGTTGAAGTTGGCGATGGTTTTACAACTGCAACACGTCGCGGCTCAGTTGCCCACGATGAAATTGAGCGCGGCCCAGATGGCGCAATCCGTCGTCGCACTGATCGTGCGGGCGGCACTGAAGGCGGCATGTCCAACGGTGAAATCTTGCGCGTACGTGCCGCAATGAAACCAATTTCCACAGTTCCAAAAGCGTTAGACACAATCGATGTTAAGACAGGTGAAGCCGCCAAAGCGATTAATCAACGTTCTGACGTGTGCGCTGTTCCAGCTGCTGGAGTTGTTGCCGAAGCGATGGTTGCACTTGTTCTCGCAGAAGCAGTTCTCGAGAAATTTGGTGGCGACAGCGTTGGTGAAACTAAGCGCAATTTCGAAAGTTATATCGCGCACCTATCGATAAAATGAGCAACCAGATAATTCTGATTGGCCCACCAGGTGCTGGAAAAAGCACTATTGGACACTCGTTAGCGAAGAAAATGAAGGTTAAGTTTGCTGATACTGATGCCTTGATCGAAGCTAAGTTAGATAAGAAGATCTCTGACATATTTGTTGATTTAGGTGAGTCGATTTTTCGCACCGAAGAATTAATTGTTTTGGCCGAAGTGCTGCAATCAGACAATGGCGTTGTATCACTTGGGGGAGGCGCTCCCATCTCGCCACAAGCACAAGAGTTACTACGAAACAGTGGAGCAATTGTAATTTTTCTAGATATTTCGCTAGGTAAGGCTGCCACAAGAGTTGGTTTTAATCGTGATCGTCCGCTTTTGTTGGGCAATCCACGAGCTCAATGGAACGAGCTCATGAATTCACGTCGCCCAATCTACGAGAGTTTGGCTACTGCAGTGGTTCCGGTTGATGATCGCTCAGTTAACGAAATCTGTGCTGACATTTTGACGGTGGCGTAATGAAGAGTATTCCGGTTACTGCTGATCGCAATTATGAAGTTGTTATCGATATTGATTGGCAGAAAGCGATTGAGCCATATTTATCCAATCGCGGCCAGGTGGCAGTAATAGTCTCTGAAGCGATGCGCGAGCGAATCGTTGATTTGCCAGTTACAGATACGCAGATTCATATTTTTACAGTGCCAGATTCTGAAGCAGGTAAGTCTTTTGTAACTTACCAAAAAGTTCTCGATTGGTTAGGGGCTGCTGGTTTCACGCGTAATGACTTAATTGTGGCAGTCGGCGGCGGAGCCGTTACTGATCTATCAGGTTTTGTTGCCAGTACTTGGTTACGTGGCATTGATTGGGTGGCAGTTCCTACGACACTTGCAGCGATGGTCGATGCTGCAGTCGGTGGTAAAACTGGAATCAATAGTGATTACGGCAAGAACTTGATCGGTTCGTTTTATTCTCCAATTTCGGTATTAGTCGATCTTTCTTGGCTTTCAACGTTAAGTGATCGTGATTTCGCCGCTGGTTTAGCTGAGGTGATTAAGTGTGGCTTTATTGTAGATACCGAGATTGTTGAACTTCTTAAAGATAGAAATTTATTAGAAGTCCGTAGCAATCGTGGACTGACGCTTGAGCTAATAACCCGTTCAATTGCGGTTAAGGCAAAAGTTGTCAGTGGTGATTTCAAAGAAAGCTTTGATCGTGAAATCTTGAACTACGGTCACACCCTTGGTCATGCCATCGAGTTGCATAGTAAGTACACCCTGCGTCATGGTGAATGCGTATCTATTGGCTTGGTATTCGCAGCCAATCTTGCGAATCAATCTGGCATCCTTGCCAACCAAGCGACTGATCTGCATAAGAAAATTCTTAGCAATCTTGGGTTGCCAACCTCATACGAGCGTCGTCATTGGCCAGAGCTGCGGGCCAATATGGCCATCGACAAAAAAACACGATCCGGCACATTGCGATTCGTGGCGATCAGCGAATTCGGTAAGACGCTACGCATTGAAGCGCCTAGTGAAAGCGACTTGCTCGAAGCATATGAGAGGCTTTGCTCATGAAGATTCTGGTAATCAATGGTCCGAACCTTGCTCGCTTGGATATTCGTGACTCGAGCGTCTATGGTGATTTCAATTACCCGCAGCTCAAATCCTTCATCGAGGAGTCCGCAAAAAGCCATGGCTTCACGGCAGAGGTCAGACAAAGTGATGACGAAGCAACCATCATTTCTTGGTTACATGAAGCTGCTGATAATTCGACACCGGTAATCATCAACCCGGCGGCATTTACACATTACTCATACGCAATTCGTGATGCCGCCGAATTAGTTAAGTCGCCATTGATTGAAGTGCATTTATCGAATCCATTGGCTCGTGAAGAATTTCGTCACACCTCAGTTATTTCTGGTGTAGCAAACGGGACGATCGGCGGATTTGGTCCTAATTCATACGCATTGGCGATCGCCGCGCTGAAGGGCCTTATTAAGTAATAGCTAGCAAAGTGGCTATATGGGTGCGGATTTAAGTATTCGTGCGGGTATTAGGTATCCTAAGCACCTATTCGAGCCCACCGAACTGCGGTTGGCTAAATGACTTGCGTGATATTGAAAAAGTATTGGGCAGGAAATCGACGAGAACATAAAGAACTAGGGGAGTTTCCAAGTGGCAACCACAAGTGATCTTAAAAACGGCATGTGTCTTGATATTGAAGGTTCACTTTGGACTGTCATCGAATTCCAGCACGTTAAGCCGGGCAAAGGCCCAGCATTCGTGCGTACCAAGATGCGTCAAGTTTTGACTGGAAAAGTGGTTGAAAGAACTCTTAACGCTGGTGTGAAGATCGAAATTGCTATACTAGAAAAGCGCGAAATGCAGTTCCTCTACAAAGAGGGTGAAGATTTCGTATTCATGGATAACAAAACTTATGATCAGATGAATATTTCAGCCGCAACTGTTGGCGACGCAGCTAGTTACATGCTGGAAAACACTGAGGCAATTGTGGCTATTCATGAAAACAATCCGCTTTATATTGAGTTACCAGCTTCTGTTCAATTGACTGTTACTTACACCGAACCTGGTCTGCAAGGTGATCGCTCTTCAGGCGGTACGAAGCCTGCGACAGTTGAGACTGGAATTCAGATTCAAGTGCCACTTTTCATCAAACAAGATGAGAAGGTCATGGTTGATACTAGAGATGGATCGTATCAAGGTCGCGCTAACTAGTGTCTGCACGTAGCAAAGCTCGAAAACATAGCCTGGATATTCTCTACGAAGCTGACATTCGCAAGAGTGATCCGATAGCGATTATTGAAACACGACTCAACATCAGCGATGACGCAGAGTTGCCACCAGTTCGCGATTACACGAAAGAATTAGTTACCGGCGTAGCTGAACACAAACGTAAAATTGATGAGTTGATCGCTACATACATTCAAGGCTGGGACTTAGACCGGTTGGCCGCAGTTGATCGAAATATTCTACGAATCGCAATCTTTGAAATCCTTTGGGCTACGGAAATTCCTGACGCGGTTGCCATTGATGAAGCGCTAATTCTTGCGAAAGATCTCTCAACTGAGGAATCGGCCGGCTATATTCACGGTGTACTCGCAAAGATCACTTCGATTAAGAGTGATTTATCTCTTTAATTAGATAGTCTTCTGAAGTAAGCCAATGCAGAAGGTCGGCTTGTTCAATTCCCATTGCAAAGCTGATATTCAAAAGATCAGACTCTCTAATCGATAGAACTTCACCATTCCAGTCACTCCGTTTTTTCACGATTCCGGCGCAGTAGCTCACTACTAAAGCTAGGCGATCTGGATTGGTAAAACTGGGCCGACTAATTGCTCGCAAATCTAAAGTCAGAACAAGAGCTGAGTCTTGCCGGCCTAACGGTTGACCGAGTAAGTAGGCCACATCAACGCCAAGGATTCTGGCGATCTCACCTAGCCGAGAGATGGGCATATTTCGCGAGCCACGTTCGTATGACCCGATCACGACGGCCTTGATCTTTCCGATTGCAGCCATCTCGGCGATAGTCCACCCTCGCTTCTTGCGGGCAGCGCGCATACGTCTACCGATCTCGATATTGCTGGGAAATGGACGGGTAAAAGCATCTAACTGCGGAGTTATATTCATGAGCCCAAAGTTAGTCTGATCAGAAATCCAGTGACTTAGCCCATCCACAGGTTTGGTTCACCTACTGCTATTCTTGCCCCGCATCCTTTAAGACCCATCCTGCGAGGTGGGGAAGGAGATTTATATGAAAACAGTTCTGCCTGCGCCCGATATCTCGCGTGCAATAGTCCGCATAGCTCATGAAATTCTTGAGCGCTATGACGGTGCTGACTCAATCACTCTTTTAGGAATTCCTACCCGTGGAGCTCACTTAGCGACTCGCATCGCTGCTGCCATAAATGCCATTGAAGGCGGTCAAGTCGCGGTCGGAACTCTGGACACCACGATGCATCGCGATGATCTGCGAACTCGTTCACCTAAAGCTCTTCTGCCGACGCTTATTCCAGCTGCCGGCGTCGAAGGTCGACACGTTGTTCTAGTCGATGATGTTCTCTTCTCTGGTCGCACGATTCGCGCAGCCCTTGATGCCCTCGGTGAAATCGGTCGTCCCACCAGTGTTTCACTAGCAGTCCTAGTAGATCGTGGTCATCGCGAGCTGCCAATCAAGGCGGACTTTGTCGGAAAGAACATCCCAACCTCTCGCACCGAAATTATCAAAGTTAATTTAGTCGAGGTCGATGGCACAGATGAAGTCACTATCGCCGAAGGGGGAGTTAAGTGAAACATTTACTTAGCATCAATGATCTCTCCCGTGACGAAGCAATTTTAATCCTTGACACGGCAAGCGAACTAGCTCGTATCTCAGATGGACCGATGAAGAAACTACCCACTCTTCGCGGTCGCACCATCGTAAATTTGTTCGCTGAAGACTCAACTCGCACCAGAATTTCCTTTGAAGCAGCTGCTAAGCGACTATCGGCAGATGTAATTAATTTTTCTGCCAAAGGATCAAGTCTAAGCAAGGGGGAATCTCTAAAAGATACGGCGCAAACTTTGCAAGCGATGGGTGCTGATGCAGTTGTGATTCGCCATCCAGCATCTGGAGCACCCTTTCGATTAGCCGATAATCAATGGATGAGTGGCGCGGTAATTAATGCCGGCGATGGAACACACGAGCATCCGAGCCAAGCCTTGCTTGATGCTTACACAATTCGCAAACACCTTGGAAAAGGCGCTAGGGATTTAACTGGGCTACGAGTTGCAATAGTTGGCGACATTCTGCACTCTCGAGTTGCCCGCTCAAATGTTTTGTTGTTAACCAAGTTAGGTGCTCATGTAACACTAGTCGCACCGCCAACGTTATTGCCATTCGGCGTTGATAGTTGGCCTGTGACAATTTCTTACGATTTGGATTCGGTAATTCCACAAGTTGACGCAATCATGATGTTGCGAATTCAACAGGAGCGAATGCATGAAATTTTCTTTCCCAGCGCTCGCGAATATTCCAGATACTTCGGCTTAAATCGCGACCGCGTGAATGCGCTAAGCCCAAATTCCATCATCATGCATCCAGGCCCAATGAACCGAGGGCTTGAGATCACGGCTGAAGCTGCCGATAGCGCTAGATCAGTTATCGTCGAGCAAGTTAGCAATGGCGTAAGTGTGCGAATGGCGATTCTTTATCTATTACTTGGCGGAGCACCAATCGAAGGCGGTATCAACTGATGAGCTACTTATTGAAGAATGCAACTCTTCCCAATGGCAGCAAGACCGACTTAGCGATTCAAGATGGACACTTCGTCGCCACAAGCTCGTTGGTTAAGGGCCATCTAGTAATTGATTTGGCGGGAAAGCAGGTCCTGCCAGGTTTAGTTGATCTTCATACACATCTACGCGAACCTGGTTTCGAAGAATCTGAAACTGTTGCTACCGGATCGCTCTCTGCGGTTCGCGGTGGATTTACCGCAATTAGTGCAATGGCTAATACCTCACCAGTTGCCGATACGGCCGGAGTTGTTGAACAGGTTTATCGACTTGGTCAAGCGGCTGGGCTTTGTGACGTGTTTCCAATTGGCGCAGTAACTCAAGGGCTAAATGGACAGACACTTTCTGAAATTGGTGCGATGGCCGACTCGGCCGCGCGAGTCAGAGTTTTTAGCGACGACGGAAAATGTGTATTTGATCCGCTCATCATGCGACGTGCTTTGGAATATGTAAAAAAGTTTGACGGAGTTATTGCTCAGCACGCGCAAGAACCTCTTCTAACTCAAGATGCGCAGATGAATGAAGGCGAAATGTCTGCCCAACTTGGTCTAAAAGGTTGGCCGGCAGTTGCCGAAGAAGCCATTATTGCACGCGATGTTCTACTAGCCGAACATACAAAATCTCGGTTACATATTTGCCATCTCACAACTGCCGGCGGTGTCGAAATCATTCGTTGGGCAAAAGCGCGAGGGATTCAAGTGACAGCAGAAGTAACTCCGCATCACTTATTGCTAACTGATGATTATGTTAAAAATTACGATCCGATCTTCAAAGTTAATCCACCACTACGACTTGAAAGCGATGTTTTAGCGTTACGTGCAGGTTTAGCTGATGGCACTATCGATATTGTGGCAACGGATCACGCACCGCATAGTTCTGAAAGCAAGGATTGCGAATGGTCGGTAGCTAGTTTCGGAATGGTGGGTCTCGAAACCGCGCTTTCAATTGTGATCAAGACAATGGTTGAAACAGGAGCGATGAACTACGAAGATGTTGCGCAAAGACTTTCTATAACGCCAGCTCGCATTGCACGTTATGAAAATCACGGACAGCCGTTAGAAGTTGGAAGCGTCGCCAATCTCACCGTCGTGGACACCGCGGCGAAGTGGGTTGTTGACCGCGACTTGATGTCTACTAGATCAAAGAACACGCCGTTCCATGGTTTTGAACTACCGGGCGTCGTAACGCACACCTTCTGTAACGGAAAGTTGGTCTTTGGTGAGTAAGGCGCTCTTGGTTTTAGAAGATGGTCGCATATTCACGGGCAGTTCATGGGCGGCTACCGGAATCACTTTTGGCGAAGCGGTCTTCTCAACTGGGATGACTGGCTATCAAGAGACACTGACTGATCCAAGTTATCACAAGCAAGTAGTGATCATGACAGCGCCGCATATTGGTAACACCGGCATGAATTCACCCGATGAAGAATCTACCAAGATCTGGGTAAGTGGTTTTGTAGTGCGTAATCCTTCGTCAATGGTTAGTAACTGGCGAAGCGAACGTTCACTCGAGGATGATTTGATTGCACAAAACGTTGTCGGTATCCGCGCTGTAGATACCCGAGCACTTACTCGGCATTTGCGTGATCGCGGAGCCATGAAAGTTGGAATTTTCTCTGGCTCAGATCTTTCGATTGAAGAAATGGTTACGCAAGTTCGCTCAAGCGGTGAGATGTCAGGTGCCTATTTAGCTCAAGATGTTTCTACCAAAAGCGCATATGTTGTGCCAGCTATCGGTGGAAAGAAGTTCACGGTGGCAGCTCTTGATCTAGGGATTAAGGCAGCGACACCTAGATCGATGGCAGCGCGTGGCATCGAAGTTCACGTTTTGCCAGCCAATACTAATTTCGAAGAAATCCTCAAACTAAATCCAGATGGTGTGTTTATCTCCAATGGTCCTGGCGATCCATCGACTATGAATGAAACTGTTGAACTAGTCCGCGAAGTCTTATCCGCAAAGATTCCGATCTTCGGTATTTGTTTCGGCCATCAGATTCTTGGTCGAGCGCTCGGTTTTGAATCTTACAAACTTCAATTTGGGCACCGCGGAATTAATCAACCGGTGATTGATAAAGTTACCGAGAAAGTAGAAATTACTGCGCACAATCATGGGTTTGCGATCAAAGCGCCAACGACTGGAACTTTCACGACTGTTTTCGGGCCGGGCCATGTCACACACGTGAATCTAAATGACGATGTGGTTGAAGGGTTAGCTCTGTTAGAACAGCCAGCGTTTAGCGTTCAGTATCACCCAGAAGCAGCTGCTGGTCCGCATGATGCTAATTACTTGTTTGATCGTTTCGTTGACTTAATGGCTGCCAATCCAGTCGGAGCGTTAAATGCCTAGAGACCAGTCAATCAAGAGCGTTTTAGTAATTGGTAGTGGACCGATCGTAATTGGGCAGGCCTGCGAGTTCGATTATTCGGGCACTCAAGCTTGTCGCGTGCTGCGTGCCGAAGGCATCCGCGTGATCCTGGTTAACTCCAATCCAGCCACCATCATGACTGACCCGGAATTCGCCGATGCCACATATATCGAACCGATTACTGCCGAATACATCGAGAAAATTATTGAGATTGAACGACCAGATGCAATTCTGGCGACGCTAGGCGGACAAACTGCACTGAATGCGGCAATTGCGTTGAGCGAGAGAGGCACGTTAGCTAAGTTCAATGTTAAGTTGATTGGCGCAGACATCCCAGCAATTAATCGCGGCGAGAATCGTGAACTGTTCAGAGCGATTGTTGAGAAAGTCGGGGGAGAATCTTCCAAATCGATTATCTGTCACACCATTGATGAAGTTCTAGCAGCGGCTGTTGTTTTGAAATATCCAGTCGTAGTTCGGCCATCTTTTACGATGGGCGGGTTAGGTTCAGGGATTGCTTTTGATGAGCCATCATTACGGCAAATTGCGGGAGCTGGTTTAACTCATAGTCCCACCACCGAAGTATTAATTGAAGAGTCTATTATCGGTTGGAAAGAGTACGAACTCGAAGTAATGCGCGATCATAAAGATAACGTAGTGATCGTTTGTACGATCGAAAATGTAGATCCTATGGGAGTTCACACTGGAGATTCGATAACCGTAGCACCAGCGATGACTTTGACTGATTTCGAATATCAACGACTACGCAATCTTTCGAGAGATATTATTCGTGAAGTAGGCGTTGCTACCGGTGGTTGTAATATCCAATTCGCAGTTAATCCAGTAGACGGTCGCATAATTGTGATTGAAATGAACCCGCGCGTTTCTCGATCAAGTGCGCTCGCCTCAAAAGCTACTGGTTTCCCAATCGCCAAGATCGCCACCAAGTTAGCTATTGGTTACTCACTTGACGAGATTCAAAATGACATTACAAAGGTCACGCCAGCTTCATTTGAGCCAACTCTGGATTATGTAGTTGTTAAAGCACCGAGATTCGCCTTTGAAAAGTTCGCCGATGCTGACCCCCGTTTAACGACGACCATGAAATCAGTCGGTGAAGCAATGGCGATTGGGCGTTCTTTTGCGGAAGCACTGCAGAAAGCCCTTCGCTCATTAGAACGAAAAGAAGCGCCGTTTTCGTGGCCAGCAGCACCAGCTTCAGGAGAGTTAGCCGCATTGCTCAAGGCGATCGAGATTCCTACCGAATATCGGTTACAACAAGTACAGCGCGCGCTTTGGTGGGGCGCAACAAGTGCTGAGGTCTTTAGCGCGTGCAAGATCGACCCTTGGTTTTTAAATCAGATCATTGAGTTAAATGAGGCAGCTAAAGTAATCGCGATACCGGGTGAGTTAACCGAGGAAATTCTGCGCGATGTAAAGCAATTAGGTTTCTCAGATAAGCAGATTGCTGACTTGCGCGGAGTCACGGAATCGGATATCCGAGCAGCACGAGCAAACTTGAACGTTCACGCTGTTTATAAGACCGTTGACACTTGCGCCGCCGAATTTGAAGCTTTCACTCCTTATCATTATTCGAGTTATGAAGAAGAGAGTGAAGTTAGGTCACGCACCAAGCCAGCGGTAATCATTCTGGGTTCTGGACCAAACCGTATTGGTCAAGGAATTGAATTCGATTATTCCTGCGTCCATGCCTCATTCACCTTGCGAGAATCCGATTTTGAAACGGTAATGATCAATTGCAATCCCGAAACAGTTTCAACTGACTACGACACTAGCGATCGACTTTATTTCGAACCATTGACTTTAGAAGATGTTCTAGAAGTTGTCAGAGCCGAAGAATTAGCTGGTCCGGTTTTAGGTGTAATCACGCAACTGGGTGGTCAAACTCCGCTGGGATTAGCAGCTGGGTTAAAGGCTGCTGGCGTGAATATTTTAGGTACTTCACCAGAAGCAATTAACTTGGCCGAAGATCGCGGTGAATTCGGCGAGGTCTTGGCGCAGCAAGAACTTGTTGCCCCAAAATTCGGTATGGCTGCTTCTCAGATGGAAGCGTTAACAATCGCACATGAGATTGGTTATCCGGTACTAGTACGTCCAAGTTTTGTGCTTGGCGGACGAGGCATGGAAATTGTTTATGATGATGAATCACTCTCGGGCTTCATCGCTCGTGCAACGGATATCACCCCAGATCGCCCGGTATTAGTTGATCGATTCTTAGATAGTGCAATAGAAATTGACGTGGATGCTTTATTCGATGGCGATGAACTGTTCTTAGGTGGCGTAATGGAACACATTGAGGAAGCTGGAATCCATTCCGGCGACAGTGCGTGTGTTCTTCCGGCTATGACTCTGACCGCCGAGATGGCTGCTGAGATAGCAGTTGCAACTGAAAAAATTGCTCGCGGGGTTGGCGTCAGAGGCTTAATAAATATTCAATTCGCCATCGCAGAGAAACAACTTTATGTTTTAGAAGCTAATCCACGTGCATCTCGCACGGTTCCTTTTGTTAGCAAAGCAACGGGCGTTCCGTTAGCTAAAGCTGCCGCACGTATTTCAGTAGGTGCGACGATTTCAGAATTACGTAACGAGGGAATATTGCCAACTGGAAACGGTAAAGCAAACGGTATTTCAGTTAAGGAAGCCGTGCTGCCGTGGAATCGTTTCCGTCGAGTTGATGGTCGCGGCGTGGATTCCGTACTCGGTCCCGAGATGCGTTCAACGGGCGAGGTCATGGGAATCGCTGCTACCTTCGGGGAGAGCTACGCTAAAAGCCAGATCGCTTCGTTCGGACCACTTCCAAAAGCTGGAAAAGTTTTCGTTTCATTAGCTGACAAAGATAAGAGCCATGGAATCGTACCTGCGAAGTCACTTATTGAATTGGGATTCTCGATTTTGGCTACAACGGGAACCGCGGCCTACTTACGCGAATCCGGTATTTCAGTTACTGAAGTGCGCAAATATTCCGAAGGTCAAGGCGCTATGGGACAACGGACCATTGTTGACCTATTACATGCCGGCGAAATTGATCTAGTCATTAATACTCCAGTCGGTCGGGGGACCAGAGCCGATGGCTGGATGATCCGCACGGCTGCTATCCAGCGTTCGATTCCGTGCATTACAACCACGGCTGGTTTTGCGGCTGCTGTTTCTGGTATCGCAGCGCTGCAACAGGGCGAGATGAGTGTTAAATCTATTCAGAAGTGGTTGGCTTAACCATGGCTGGAATAAACCGTAGCGCTGCCCAATTACTGGCAACGATTGTTGGCAATAAAAAAGTGGGCCAGTATCACCAGATTTTGATCAGCGTGGGCGATCTCGTTTCACAATGCAAGCCCGGAAACTTCGTTGCAATCAGTGTCGGTGGACCGAATTCAAGAATGGTCTTGCGACGAGCTTTTGCGATTTCGCGCACTACAACTTCGCCACAATATGGCGGTGCTATTGAGTTAATCGTTGCACCCTTTGGCAGTGGTTCATCGTGGCTTTGCGCACTAGCCGAAGGTGAACAAATCGATATCACGCTACCGCTCGGCACAGCTTTTGGAATTCCAACAACTAGCGTTAACGCTCTCTTGGTCGGTGGCGGGTATGGTTCCGCTCCACTATTTGGTTTAGCCGAAGTATTAAAAGAACGTGGCTGTCGAGTAGATATGTTGTTAGGTGCAAGCACCGGCGCGAAAATTTACGCCCCCCTTGAAGGCAAACGAAGTGTGAATTCGCTACGCATTTTTACTGAAGATGGATCAATGGGTGAAACTGGCCGTATTACGGCGCCAATAGCCCAGTTAGTTTCGGAGTTACAAATTGATGTGATTTACTCTTGTGGTCCAATGGCGATGTTGAAAGCGATCTTTGAAATTTTGGATGGGGGAGTTGTCGTTCATCAGTGTGCAGTTGAAGAGGCCATGGCGTGTGGCATCGGTATCTGCATGACTTGCGTGCTGCCAGTAAAAGATGAAAGTGGCAAGGTCAATAATTTACGATCTTGTATCGATGGCCCAGTTATGGATGGCGCCGCTATCGAATGGGATCTCGTAGGTAAGACGTTGGTGCTCTGATGTCGCAATTAGATTTCTCAACTACCTTAGGAAACGCTTGGTTTCCAACTCCAATTTTCACCGCAAGTGGCTGCGCTAGTTCAGGTAAAGAGTTAGCGCAGTTCTTTGATTTACGCGATATGGGCGCAATTGTTACCAAATCAATCATGACTAAACCGCGTGCTGGTCGCGCCACTCCGCGAATGGCTGAAACACCCAGTGGAATGTTGAATTCGATTGGCTTACAAGGCCCAGGCA
>Ga0209499_1001940_pt1 | contig 13739 bp, 6 predicted proteins | sample C_130208_EF_Meta_FD_187306 | JGI IMG/M metagenome (GOLD analysis project Ga0209499, IMG submission 187306) | Freshwater microbial communities from Lake Croche, Canada to study carbon cycling - C_130208_EF_MetaG (SPAdes) (version 2) | ecosystem: Environmental > Aquatic > Freshwater > Lake | place...
CCTTGTTGGCTCTTTAAAAAATATAAACCTATATAAGAAAAACCTAAAAACCTATGTCAATTTTCATCGTCATTATTTGCATTTTACTTTTGGTTTTTTTGATTACATATTTGAAAGTCAATTCATTTGTCGCTTTCTTATTAATCAGTTTATCGGCGGGCATGTTGTTGGGAATTCCACTTCCCGACTTAGCCAAAACAATTCAAAAAGGATTAGGAGATACACTCGGTTCTTTAGTGACCATTATTGTTTTGGGAGCAATGCTAGGGAAGTTGGTGGCTGAGAGTGGGGCGGCCCAACAAATTTCTGGAACATTAATTAAAATTTTTGGTCAAAAAAATATGGCTTGGGGCTTAATGTTCACAGGTTTTATCATCGGTATTCCGCTTTTTTACAATGTGGGTTTTGTATTAATGATACCCTTGGTTTTTGCATTGGTGCATCAGTATAAGTTACACCCTTTGGTGACTGGAATTCCAATGATGGCATCTTTGTCAGTGGCGCACGGTTTTTTACCACCTCATCCGTCCCCAGCAGCTTTGGTGGCTCAATTTCAGGCTAATATGGGTCTTACCTTGATGTATGGAATTGTTATTGCCATTCCGGCCATCATTTTAGCTGGACCTATTTTTGCCAAGACCTTGGTTAATCGGCCGATAAAATCCTTGCAATCATTTTCGATGAAATCATTGCCCGAAAATGAATTGCCTAATAAATTATCCAGTTTTGTGACCGCATTGTTACCTGTATTTCTTTTGGTTTTCACCACCATCGCCGAAGTATATATAGACAAGACTACGGTGTTAGGCCAAGTATTTAAAATGGTCGCCGATCCAGCCATGGTGATGTTGGTCGCCATTTGCTTTGCAACCTATAGTTTAGGATTGCGCATGGGTAAAAAGATGGAGGATATTATGAACATATATGCAGATGCGGTCAAGGATGTGGGGATGATCTTGTTGATTATTGCCGGAGCCGGAACGTTAAAAGAAGTGTTATTGGTATCTGGAGTTAGTAAAGAAATTGCTGGTTATTTGGGCGCAATGCCTATTCCTCCACTGGTCTTGGGCTGGTTAATGGCTGCCATTATCCGTATTTGTGTAGGTTCGGCAACGATTGCTGGTTTGACAGCAGCTGGAATGATATATCCTTTAGTCGCTGGAGGTGGAGTGGATCCCAATTTAATGGTTTTGAGTATCGGCGCGGGAAGTTTAATGTTTTCGCATGTGAATGATGGAGGCTTTTGGCTCTTCAAGGAATATTTTAATTTGACGATTTCGGAAACAATTCGTTCCTGGTCAGTCATGGAATCCATTGTCTCTTTGGTGGGTTTAATAGGCGTTCTAGCCTTAAATGCGCTCATTTAAAAAGAAATCTTTAATTCTCGAAAATCAAACTTATTTGCGTTGAAATCCAATTTCGCAAATTGTTTGAATAACCGTTTATTAGGAAAGTTATTGAAATAAAATAATTCGGGTTCAATTTTGTGAAGAGCTTAAATGGATATATTAAGTCCAAATAATAAGTGCTATTTAAAGCATTAAGGGATATTTATTAGGTTATAATGCAATTCTTCGATAATTAAATTATCGATTTTTTGAATATTTGTTAACAAATTTTAACTTTACCAACTATTTAAATTATTTTTTCATTAAATAAACGAATCAACATGAAAAAACTACTACTCATTTGGGTATTGGTGATGGCTGCATTCAGTTCATCTCTAGCTCAAACAAGGCAGGTAACGGGAAAGGTTACTTCTTCCGAGGATGGTACTGCTCTTCCGGGAGTTAGTGTCAGCATAAAGGGAACCTCTCGGGGTACTACATCATCCTTTGATGGTACATTTAAAATTTCTGTTTCAAATTCCGATGTGCTTGTTTTTAGCTTTGTAGGCTTTAAGCAACAATCGATTACAGCAGGAAGTCAAACTACCATCAATGTGGCATTAACTTCAGATGTTTCCGAACTATCTGAGGTGATTGTAACAGGTGCTTATGGATCGAAGCGAAATGCAAGATCTACGTCTAACAATGCTCAGGTAGTGGATCAAAAACAGTTGAATGTGATTCGTCAGACTAACCTGAACAATGCATTGGCAGGTAAAGTTTCTGGTATCCAAGTCCGTTCTCAATCGGCCGCTGCCTTGGGCCGTTCGACTGAGGTTCGTTTACGCGGGGTTTCTGGTTTTGGTTTAGGATCAGGTGCTTTATATGTGGTTAATGGAACAATTTTACCTAATTCAGATGATATCAATTTAGATGATATTGAAAACGTTTCCGTATTACAAGGTGCAGCGGCAGCGGCTCAGTTTGGTTCACAAGGAGCGAACGGTGCGATTGTTATTACCTTAAAGGATGGTTCAGCAAAGCAACAAGGTCTTGGTATCACGTTGAATACTGGTGTTTTATTTGAGTCACCTTACATCTTGCCAAATTATCAAAACTCGTACGCAGGTGGAGCTGTCGGTGATTTGATGCAATATAAATACAAGTCAACTGACCCAGAAGAGTGGAAGGCTTTAGATGGTAAATACTACCATGATTATAGCGACGATTCTTCTTGGGGTCCTCGTATGGTAGGCCAAGAATATATTCCATGGTATGCGTGGTATGGAGGAAGTAAGTATTCCTACAAAACAGCATCTTTGACTCCTCAGCCAAATAATGGACGCGATTTCTATCAGACAGGTGTCACCAAAAATAATAGTTTTACCATCAATTCGTCTTCAGATAAGTTGAAGTTTAAGTTGACATATGGCAATCAAGCAATCGATGGTCTGTTACCTAATACGTCCTTAAATAAGAATACCTTAAACGTAATGACTGCTTACAATCTGAACAAGCATTTCGCCGTGAGTGCAGACATCAACTATGTAAGCCAAATCCAAAAAGGAGAAATTGACGATGGGTACTCAAATCAATCTTCTGGATCATTCAACCAATGGTTCCATAGGGATTTGGATATGAACATCATGAAAGAATTGAAGGATTTAAGAACTCCTGAAGGTATCTATGCTTCATGGAATCACGCAAATCCAGATGCTTATGATCCAGCCAACAAGAAAAACTTTTATGCTGGAAACTATTGGTATAACTTTTACTCTTGGTTCGATTTAGTCAATCAGACCAATCAAAGAAATCGTTTGTTCGGAAATGTAGCGTTTACATACAAAGTAAATGACGATTTAAAATTTACAGCTACCTACAGAAAGCAACAAAATACGGGCTTAACTGATTATCGCTATAGCTCACGTTTAAATGAAAGTGGTTTGCAAACTACTGGCAATTCACCAGAGGCCAAAGGATATTACTCGACAGGCCAAACCTATTCGGATCGTACCAACATGGAATTATTTGCTAACTATACCAAAAAGATCAAGGATTTTACGATTGACGCCAACGTAGGAACTGACTTTTTCGAGTGGACTTATTCAAGTAACAGTGCGAATACGAACAATGGTTTAAGTGTTTCTGACTTGTTTACTGTGTCTAACTCAGTAGATCCGGCAACGATTGGAAATGATCGTTTGTTAGAGAAATATAAAGCTTTAATAGGTAAAGGAACTTTTGGGTATAAGAATTTCTTGTTTGCTGATATTACTTTAAGAAATGACTGGTACTCGACTTTGCCTAAAACAGCAAATTCGGTACTATCTAAATCTGCAGGACTTTCCTTTGTTTTCAGTGACTTGATTGAGAAGACCTTGCCATGGGTGAGTTATGGTAAATTAAGAGGTTCATGGGGAGAAATTCCCAAGGCTTTGGGAACTAGCAACGAGACTTTTGGCGCTTATCGTTTTCCAGGTTCTGCATATAGTTTAGGACAATATAAGTGGGGTACTGATTTCTTGATGTCTGCTTCTAATACTTTGGTCGATCCCAACATTAAAGGATCTGTCGTTACTCAAAGTGAAATCGGTTTAGATTTGTCATTCATTAATGACCGCATTGGACTCTCAGCTACCTTCTGGCAAGGTTCTGAAAAAGATTTTCCTTATGCATTGAGTGTGAATGGGGCGAGTGGTTACACTTCCTTATTGACTAACATTGGAGAAATTGCCAAAAAAGGTCTTGATATTCAATTAAGTGCACGCCCGGTAGTTTCGCGTAATTTTTCTTGGAGAATTTCAGGAACAGCTTCTAAGTTGATCCAGAACGATGTTATTTCTTTAAGTCCTAAATATGGAATTACACAAACTGCTGGAGTACAAGGGGTTTGGGGAACTACTATGCCTTACATGGTTCATACGGAAGGTATGAGATGGGGTCAATTGTATGGAAATGGTATTAAGCGAATTAATGGCCAACCTGTACTAGATGCGAGTGGATTTTATGTAAATGATCCAAAAGTTAATTTTGGTTCAGTACTTCCTGATTACACGGGAGGTTTACAGAATTCATTTACCTTCTTGAATGATTTTACTTTGAACGTCAATATTGACTTTCAAGTGGGTGGTAAATTTGCCTCCTTGTCTAATATGTGGGGTTCATTCTCGGGCTTAACAGCTCAAACAGCAACGGTGAATGATAAGGGAAATCCGATTCGTGATGCGGTAGCTGATGGAGGAGGAGTTCATACGAAAGGGGTAAATGCGGAAGGAAAGGCAGTTGATTTTTATGTAGAGGCTCAGGATTATTACCACAACCTGTATAACAATAAGACTTTTGATCCCTTTATCTATGATTTAACGTTTGTTAAACTTAGGGAATTAGCTTTAGGGTATAATGTTCCAGTAAAGAAAATTGGAATGAATAAATATTTCCAATCTGTTAATATTTCTTTGGTGGCTAGAAATCCAGTGCTACTTTATGCAAAAACGAAGGACTTTGATCCATCTGAGATTTCTGCGGTGAGTGGGGAAACAGGACAGTGGCCAGGATCTCGTGGATATGGTGTCAATATTAAATTTGGGTTTTAATTAAAGTTAAATTTTAAAGACATGAAAAAGAAAATCATATACATATTCTCTACCTTAATCGTATTAGGTTTAGGTGGATGCCAAAAATTGGATGACTTTGGTGATACCAACGTGAATCCAGCAGCAACTTCAGAACCTACAATGTCCGCATTAATGGCGAGCGTTCAATCAGGTTTAGGGGGTTATGCCGCTTCTACTCGACCAGGTTTGTATGGTCAGTATTTCTCTGAAACGCAATATACAGATGCGTCCCTTTACAGTTTGCCTCAAATTGAGTTTTCAGGTGAATATGCTGGGTCTTTGATGGATTTGCAGATTATTATTGATCGGAATGAGAGCAATAATATGACTCAGATTGCTAAAATATTGCAACAATACATTTTTTGGACGATTACAGATCGTTGGGGTGATGTACCATATTCAGAGGCTTTATTAGGTGTGAAAAATGCAAACCCCAAATATGATCGCCAAGAGGATATTTATAGAGGTATGATTGCTGCTTTGACTAAAGCTTCCGCTGCATTTGATGCTTCAGCTGTAAAGGGGGACTTGATTTATGCAGGTGACGTGACTAAATGGAAGCGGGTTGCTAATTCATTACGCATGTTGATGTCTCTCCAATTATCTAAAAGATTTCCTGCGGCGGGTGCCTATGCGGCTACTCAGTTTACGGCTGCTTTGAACGATCCAGCAGGTTATATTCAAACTAATGCTCAGAATATGGTGCTAAGTTTTCCTGGTGGGAATTTCAAAAATTCTTGGTTTGCATTATACAATGGTCGTAAAGATTATGGCGAAAGTAAAACCATGACGGATTTAATGGGAGCTTTAGGGGATGGACGCCAAAAAGTGTTTGGCGGTGCAACTCAAGATCAAACGGCAAGTAATGCCTTGGAAACCTCAAGTGTAGGGGTTCCTTTCGGGTTAGTTAGGGCAAAAGTGGAGGCTTTTACTTCTGCTAATACCAACTGGGCACGAATTCTACGTGGTGATTTCCGTAAAGAGAATGGAAGTATCGTGGTTTTATCAGCTAGCCAAATAGCTTTAGCAAGGGCTGAAGCCGCTAATTACGGTTGGACTTCCGAGTCTTTGCCTACCACGTACAGTTTAGGCATCGCTTTATCGTATGAGCAATGGGGACTAAAATTGTCGACTGATTATTTAGGCCAAGCATCGGTTGCTTTAGATGCGCCAGGAGCGGCAGGTAATTTGAAGAAAATAGCAATCCAACGTTACATTGCACATTATCCAGACGGAATGCAAGCGTGGAATATTTGGAGAAAGACAGGTTATCCTGAATTAACTCCTGCGCCTGATGCAACTAATGCGTCCAAGCTAATACCAAGAAGATACACCTATGGTTCGACAGAGTTTACGTCAAATAAAGCAAATGCAGAGGCTGCCGTTGCTGCATTGCCGGGTGGTGATACTCAAGATGCTAGAGTGTGGTGGAATAATTAATGATTCGCCTTTATATCATTTTAAAATAGTAAACATATGAAAAAGATAAAAATAATCCTTTCGCTGGTGTTCTTGGGAGCATTTGTGTTGCAATCTTGTATTAAGGATGATGTAGTTGAATTAGGCAATGCTGGTTCAGTATTTGTTAAAATAAACGATGGTCCTACGAAAGCTTTGTATTATGAGCCTTTTACGACTAAGAAAAATGTGGTTGTCTTTAACGTCCGAAGAGATGTAAATTCTCCAGCGGAGTTAGCCAAAGCGGCTACTGTGTCAATTGTCGATGCACCAGAATTGGTTGCTGCATATAATAAGGAGAACGATGAAAGCTTTGAAGCATTGCCTACATCCATTTTCACCTATGTTTCAGATCCAACGGTGACTAAATCGGGCAATAAGTTTACAGTTACCTTTGCACCAAACGAGTTTGCGAAAAATATTGAAATCAGTTTAGATGGTTCAAAATGGGATTTGTCTAAAAAATTCGCTGTGGGTTACAAAGTAACTGACGCACCTGGTGCTAAAATATCAAGTGCTCAAAAACAAATTGTTACATTGATCAGCTTGAAGAACAAGTATGATGGAGTGTATTTGTTGACCGGTGCGCATAACCGTGTTCCCTACAACTTTCCATACAAAACGGTTGTTTACATGATGACAGCGGGAGCTAATTCCGTTATTTATTATTGGCCAGATGCAGGTGCATACGGACACCCGATCGGCGTGGGTCCAGACCCAGAAAATGATTTGAGTTGGTATGGTGGAGGAATTGCCCCAGTTGTGGAATTTGATCCTAATACAGACGAAGTAGCGCGTGTGTTCAACAACCCACCCAATGCGACGGTCATTACCAAATTTACTTTAGCGGGTGTAGCTAACTCAAATAGGTATGATGCAGCGACCAAGAAAATGTATATTAGTTGGAATTACAATGGTAACCCGCTTCGTGCCTTTATTGACACGTTGACGTTCATTAAGCCAAGGCAGTAGACCTAATTTTTATGAGTTAAAAGGCAGCGATTTCGCTGCCTTTTTTTATGATCAACATTTATTTTTGGAATTTGTGGGTTTGTAAATATTCAAATAAATAGTTAGAATCTACCGCTTAAAACTTCATGAATAATTAATACGTTGATAATACAACTTTTAAAAATACAAAATCAATATTTGGTGTATTCTTATTTTAGCCAATTTTCTGACTAATTAAACCATTTTTTTGATTTTTTTCTTTGGTGAACATGAGAAAATTCATAATTTTACGATTATATAAATTATTTTTTCATTAAATAAACTAATCAACATGAAAAAACTCTTACTCGTATGGGTATTAGTGATGGCTGCCTTCAGTTCATCTCTAGCTCAAACAAGGCAGGTAACTGGAAAAGTTACTTCTTCAGAGGATGGTTCTGCTCTTCCAGGAGTTAGTGTCAGCCTAAAAGGTACCGCTCGTGGTACTACATCAACATCTGATGGTACTTTCAAGATTACCGTAAGCAATTCAGATGCGCTTGTTTTTAGTTTTGTGGGTTATAAACCTCAAACCATCAATGTAGGTTCACAATCCGTGATCAACGTGGCTTTAGTTTCAGATGCTTCTGAGTTAGACGAAGTGGTTGTAACTGCATTAGGATTAACTCGTACAAAGAACTCATTGCCTTATGCTGCTCAGCAGGTAAAAGGAGATGAACTTACTCGCGTACGTAATGGAAATGCATTTTCTGCTTTATCTGGAAAGGTAGCAGGTTTGCAAATTACACAGGGTAACACAGTAGGTGGTTCAACAAACGTTGTAATTCGTGGAAGCAAATCGTTAACTGGTAATAACCAAGCATTATTCGTTGTGGATGGTGTTCCAGTGGATAACACGATCAAAAACTCAGGTACGCAACAACAAGGTGGTGGCGGTTACGATTATGGTAATGCTGCTGCAGATATTAACCCAGATGATATCGAGTCTATGACCGTATTGAAAGGTGCTGCTGCGACTGCGCTTTACGGTTCTCGTGCGTCAAATGGTGTGATTATGATCACAACTAAGAAAGCGAAAAAAGGATTGGGATTAACAATCAATGCTGGTTTGACAGTGGGTACGATTGACAAATCCACCTTCGTAGATTATCAAAATGGCTATGGTGCAGGTTACTCTGATCCGTATCAAAAAGACGGTTTCTTGTATTTTGATGCAAATGGGGATGGTGTGAAGGACTTAGTTGTGCCTACTGCGGAAGATGCTTCTTATGGGGTTAAATTTGACCCTTCATTGCAGGTTTACCACTGGGATTCATTTGATCCAGCAGGACCTAACTACATGAAAACGAAGCCTTGGGTAGCTGCTCAAAATACGCCAGTTACATTTTATGAGACTTCAATTTCTAATAATACCAATATTTTATTAGATGGAGCAACAGACAAAGGAAGCTTTAAATTAGGCTATACGCGTAATGATGAGCGTGGTACGTTGCCAAATAGCTCGGTGTCTAAAAACACCATGAACTTAGCGGGTAGTTATACGCTTTCTAAGAAATTTACTGCATCTGCTGCGGCAAACTTCTCGATCATTGATGGTAAAGGACGTTATGGTTCTGGGTATTCCGGATTAAACGTAAATCAAAACTTTCGTCAGTGGTACCAACGTAATGTGGATATCCAAGAGCAAAAAGAAGCTTATTTCCGCAATCAGAAAAACGTTACTTGGAACTGGGGTGATCCTTCAACTCCTGCAGGTTTAAAGCCTATTTATACCAATAACTACTATTGGTCTCGTTATCAAAATTATGAAAACGATACACGTACTCGTATTTTTGGAAATGCGATGTTGAATTACAAAGCAACTTCTTATTTAGATTTCATGGGTCGTGTGACTGTAGATACTTACAATGAATTCCAAGAAGAGCGTGTAGCGGATGGTTCTCAAGGAGTTGCTGGATATAGCCGTTTAGATCGTACGTTTAACGAAACCAACTATGATTTGATGGCGAATTTCAACAAAGATGTGTTGACAGGTTTAAATGTTCGTGGTTTAGCTGGTTTGAACTTACGTAAGTCTTATTCACGTTCGATTTCGGCTGCGACCAATGGTGGATTAATCGTTCCAGGTTTGTATTCAGTTGCCAACTCAAAAGGAACGGTTGCTGCACCATCTGAATCATATGCACCACGTGAAGTGTTTGGTGTTTTTGGTGGTTTAACAATGACTTATAAAGACTTCTTAACCTTAGATGGTACGATTCGTCAAGATAAGTCATCTACTTTACCTGTAGCTAACAATGCGTATTTATACTATGCAGGTTCAGCGAGCTGGTTGTTCTCGCATCACATTGTAGATTTGCCATGGTTGACTTCAGGTAAATTGCGTGCAAACTATGCGACAGTAGGTAACGATGCTCCTTGGGGTGCGATCAAAAACGTGTATGATCAACCAGCTCCTTATGGTTCAACGATCTTGTTCTCCGTGCCTAGTACTCAAAATAATCCTTTCTTAAGACCTGAGCAAACTCAGTCGAAAGAAATTGGTTTAGAAATGGCTTTCATGCAAAATCGTTTAGGATTTGATTTGACTTATTACCACACGAATACCTTAGATCAGATTTTGCCTGCGTCGGTTTCGGCAGCGACAGGATTTACGTCTGCATATGTGAATGCCGGTAATATTCAAAATAACGGACTTGAGTTAAGTTTATATGCGAATCCAATCAAAACGGCAGATTTTTCTTGGAATGTAAATGTGAACTTTACAAGAAACCGCAGTTTGGTATTGAGCCTTTATAACGATAGCCAAAACTTACAAATTGCTTCTTTCCAAGGTGGTGTGAGTTTAAATGCTACGGTGGGTGAGCCATATGGTGTGTTAAAAGGAAAGACTTGGAAATTTGTCAATGGTGAGAAATTAGTTAAAACGAATGGACGTTATGATATCACAACAACGACGACCAATATCATTGGTAACGTAAATCCAGATTGGATTGGTGGTATTAACAACTCATTGCGATACAAAAACTTTACCTTTAATTTCTTGATTGATATCAAGAAAGGGGGTTCAGTTTTCTCACTTGACCAATACTATGGTGCGGCTACAGGCGTATTGCCTGAGTCAGCTGGATTGAATGATAAAGGAAATCCTTCTCGTTCTACAATCGCTGAAGGCGGTGGTGTTATTATGCCAGGTGTACAAGCAGATGGTTCGAAAAATACTGTTCGTGTAGAAAACGTGTTTGGTACTTATGGTTATGCATACAATCCTGCGCATGCATTCGTGTATGATGCTGGTTTCGTAAAATTGAGAGAAGCTAATTTAGTGTACTCTTTACCTAAATCGATTGTTCGTCAATTAGGCGGCGTGAAAGGTGTGGATGTTTCTGTTTTTGGACGTAATCTCTGGATTATTGACAAATCGGTTCCTTATGCTGATCCTGAAGAAAACTTATCTGCAGGTAACGTACAAGGAAATCAGTCAGGAGCTTATCCTACTACTCGTTCGATCGGATTTAACGTTAAATTATTGTTTTAATCATTCTTAATTTTGATCAAGATGAAAAGAATACTCTTAATTTTTGTACCACTTTTGCTTTTGGCAGGTGCTTGTACAGATGATATATCGTCTCTGAATGTTGAGACCAAAAGGCCAGCGGCAGTTCCTGCTCCTACCTTGTTTTCAAATGCGGTAAAAACCCTAGCGGGTACATTAGCCTCTGCGAGTGTGAACACAAACGTGTTCCGTTTTACTGTTAGCCACTGGGCTATGGCAGTTTATCAAGATGAAGCACAATATGATTTCAACACACGTAACATTCCTCAAGGTTGGTGGACTACCATGTACCGTGATGTCATCACAGATTTACGTGAATCTACGAAGTTGATCAACGCTGACGCTACCCTTAGTGCAGGTGAAAAAGCGAATAAATTAGCTATCAATGACATCATGGAAGTTTATACCTACAGTATTTTAGTAAATACCTTTGGTAATATTCCCTACAAGGAGTCTTTAGATGCGTCTAAATTATTCCCAGTTTATGATGATGCAAAAACGGTTTCGGCTGATTTGTTAGCTCGCTTAAATGCCGATATTACTAAATTAAATACGGCTGCGGTAGCTTATTCTTCTTCTGAAGATTTAGTTTACAAAGGAAGTGTGGCAAAATGGGTAAAATTTGCAAATACCTTGCGTTTTAAATTAGGAATGGTGTTAGTGGATGTAGATGCGGCAGCTGCTAAATCGGCCGCTGAGGCTTCAGATGCAGGCGCGATCGCTGCAGCAGCAGATAACGGTTTATTTGCTTATTTGTCAGCTTCTCCAAACCAAAATCCATTATATACTGATATCGTATTGGGAGGTCGTCAAGACTACATCGCTGCGAAGGATTTGATGGATTATTTGTTAGGATGGAATGATCCTCGTACAAGTAAGTATTTCTCTAAAAACAATGCAGGAGCTTATGCTGGTGGTATTGTAGGTAAAGCAAATACATTTGTAGATTTTTCTAGAGCTGGGGCAAAAGTGATTGACGCGGCTGACCCATATGTATTAGCTGATTATTCTGAGACTGAATTTCTACGTGCTGAAGCAAAGGAAAGAGGTTATACCATTTCAGGAACAGCTGAATCACATTACAACAATGCTATTACGGCTTCTATCTTGTATTGGGGTGGAACAGCTGCAGAAGCTGCTGCTTATTTAGCTCAGCCAACGGTAGCCTATACTACGGCTGCTGGTGATTGGAAACAAAAAATTGGTACTCAGAAATGGATCGCTTTATACAATCGTCCTTACGAAGGTTGGGTAGAGATTCGTCGCTTAGACCAACCTAAAATTGCAACTCCAGTGAATGCTAAATCAGGTTTCCCAACTCGCTTTAGTTATCCACAAAACGAACAAACGTTGAACGGTGCTAATTACACAGCAGCTTCTTCGGCTATTGGCGGAGACGTTGTGACAACTAAATTGTTCTGGGATAAGAACTAATTCTTGATTGTTTAATTCAAACAATTAATAATGCAAAAAGGTGACTCAATTGGGTCACCTTTTTGCATTATTCCATGATGGGATTTTGCATTTTAATTAAAAAAAATGGTCACTAAATAGTTTAATTTTTCGTTAAGCCGCGAAGTAAGTAATTAATCCTATGATAAAAGCATTTTGAATTTTATTCTTACTAATTTTTTAAACAATTTGCAAAAATGGCAGTTTAACAAAATATAATTTTTTATTAATGTTTTTAACATTCACTTAAATAAACAAACATGAAAAAACTCTTACTAATTTGGGTTTTGGTAGCAGCCAGTGTTAGCTCGTTGTTGGCTCAAAACAGAACAGTAACAGGAAAGGTCACTTCTTCTGAAGATGGTGGCGGGTTGCCTGGTGTCAGCATTAGCGCGAAGGGTTCCAGCAAAGGAACTACTTCCAGCGTTGATGGTTCCTATTCCATTTCTGTGGGCGAAGGAGCTTCCTTGGTATTTAGCTTTGTAGGCTACAATTCACAAACGATTGCAATAGGAAATCGTTCGGTAATCGATGTTAAATTATCGGTTGACAATACCCAACTTTCTGAAGTAGTCGTGGTAGGTTATGGCACTAAAAAGCGTGTTGAATTTACGGGTGCTGCTTCTACGATCAAAGCTGCCGCCATTGCAGAGCGTCCTGTACAAAGTTTTTCACAAGGTTTAACGGGTCAAGCAGCAGGGGTGAACATTACTCAACCTAACGGTTTGTTAAATAATCCCCCGGTGATTCGTGTTCGCGGACTTAGTTCATTATCTCTTAGTTCATTTCCTTTAGTTGTAATCGATGGTATCCCTATTTCTACGGATAACGTTTCGGCTAATTCGACGACCAATAATCCATTGGCGGATATTAATCCATCGGATATTGAGTCGATAGACGTGTTAAAAGATGCTGCATCAGCCGCTATTTATGGTTCTCGTGCGGGTGCCGGAGTTTTATTGATTACCACGAAGCGTGGAAAATCTGGTAAAGCTAAAGTATCCATTGATTCATGGGCTGGTGTAAGTAACGCGGTACGTTTGCCACAAGTTTTAAATGCTGAACAATATATGTACCATAAAAATATGGCCATAGGAAACGCTTTATTGTTAAATCCAAATGCGGTAACAGCTACTCAGAGAAACTCGGCGAATCAATCTTTCTTGCCAAATTATAATCCGGATGGATCTTTGATCGATACAGATTGGTCAAAAGTAGTTTATCAAACGGCTATTTCTCAAAATCACAACATGTCGATAACAGGGGGAACTGATAAGACGTCTTATTATTTCTCTGCTGGATATTCGGATCAAGACGGTTTCTTGCGTAGCAACAGCTTTCAACGCCGTTCCGGTCGTTTTAATATGGATCATCAAGCGA
>Ga0209499_1001941_pt1 | contig 13732 bp, 8 predicted proteins | sample C_130208_EF_Meta_FD_187306 | JGI IMG/M metagenome (GOLD analysis project Ga0209499, IMG submission 187306) | Freshwater microbial communities from Lake Croche, Canada to study carbon cycling - C_130208_EF_MetaG (SPAdes) (version 2) | ecosystem: Environmental > Aquatic > Freshwater > Lake | place...
CCTGATTTCGTGACCACAACGCACTGCTAAATCCCATGGACAACGCCTTGACCCAACCCTATCGCAAGGACAAGGCGGCTTTACTGGCCCAAGCTATCAGCAAACCAGATACTGCACGCAGCGTGCACCAGCTATTGCATCGGCTGTGTGTCATGACAGACACCAGTATCAAACAGATTTGGCATGACACGGGTTTTGATAACCAAGTGTGTTTAGTGGCTGTTGGTGGATATGGACGTGGTGCGCTCTATCCGTATTCAGACATTGATGTGTTGCTCTTAATGCCAAGCGGTATATCTGCTGAAGAGAATCCAGTCCTCAAAAGTCAAATCGAAAAATTTATCAGTGCCTGCTGGGACAACGGATTAGAAATTGGTTCGAGTGTGCGCAACTTAGAAGAATGCATCCAAGAATCGCGCGCAGACATTACAGTACAAACCTCACTGTTAGAAGCCAGGCGCATTGTTGGTAACGCTGCATTATTTAAAGCGTTTAAAAACCAATATGACGCGGCGATGGATCCCAAGGCTTTCTTTGTTGCCAAGACATTAGAGCTGAGTCAACGGCATACCAAATTTGAAAATACGCCCTATTCTTTAGAACCCAATGCCAAAGAATCTCCTGGCGGTTTGCGCGACTTGCAGATTATTCTGTGGACAGCGCGCGCTGCAAAGTTTGGCGACACTTGGGAAGCCTTAGCGCAAAATGGTTTGGCCACTGCCTTGGAAGCGCGCCAACTCAAGCGTAATGAAAATACGCTAGCCCTGATACGCAACCGCCTCCATCTGATTGCTAAACGCAGAGAAGACCGCTTGGTGTTTGATATGCAGCACAGCGTGGCCAAGAATATGGGGCTCGGTTTCCAAGCTGATGGGCAATTCAATGCCCGCTTGGCTAGCGAAGCTTTGATGAAGCGCTATTACTGGGCGGCCAAAGCTGTGACGCAACTGAGTCAAATTTTGCTTCTCAATATTGAAGAAAAACTCAACAAGAAATCTTACGAATTACGGCCTATCAATGAAAGGTTTGCTGAAAAATCCGGCATGTTGGAGGTGTTGCACGATGATTTGTATCTCCAGCAACCCCACGCCATTCTTGAAACCTTCGCTCTCTATCAGTCAACGGTGGGCATCAAAGGTTTATCCGCAAAAACCTTAAGAGCTCTCTACAACGCGCGCGCTGTGATGAATGCGAAATTCAGGTCTGACCCAGTTAATCGCCAACAATTTATGGCGATATTGCAGTCTCCCAACGGTATGACACATGCCATGCGCTTGATGAACCAAACATCTGTGCTGGGTCGGTATTTGTGGGTATTTAGGCGCATCGTTGGGCAGATGCAGCATGATTTATTCCATGTCTACACGGTGGACCAACATATATTGATGGTGTTGCGTAATGCACGGCGCTTCTTTATGGCAGAGCATGCGCATGAGTTTCCTTTTTGCTCACAACTCGCAGCGGGTTGGGACAAGCCTTGGATTTTGTATGCAGGGGCACTTTTTCACGATATAGCCAAAGGCCGTGGTGGTGACCACTCGCAACTCGGACGCGCCGAAGTGCGTAAATTTTGCAGAGACCACGCTATTGCCAAAGAAGATGCACAGCTCATTGAATTTTTGGTGGCTGAGCATTTGACGATGAGCCACATCGCACAAAAGCAAGACTTGAGTGATGGGCAAGTCATCTCAGATTTTGCTAAACGCGTTGGCAATGAACGCAATCTCACCGCACTTTATTTATTGACCGTAGCGGACATTCGTGGAACCAGCCCCAAGGTTTGGAATGCTTGGAAAGGCAAGCTCTTAGAAGATTTGTTTCGCTACACCATGCGCACCTTAGGCGGACGCGCACCGGATGCCGGTTCAGAGGTTGAATCGCGTAAGCGAGAAGCATTGACGATGTTGGCGCTTTACGCCCTTCCATTTGAAGCGCATAAAGATTTATGGGACACACTCGATGTCGGTTATTTCATGCGCCACGATGCCACCGATATTGCTTGGCATACCCGTCAACTGTCGCGTCAATTGATGCTCACCAAAAACAAAGGTGAGTCCATGGAGGTAACAGTTCGCGCTAGGCTTTCACCCGTAGGAGAAGGCTTGCAAGTGATGGTGTATTCCCCAGACCAAGCTGATTTATTTGCCCGTATTTGCGGTTACTTTGACCAGACGGGCTTTAATATTTTGGACGCCAAGGTACACACCGCCACCAACGGCTATGCCTTAGACACTTTCCAAGTGGTGACGCATTTCACCAAAGAGCACTACCGAGACTTGATTAATTTAGTTGAAACGGGATTGACCCAAACCATACACCTAGCTAAACCTCTTCCAACTCCAAGTAAAGGTCGCATGTCGCGGCGTGTAAAGAGTTTTCCTATTACTCCGCGTGTTTCTTTGCAACCTGATGAGCGTGGACAAAAATGGTTGCTTAGTATTTCTGCCAGTGATCGCGTTGGTTTGCTCTACAACGTCGCCAGCGTATTAGCGCACCACAAAGTCAATTTGTTTTTAGCAAAAATCAGTACCTTGGGTGAGCGCGTAGAAGACACTTTTTTAGTCGATGGCGCAGCACTTCAACAAAACAAGAAGCAACTCGAAATTGAAACCGAGTTGCTAGAGGTACTTCAGCCTTAATCCAAATAGCTTGCGTGCGATGCAAGCAAGGCTTGGAATGCGGATTCATCCAGCACAGTGACACCGAGTGACTGCGCTTTTTCTAATTTACTGCCCGCCTCTGCTCCAGCAACAACCGCGTGGGTTTTTTTACTCACACTGCCAGAGACCTTGGCACCCAGCATTTCTAACTTGGCTTGTGCTTCATCACGTCCCATGGTTTGTAATGTTCCGGTTAGAACAAATGTCTGTCCTGTCAGCGGCAAGCTGGCCCCTTCACTTGCTATGCCTTCTTTCCAATTCAAGCCACAGGCTTTAAGTTGTTCCACCACTTCTCGGTTGTGTGCTTGGTCAAAAAAGGTACGAATACTTTGCGCAACAGTGGGCCCTACATCGCTGACTTGCAACAGTTGGTCTATGGTGGCATCCATGATGGCATCCAATGTTCCGAAGTGACGAGATAATTCTTTTGCCGTGGCTTCACCTACATGGCGAATTCCCAGTCCAAATAAGAACTTCGGCAAAGTTGTGTTCTTAGATTTCTCAATGCCGGCCAATACATTGGCTGCAGATTTTTCAGCCATCCGATCCAATTGGCTCAATGCGCTTAGACCAAGTTTGTATAAATCAGGCAGGGTATTGACAATGCCTGCATCGACCAATTGCTCGACAAGTTTGTCGCCTAGATCTTCAATCTCAACTGCGCGTCTGTGTGCAAAATGCAGAATCGCCTGTTTGCGTTGTGCACTACAAAACAGGCCACCAGTGCATCGGTAGTCTGCTTCGCCTTCTTCGCGGACCGCAAGGCTGTTGCAGACGGGGCAATAGCTTGGCATGGTGAAGAGCTGTGCATCTTGAATTCGTTTTTCTACAACTACAGACACTACTTCGGGAATCACATCCCCTGCCCTCCGGACAATGACGGTGTCTCCAATACGTACATCCTTACGACGCGCTTCATCTTCATTGTGAAGGGTCGCATTGGTCACCGTCACGCCGCCTACGAAGACGGGTGCCAATTTGGCAACAGGGGTGAGTTTTCCGGTGCGTCCTACTTGCACTTCAATGGCCTGGACTGTTGTGAGTTCTTCTTGCGCGGGGTATTTATGCGCCACCGCCCAACGCGGTTCACGGGTAACAAAACCAAGGCGCTGTTGCGCTTCTAAGTTATTGACTTTGTAGACCACACCATCAATGTCAAATGGCAAACTGTCTCGCTCTTGGGCAATTTTTTGGTGGAACTGCACCAAGCCTTGGGCGCCTTTCACGCATTGCGTTTGTTCGGCGACGGGAAACCCCCATTTTTTGAGTTGAAGTAGAAAACCAAAGTGGCTCGAAAAAACTCTAACGCCATCGTTTTGTGGCGTGATATCGCCCAAGCCATAAGCAAAAAAACTTAATGGTCTTTGCGCGGCGATGGTTGAGTCGAGTTGCCTGACAGCACCCGCTGCAGCATTGCGCGGGTTGACAAAGGTTTTTTCATTCTTTTCACCCACTGCGATGCGCGTGCGTTGACGTTCATTGAGCGCTTCGAAATCAGCGCGCGCCATATAAACCTCGCCACGCACTTCTAGAAGTTTTGGCGCATCTGCGGGAAGTCTTAATGGAATTTGACCGATGGTGCGGATATTTTGGGTAACGTCTTCACCCCATTCGCCGTCACCACGCGTGGCAGCTTGCACCAAGACATGGTCTTTGTACGTCAAGCTCATGGCCAAACCGTCAAACTTCAATTCAGCAACGTATTCGACTAAGTCATCCGATACATCTAATGCCAGCTCTTTCCGAATACGCTCGTCGAAATGCTCTGCCCCACTGGCTGTGGTGTCCGTTTCTGTGCGAATACTAAGCATGGGCATGGCATGGCGCACAGAAATAAATGCATCGAGCGGTTTTCCGCCTACGCGTTGTGTCGGTGAATCAGCTGTTAGTAACTCGGGGTGAGCAGCTTCTAGTTGTTGCAACTCACGAAACAGGCGATCGTATTCAACGTCTGGCACCGTAGGTGCATCTAAAACATAGTATTGGTACCCAAAGGTATTGAGGAGATCTCGCAACGCCAGCGCAAGCGTTGCTGGTGTCTGCGGGTCCATTAGCTAAACAAGCGTCTTGCTTGAACAGATCCTGCCGATAAATCTCTGGCATCTAGCGTGTCGTAGAGCGCTTGCAGATCTTTTGAAATGGAAGCAATCGCGGCTTGCGACAAAGCTTGGGCGTTGTCATCGGTGACCGCACCGTCCATCACTCTGGCTAATTCATCGGCCGTATGCACCATGCGTGCAAATGGCTCTTCTTGACGGTCTACCTGGGGAACATCGAGCGAGAGTGTGAGCTCCCAAATGGCAGATTGCGCAGGGTCTTCAGACATCGCGGCTTGCGCATCAAATGTCAAACCCAATATGGGAGGTAAACCCACAACGGGTGCTGGAACCACCATGCGACCGGGAATCACACCGGCTACAAAACCAAGACGTGCCGCATTTTGTTGCACATATCCCGGACTCCAAGCCGTTTTGACAGCTTTGATCGTGAAACTCAATTGCGCATCGTGTGCACTGGCGAAGCTATCAAGCTCACGGGCACGGGCAACCTCGTCGAGCATGTCAGGGAACTCAGGCGCGCCATTGATGGCATCGGAAAAGTGCTGAATTTTTAAAACGAATTCTGAGAATTCAATTTCATTCAATGCACCCATGCGGTTGGCAAGTTGGACACCCGCTTGAAAAGCGCTGTATCGCTGGCCATTGCGAGGCTGCTCCCACAGACCCGTTTCAGTGTGCAGGCCCTCCAAAATAAAGAGTTTGTTACCAACACGACGCGTAGGCGGCATCGCAGCAATCGTTGCCTCGCCGGAGATGGGGTGGTCAATTTCAATCGCAGCAATCACATCTATCAAGGCGTCTAAGACAAGACGTTTTTCGACAGGTATCAAATCAGGTGCAGCTATGTCGCGTGCAGCCTGAGTTGCTTGGGTGCGTTTTTCTTCTGCTGCGCGTTCTGCCGCTTTGGCTTTGTCTGCGGCGATTCGCGCCAAGTCTGCCGCATTGGGTTCACGCTGGGCGTGCATAGTCGCTTCTTGCATCATCGCCAGCGCCATGTCGTTCACAGGGTCATGCGACAAAGACGTTTGTTGCTGGGCAGCAGTTGGGGTGTCTGGGTTCGGTCGTGGATAACCCGGCGTAGATTCAAAAGCGGGTTCTAGCGGACCATCAAAACTTGCAGAAGAAATACTCGCAGGCTCTGTCAACGTTTCTTGGCCAACCGGGTCGGCTTGACGTGGTTTGTTTTTGCGCGACGTCCAAGTGCTATGGGCCACGACTGCAGCCAGCACAACGCCGCCTGCAATTGCCAAACCAATTTGAAGATTGCTCATGGCTGCAACGGTATCAAACGGTATCGACCATGGAGATGGCGGATTCCATATCAACCGCCACGATGCGTGACACACCTTGTTCTTGCATGGTCACGCCGATCAATTGCTCGGCCATTTGCATCGTGATCTTGTTGTGTGAAATAAACAAGAACTGGGTGCCTTTAGACATAGTCGCCACCAATTTCGCGAAACGTTCGGTATTTGAATCGTCTAAAGGTGCGTCCACCTCGTCGAGCAAACAGAATGGCGCGGGATTGAGTTGGAATATTGCAAAGACCAAGGCAATTGCGGTCAGCGCTTTTTCGCCACCTGAGAGCAGATTGATGCTTTGGTTCTTTTTGCCCGGGGGTTGGGCCATCACTTGTACACCTGAATCCAAAATCTCTTCGCCTGTCATCACCAAGCGGGCGTTGCCACCGCCAAAGAGTTCAGGGAACATTTTTCCGAAATGCAAATTGACGCTATTGAAGGTTTCGTCTAACAAAGCACGGGTTTCTGCATCGATCTTGCGGATAGCGTCTTCCAAGGTAGTCATCGCTTCGTTCAAGTCTGCGGACTGGGCATCAAGGAATGATTTGCGCTCTGAAGCGGCAGTGAGTTCGTCCAAGGCCGCCATATTGACAGGGCCCAGCGCATTGATTTCGCGTTGTAACCTATCGATCTCAGACTGCAAACCAGTCAGACGAACATTGTTTTCAGAGATAGAAAGTGCAACAGCTTCTAGATCAGCGGTGTTGTCCATCAAGAGTTGGTGGTATTGCTCGAAACCTAAGCGTGCTGCCTGCTCTTTGAGTTGCAAATCAGTAATGCTTTGGCGCATAGGGTCAAGTTCGCGTTCCAAACGCAGACGGTGTTCGTCGCTTGCGCGCAACTTGGCCGTTAAGTCGTCGTATTCGCTACGTTTGGCCGCTAGCGCTGCTTCGCGTTCTAGTTTCACGTTCAGAGCAGCTTGTAAACCAGATTGTGCTGTGGCGTCCGATAAGCGGGCGAGATCTTCTTGGACCAACTTTTCTTCTTGCGCAATCGAATCAGTTTGTTGTTGCGCTGTTTCGATGGTGCGGTTAAGTTCTGCTTCGCGTGTGGACAAACTTCTTTTAGCGAAATCTGCTTCTTGGGCTTGGCGTTCTAATTCGCGTTGGCGTTCTCGTATGGCGTTGAAACTCTGCTGCGCTTGAATGACTGTTTCGTCCAATTGGGCATGGCGCTCTTGCGAGTCTGCCAATTGCATATCAAGCGCTTCAAAATCTTCTTGGGCCTGGGCTCTGCGGTTGTTGAGTTCTAACAACTGCGTTTCGACGTCGCCTAAATCTTGACCAATTTGATCGCCACGAGCACGCGTTTGCTCTGCAATTTGCGTCAAACGGAGAAGTTCAACCTCAACCTCATGCACACGGGCTTGGGCTGCAGTGGACTCTGTCCGCACACTAACCAAACTTTGTGATGCCTCGCGATAGGCATATTCGCTGCGCGACAAAGTCTGGCGAGCTTCTTCACTGATTAGAGCTTGTGCTTTGAGACTCTTGTCTAAGTTTTCAATTTCTTGGGAACGGGCAAGTAAACCTGCTTGCTCATTGTCTTGGGCATAAAAACTCACGCTGTGTGCGGTGACTGCATGCCCTTGCGGAACATAAATAGCTTGCCCAGGTTTGAGTTGTTGGCGCTTGGCCAAGGCTTGCGCAAGATCAGGTGCAACAAAGCAACCTTGTAACCATTCACCCATCAAAGCTTTGTGCCCGGCGTCGTTCAAACGTAGTAAGTCTGATAAAAGCTGCAAATCGCCTGTAGCGTTTTCAAGGGCGGCATTGGCAGGAGCGAAAAAGGTAAGTTTGGTAGGCGGTGCATCTGCAGCAAAGCCATTAACCATTTCTAGCTTGCTGATTTCAAACGCTGAGAGCCGCTCGCGCAGTGCAGCTTCGAGCGCGTTTTCCCAGCCAGCTTGTATATGGATACGCTGCCATAAGGCCTGCAACCCTTCTAATCCATGGGAGGCCAACCAAGGCTTGAGTTTGTCGTTGGTTTGAACTTTGGCCTGAAGCGCTTGCAAAGCTTGCAAGCGGGCCGATAAATCAGCGTGTTTGGCTTGTTCGGCGTTCACGCAGTCTTGCGCTTGCTTGCGGGTCTCATCTAACTCTGGAACTTGGGCCTGCAAAGTGTCTAGTTCCGCTGTCTTTTGTTCTGCAGAGGCTTGCGCATCACTGCGCTGCGCTTTGAGTTGCTCAATCTTTTGTGGGTCAGGCGCATTCAAAGACTGCTGGTCATTGTTAAGACGCTCTTTGCGCAAGTCCAACTGTTTGCTTTGCTCTTCAATATTGCGTTGGTCTGCCGCAAGCACTTGGATGCGTTGCTGGACCTGCACCACCGCGTTGCGCTGCTCGTTCGCACGCATTTGCGCGGCTTCTAATGCGGTTTCTTGCTCGGGCAAGGTGAGGTGAACTTGTTCGATTTGTTCAGACAAAGCGGCTGCTTGAATCTCGGCTTCTCCAAGCTTGTTAGACAACTGGGTGATTTCTAGTGCAGCCTGCTCGCTTTGTTGCGTCCATTGCAGGATTTGCTCTTTCATTTGCGCCAGTCGAGCCTGCGCGCGTTGGCGGCCTTCCACCACAAAACGAATTTCAGCCTCGAGTCGGCCAACTTCAGCACTGGCTTCATACAAAGCGCCCTGAGATTGGTTGACTTGGTCTCCAGCCGCGTAATGCGCTTGGCGAATAGTTTCTAAATCGGCCTCGATATGGCGCAAATCGGCGATGCGGGATTCCAATTCAGTGACTGATTTGTCAACTTGGCTTTTGATGTTCGTCTGATCGACTTCTGCATCAGCGCGCTTTAAGAACCAGAGTTGCTGCTGTTTGAGCGTCTCATCCGATTGCAAAGTGTTGAAGCGTTGCGCAACTTCAGCCTGTTTTTCGAGCTTTTCGAGGTTGGCGGTGAGTTCACGCAAGATATCTTCTACGCGTGTCAAGTTCTCGCGGGTATCACTGAGCCGGTTTTCTGTTTCGCGGCGACGCTCTTTGTATTTGGAAACTCCAGCGGCTTCTTCCAAAAACAAACGAAGTTCTTCAGGCTTGGATTCAATGATGCGGCTGATCGTGCCTTGGCCAATGATGGCGTAGGCCCTAGGCCCCAAGCCAGTCCCCAAAAATACGTCTTGTACGTCTCGACGGCGTACGGGTTGGTTGTTGATGTAGTAGCTACTGGTGCCATCACGGGTTAGCACGCGTTTGACAGCAATTTCTGTGAATTGGCTCCACTGGCCGCCCGCGCGGTAATCGGAGTTGTCAAAGACTAATTCGACACTGGAGCGGCTAGCCGCTTTGCGGCTGGTGGTGCCGTTAAAAATGACGTCTTGCATCGAATCGCCGCGCAACTCGCTGGCTCGGCTTTCTCCCAAAACCCAGCGCACCGCGTCCATGATGTTGGACTTGCCGCAACCGTTAGGGCCCACCACACCGACCAATTGGCCAGGCAAAAGGAAATTCGTGGGATCTGCAAAAGACTTGAAACCCGACAACTTGATTGAATTCAGACGCACCTAAAACCTCTTTTAACTAGGTATGCATCATAAAGGGCTCAGGCGGTCACGAACCTGAGACAGGAGAAGCTCCAAATTGGGTACCAAGGTAGTAAATTGAGATTTTGTGGCCTCAAAAGGTTGTTGCCTAGATTGGGCATATAAATTGATCACGGATGCGCCTAAGGAGTCCCCCGTGAACATGGGCAAAAAGCCTTTAAGGGCGTGCAATGCATGCTCTGCTTTTTGTGTGTTTCCGTGGGTAAATGCAGCATCTAGTTCTAATAGTTCTTGGGCCAAACTGTGCTCAAAGGTGACTAAAAGTTGTTGCAACTGATCAGGTTCTTGGGCAAATTCTTTGGCGCGCGTTAAATCAAGCAGTAAAGACATGGCGTCAGGTCAATAAATGGGTTAAAGCTTAAGGATAATAGCAGTCATGAATCCCTTATTACAAAGACTTCAGCCTTACCCTTTTGAGCGCTTGAAGCAGCTTTTTGCAACTGTCACACCTTCCGCGAATCATGCCCCCATCAGTCTTGGCATTGGTGAGCCGCGTCATGCCACGCCGCAATTGGTTTTGGATGCCCTTGCATCTTCCACTGCGGCCTTAAGTTCTTATCCTGCAACTGCCGGTATCCCTGCTTTGCGTCAATCCTGCGCCAATTGGGTGCAAAGACGTTATGGTTTGACGCTGAACCCAGACAACCAAATTTTGCCGATCAACGGATCGCGCGAGGCTTTGTTTGCCTTTGCCCAAACCGTACTGGATGGATCAAAAGTTGGGGCTACTGTGGTTTGCCCTAACCCCTTCTATCAAATCTACGAAGGTGCGGCCTTGCTTGCGGGGGCGCAAGCCTTTTACGCTCCTAGCGATCCTGCTTTAAATTTCAACGTTGACTGGGCCAAAGTGCCAGAAGAGGTCTGGAAAAACACGCAATTGCTGTTTGTGTGCTCCCCAGGTAACCCTACAGGTTCGGTCATGCCCTTAGAAGACTGGAAAACCCTCTTCGAATTGAGTGACCGTTATGGTTTTGTTATCGCCAGTGACGAGTGCTACAGCGAAATCTATTTCAGAGAAGAGCCACCTCTGGGTGGACTAGAGGCCGCTTACAAATTAGGCCGTACGGATTACAAAAATCTCGTTGCATTCACCAGTCTTTCCAAGCGCAGCAATGTTCCAGGTATGCGCAGCGGCTTTGTGGCTGGAGACGCTAACTTACTGAAACAATTTTTGCTCTATCGCACCTACCATGGAAGCGCCATGAGTGGCATGGTGCAAGCGGCCAGCATCGCTGCTTGGGATGATGAAGCCCATGTTGTGGCCAATCGCGAGATGTATCGCCAAAAGTTTGCAGCTGTCACACCCCTATTGGCGCAGGTCTTGGACGTGAAGTTGCCTGATGCAGGCTTTTACCTGTGGGCAGCTGTGCCAGGCGGTGACGACCAAGCTTTCGCCAGGGATCTTCTGGCTCAATACAATGTGACGGTTCTGCCAGGCAGCTTTTTAGCGCGTGCGTCTCAGGGCTTCAATCCTGGTGCCGGACGCATTCGCATGGCCTTGGTGGCTGAGACCCAGGAATGCATGCAAGCCGCACAACGCATAGTTGAATTTGTTCAACGCCCATAAAACCTTTTCACTATTCAAAAAAGATCAACTATGACCGCTCAAATTCAATCCATCATTGATACCGCTTGGGAGAACCGCGCTTCCATCAACTCTGCCAATGCAAGCCAGGAGATTCGCGATGCGGTGGAACACGTCATTGCCGAGATGAACGCCGGTCGCATGCGCGTAGCCACCCGCCAAGCGGTTGGCCAATGGACTACGCACCAGTGGATTAAAAAAGCGGTGTTGCTGTCTTTTCGTTTGAAAGACAACGAAGTCATCAAAGCAGGTGATTTGGGCTTTTATGACAAAGTTCCCACGAAATTTGCCCATTTGAGCGAAGAAGAAATGAAAGCCAGTGGCGTTCGGGTGGTTCCGCCCGCTGTGGCTCGCCGTGGCAGCTATATCGCCAAGGGCGCGATTCTGATGCCAAGCTACGTGAACATTGGCGCCTATGTTGATGAAGGCACCATGGTTGACACATGGGCCACCGTAGGTTCTTGCGCGCAAGTTGGAAAAAACGTCCATTTGTCTGGCGGCGTAGGTTTGGGCGGCGTGCTCGAACCCGTGCAAGCCAACCCCACCATCATCGAAGACAACTGTTTTATTGGCGCCCGTTCTGAAGTTGTGGAAGGCGTGATCGTCGAAGAAAACTCCGTGATTTCCATGGGCGTTTACATCGGGCAAAGCACCAAAATTTATGACAGAGCGACTGGCGAAGTGACTTACGGTCGCATTCCGTCTGGCTCTGTTGTGGTCTCCGGTAATTTACCCAGCGCCGATGGCAAATACAGCTTGTATTGCGCGGTGATCGTGAAACGTGTGGACGCGCAAACCCGCGCCAAAACATCGTTGAACGATTTGTTGCGCGACTAAATTCTCGCCACCCACATGTCCCGCACCCTCGCGCTTGCCGAACAACTGATTGCACGTCCTTCGGCAACGCCTGAAGACGCAGGCTGTTTGGACTTGATTGCGTCGCATCTCGCACCTTTAGGCTTTGTGTGCGAACGCATCGATAGCGGGCCAGACGCTTTTCGTGTCAGCAATTTGTGGGCGATCAAACGCAGCACGCATGCCAACGCTAAAACACTGGTATTTGCAGGTCACACCGACGTAGTCCCTACCGGCCCCATCGCCAAATGGAGTAGCGATCCGTTTACGCCAACCCACCGCGACGGTAAATTGTTTGGCCGGGGCAGCAGCGATATGAAAACCTCACTCGCAGCCATGGTGGTTTCGATTGAAGAATTTTTAGCGGCTCAGAGCGACCCCGCTTTTAGTATTGCTTTGCTTTTCACCAGTGATGAAGAAGGCCCTGCAGTAGATGGCACAGTCAAAGTTTGCGAAGCCCTGACAGCCCGTGGTGAACAACTCGACTGGTGCATTGTGGGCGAACCCACATCGGTGGAGCGCACGGGAGACATGATTAAAAACGGACGCCGTGGCACGATGAGTGGCAAACTCACCGTTAAAGGCATACAAGGCCACATTGCCTATCCGCAGTTGGCGCTCAATCCCATCCATACCTTTGCCCCCGCCATGGCTGAACTTGCACAAAAGGTTTGGGACGAAGGCAACGAGTTTTTTCAACCTACCTCTTGGCAAATAAGCAATATCCACGCGGGCACAGGTGCTGGCAATGTCATTCCTGGGGAATGCGTGGTGGATTTCAATTTCCGCTTTTCTACCGAGTCCACGGTGGAAGCATTACAAAAGGGCGTTGAGGAAGTTTTAATGCGACACAAACTCAACTACGAACTCAAGTGGATCATTGGCGGCTTGCCATTTCTGACCAAACCTGGCGACTTGGTGCTCGCTGTGCAAGCTGCTATTGCAGATGAAACCGGCATACAAACCCAACTCTCTACAACGGGTGGCACGAGCGACGGCCGTTTTATTGCGCAAATATGTCCGCAAGTTATTGAATTAGGACCGCCCAATGCAACGATTCACAAAATCGATGAGCACATTGCTGTGGCCGATATAGAACCACTCAAAAATATTTACCGACGCGTTTTAGACCGCCTACATAGCCTCTCTTCTGGCTCCGACCACCGCGCGTGATGACGTCACCCCAAAGACTGAGCGCATTAATTGAAGACTGTGCCACCCAACTTGCAGATGCCCATTTACATGCGGGATTGAGTTTTGGTCATGGCACCAACAATGCACAGGATGAAGCAGCTTGGTTGGTTTTATGGCAACTGGGGCTGCCCTTAGACACAGATTTCACAGACTCCGCCCAAGACGCCTTGGTGATTGAGTCTGACCTGATCAAGGTGGAGAAGTTGATCGCGCAACGTATTGCAACTCGAAAACCCGCCGCTTTCTTGACCCAAGAAGCATGGCTGGAAGGTGTGTCTTTTTATGTGGACGAAAGAGTGATCGTTCCGCGTTCATTGATCGCCGAGGTCTTGGCCTCTGGGAATATCGATCCATGGTTATCTGCAGACACCAAACATGTGCTCGATATGTGCACAGGCAATGGCAGCTTAGCGATTCTTGCCGCCCTCGCCTATCCTGATGTGCAAGTGTTTGGCAGCGACATCAGCACTGAAGCACTTGAAGTTGCCGCAATCAATATGGATCGCCACGGATTACAAGAACGCATGACATGGGTGCAG
>Ga0209499_1001942_pt1 | contig 13721 bp, 10 predicted proteins | sample C_130208_EF_Meta_FD_187306 | JGI IMG/M metagenome (GOLD analysis project Ga0209499, IMG submission 187306) | Freshwater microbial communities from Lake Croche, Canada to study carbon cycling - C_130208_EF_MetaG (SPAdes) (version 2) | ecosystem: Environmental > Aquatic > Freshwater > Lake...
AGAAGGTTTATCTAATATCCATATTTATTTAATAACGTAGTCACTTTCTTCTCAACCTCCGTATCTTTCACCACAGCAGGCGCATGATGCTTTTTAATAGTAGCATCTAGAATTAATGGCCCCTTGCATCCCCAATGTTTATTAATTGTATAGCTATCTACCCCATCAATATCCTTAGCAGGATTAGTTCTTGTAAAAGTGGCCCAAATAAAATTATTAAATTCAGCTGCCATCCAAGAAGCGTCTTCAGTAATAATAATCATTGCAATGCCTTCCTTTTCTAATAAACTCTCTCCTTGTCCATTTAATTTTTCTTGAATAGATCTAATAGATATACTTTCAGCATTCAGAGCATTTATACCATTTACAGCTATCACACCCGGCATAATTAATTGCGCATTAGCATTGAGTACATTCATATTTTCTGGAATAGCAGTAGCTAGTTTTCTTCTGACATCGCCATAAGCAGCCAAGACTAATTTAGAACCAGTATTTAAACCATCACCAGAATAATCCAATGTGTCCATGGTGGTGTTGGTATAAAAATGTAGGTCATTTGAAAAGTCCATTCTCGACAACATATACGCTAAAAACTCAGGTACATTATTTACATCTAGTTTATTGTTAGCAGACTCATTTCCGATTATACCAGTAGTTTTATTCTCTTGTGAATGAATATCTTTTGATGTAAGCTCTTTTGATTGCTTTGCCTCTGCAGTTATCCAAACAAATTTTGCCAAACTTAATTGCCCTGTGCCTAAAATATGATTGGCAATGGTCAAAATTTCGGCAGGTTTTTTATTTTCTAAAAACGGCGTATATCTTTCACTACCTATGGCTAATAATAAGGGGTGCACACCTGCAGCGTCCACTGCATGTACTTCTTTTAATCCTGGAATTTCATTAGAAACAGCCGACCCTGTTATTTTATGAATCAACTGCCCAAAACTAGTATCTTCTTGAGGTGGTCTTCCTACTACCGTGAATGCCCAGATGGCATTTTTTCTGGCATACACTTTATGCACTTTCATGACAGGGAAAGGATGTTGCAAACTATAATAACCTAAATGATCTCCAAAAGGACCTTCTGGTTTATTCTCTCCAGGAAATACTTCTCCTGTAATTACAAAATCGGCGTCGGTACTTACGCAAAAACCATCTATATAAGTATAACCAAATCTCTTACCAGCAAGTACGCCCGCGAAATTCATTTCACTCATACCTTCTGGAAGTGGCATCACAGCAGCAACACTATGAGCAGGTGGGCCACCTACAAAACAACTTACTTTTAAAGGAAGTCCTTTATTGTTTGCCTTGGTTTGATGCACTCCAATACCACGATGTAATTGATAATGCAAACCAATTTCTTTATTCAATATATAATCGTTTCCATTTAATTGAATACGGTACATGCCTAAATTAGAATTCCCCATACCTGGCTTATCGGCATCTTCTGTATATACTTGTGGAAGCGTTACAAAGGCACCCCCATCCATGGGCCAGTGATGTATTAAGGGTAAATCACTAATATTAATTTCTTCAAATAAAACTGGTTTTGAAATTGGATTTTTATTAGGTAGTGCATTAATAGCCGCAGGTAAAGCCGCCAAAGATTTTAATGGATTTTGAATAGCTGCTAAAGGATTAATTTTTATATCAATCAATTGCTTTACGGAAGGAAGTGTATCTCTAAAAATAAATTCGCTTCTTTCTAGTGTACCAAAAATATTGGAAGCTGCACGAAACTTGGAACCTTTTACTTTTTCAAATAGAATGGCTGGGCCTTTTTGTTCAAAAATGCGCAAATGAATGGCGGCCATTTCTAAGTATGGGTCAACCTCTTCCTTGATGCGCAAAAGCTGTCCGCTTCGCTCCAAGTCCAATAAACAAGCCTCCAAACTAGAATAAACCATTTCTTATATTTGAGATGCAAAAATAACTTAAATTCGCCTATGACTCGTTTAAGTGTGAACATAAATAAAATAGCCACTTTAAGAAATAGCCGTGGTGGGGATAATCCTAATTTAGTGCAGGTAGCAAGGGATTGTGAGCGTTTTGGGGCCGAAGGTATTACAGTGCACCCAAGACCCGATGAAAGGCATATTCGCTACCAAGATGTTTATGATTTAAGCGCTATTTTAAGCACAGAGTTTAACATAGAAGGCAATCCCAAAGAAAGCAAATTTGTAGAATTGGTTTTAGCCAATAAACCGCATCAAGTAACCTTAGTGCCCGATACCTTGGGGCAATTAACCAGCGATCATGGATGGGATACTATTAAAGAACAAACTTATTTAAAAGAAATCATTGGAGTATTTAAAAAAGCAGGCATACGCGTATCTATTTTTGTAGATCCCAATGAAAAAATGGTGGATGCTGCAGCAAGTACTGGAACAGACCGAATAGAATTATACACTGAAATGTATGCAAAGCAGTTTGCAGCTGGCAATAAAGAAAAAGTTATTGAGCCATATATAACTGCTGCAGCTCTTGCAAATAAATTAGGATTAGGCATTAATGCAGGCCATGATTTAGATAGATTCAACTTGCCTTATTTAATACAATCTATTCCTAGTATTGATGAAGTAAGTATTGGACATGCCTTAATTAGCGATGCCCTTTATTTAGGTTTAGAAAATACCATTCAATTATATAAAAGAGCACTTGTAAATAATTCATAGTAATTGTTCGTAATTATAAAAATAACTTTTTACAAAATATTTTAAAATAACAAGCTCTCTAAATAAATTCTACTATAAATATCAAATAAAGTTTTATGAAAAAATATATTTATTTATTTTTCAATACAGTCCTTTTCTTTTTAGCATCTAATAAGATATTAGTGGCTCAAGAAAAATTTGGACCCACCCCTACTAAGCAACAATTGGCTTGGCATGAAAAAGAATTTTATTTGTTTATGCATTTTGGTCCCAACACCTTTACCGATTTAGAATGGGGAAAAGGAAGTGAAGACCCGAATGTGTTTAATCCCACTCAATTAGATTGTAATCAGTGGGCGCGCATTGCCAAAGCAGCAGGCGCCAAAGGAATTATTATAACTGCTAAGCACCACGATGGATTTTGTTTATGGCCTAGTAAGTTTAGTAAGCATACTGTAAGAGAATCAAAGTGGATGGATGGAAAAGGAGATGTCATTAAAATGTTATCAGAAGCTTGTAAGAAAGCGGGCATTGAAATGGGCGTATATATTTCACCATGGGATAGAAACCACCCGCAATATGGTACTGCAGCTTATAACGATACCTATATTCAAACCATGAAGGAACTGTTAACGGGTTATGGTAAGTTTACGGAACTATGGTGGGATGGCGCGAATGGAGAAGGCCCTAATGGTAAAAAGCAAGTCTATGATTTTACAAGGTTCAAAGATTCTGCTATGTCTTACCAACCCAATATTGTTATATTCAGTGATATTGGACCTCATATTCGTTGGGTAGGTAATGAGAATGGACTAATTAATGAAACCAATTGGAACTTATTAGATACAGCCGGATTTAAAAGAGGTGAAGGCGCTCCTCCTAACGATACCTTGAATAGAGGAAACTTTAATGGAAAAAATTGGATTGGTGCAGAAGCAGATGTTTCTATTCGCAAGGGATGGTTTTATCATGCAGAAGAAGATGCTACTGTTAAATCGGGTAAGACTTTATTTAATTTATATTTAAACTCTGTAGGTCATGGTGGTAATATGATTTTAAATGTACCTCCTAATAGAAAGGGTTTAATAGCTCCTGAAGATTCAGCTGCTTTAATGGACTTTAGAAAAGTAAGAGAGGCTGCTTTTACAACCAATGTATTTAAAAATGCAATTTTCAAGAATCATAAAAATGAAATGGAAATTTGTGTAGCCAAACCAGTTACCATTAATTCCATTCAATTGCAAGAGCAAATTAAATTTGGACAAAGAGTTGTACGCTTTGAAATATATGCTGGAGATAAAGAGCCAGACTTGAAAAAAATTGCTGCTAGTACCACCATTGGTAGAAAGAAAATTATTCAATTTCCTTCTGTTACTGCAAAGTGCTTTAAGGTTAAAATAATAGAAGCTAAGGCCAGCCCAGTAATGGGCGCCGTGGCAGGGTATCTAATTAATAATTAAATAAGCTAGAATAAAGAAGCTAAAAAAATATTATATAAAAATCGCAGTTTAATTTAACTTGCATCAAAATTCAATTATGTCTACACCTGCACAAGTTGGTATCATCATGGGAAGCGATAGTGATTTACCTATCATGCAGGCAGCTGCTGATACTTTAAAAACTTTCAATATTCCTTTTGAATTAACGGTAGTGTCTGCTCATCGCACACCCGATAGAATGGTTGAATATGCAAAAACAGCACGCAAAAGAGGCTTACAAGTAATTATAGCAGGGGCTGGTGGCGCTGCTCATTTACCAGGCATGGTGGCGGCCTTAACTAGTTTACCCGTAATTGGGGTTCCTATAAAATCAACTAATTCAGCAGAAGGCTGGGACAGTATATTATCTATTTTACAAATGCCAGGCGGAGTTCCTGTAGCCACCGTTGCTTTAAATGGTGCTAAGAACGCAGGCTTATTAGCTGCACAAATTATAGGATCTACCAATGCTCAAATTGGCAAAGCTATGGATGACTATAAATTAAATATGGAATCGGAAGTAATGACCAAGGTGGAGAATTTGAAAGGAACTTGGAATAACGAGTTTGATAAGAAATAGTATCTTATGATTAAGATTAGTTCAAACTTTAGAACTTATTTTTTCTAATCTTTAGTAATTGTAATTATTGTAAAGCTAGGGTTCAAGGTAGTTGAATGCTGCATAATTGCTCCCACCCAATCCCATCCATAGTCTCCTACCCACTCAGCAAAGTTTTCTATTCTTTCTTGTAAACTACTTTTAGGAAATAATGAACTCTTAATAGCTTGTATGCGGTCTATAGAAGTTTGTTGTTTTCTTTTTTCAGCACGAATCATTTTCTTTTCTAATAGGGCTAATTTCTTTTGCGCTTGAATGGATAAGTTTTTAGCATGGTCCCCCAAAGAAGTATCAATTTTTATAACATCTTGTTGAATAGACTCATATAATTTATTGAGAGACGCAATATGATTGGTTAGTGCTAAATTTTCCTTCGTTTGACTTTTAATGTAGTCTAATTCCAATTCTAATACTGGCTTAAATAAATGTTCTAAGGTGAAGCCTAAGTTATTCCAATTTGCGGTTTGCTTTTCATTCATAAACATAAATGAATTACGTAATTGCAAAATTGGATAATGCACTTTCACTTCATTAAATACATTTTTAAGCTCCATCCAATAAGCAAGCTCTCCTCCGCCGCCTATAAAGGCTACACCTGGAAGAATTGTTTCTTGGTAAACCCCTCTTAAAATTACATTGGGGCTAAATCTTTCAGGATTTGCGTGTAATTCTTTAATAATCTCTTCCTCTGTGAAACGAATATCGGTATCTACTACAATATAAGCTGCCTCTTTTTTTTCAATTCTATTTCTAGTATTCTCTTTTAAATAAAATAAATTCAAATCACGGCCATCGGACTGCACATGATAAGCACTTGCTAATTTTTCTTTAGTGGGCCCAATAGCTTTTTGAGAAAACCCAGTCCTTAATTCTTTTTCCATTACATCAATGAAAAGCGATTTAAGTGCTGCGTCATCTGGCTGAATAACTACAAGGCCGTATTTCCCAAAGTAAGCATGTACTAGTGCTAAAGTAGCTTCTGAAATAGTCTTGCCCTTTTGATAAGCCTGCTTTAAAATTTCTAAAGCCTCTTTACCCAATGGCTTTACAGACCAATAGCCTTCTAGGTTTTGTAATAACTGAATAAGCTCGTCATCTACCTTCATTCTTCCTATAGCCCCTTTCTGCTTTGTATTCCACTGGTAAGCTTCTCCTGCTAAAGTATAAGAACCTACTTCTTGCAAGTCGGCATCCTCAGACCCCATATAATAAACGGGTACAAAATTATTTGTAGGAAATTGTTTTTTAAGCTCGGCTGCTAATTGTATAGCATGAATTATTTTATAAATAAAATAAAGAGGGCCGGTGAAAATATTAGGCTGATGCGCAGTAGTTACGGTAAAAGTATTTTCATTCAATAATAAGCTCACATTATCGTTAACTAATGTAAAAGCCTCTTTAGTATTTAGCAAATTATTGAGCGCATTATTATTTAGACCTTTATTATTTAGCGTATTATTATTTAGTGCATTAGAATTATTAAGCTCTTTCTCTAATTGAGTATATTGATTTTTTAAAACCTCCACCAAAACTTTTCTATTCGTAGGAAAAGAAGTTCTTTGCTTAATTGCTTTTTTATACCCTTCTATAGTTGCATTATATTCAACAAAACTTTGCGCTGTCCCTTTAGCTTCCATATAATCATTCACCAAATTGCTGAACAATTCAGTGGCACGATAAGATATGGGCGTGGCTTTAAATTTCATTAATGATCAAATCTTTCTGGATTATAAAAGCTAATGTCAATGCTGGTTGGTTTTTCATCTATAATTTCTGAAACTAATTTACCGGTGCCTGCTCCTAAACTTAATCCCACCATGGAATGTCCGGTAGCCATTACTAAATTGTTCCATTTTTTAGTTCTACCAAGATAAGGTAATCCATCGGCAGAACAAGGGCGATAACCATACCAAACCTTATCCATAGTTGGAACAGGTATATCGAATTCAGGAAAATACCTTTTAACGGCTTTTAAAATACCCACTACTCTATTAATTCTTGGTGCAGCATTGGTGGTGGTAATTTCCATGGTTCCTCCAAAGCGCATTTTATTGGTATCCATAGGTGTGATGGCTACACGGCCCTCAATAAATACAGCAGGATAATTGGTTCTATAAGGGGTGTCTTCTAAAGTAATTGAATAACCACGCCCTGGCATTAATGGTAAATTAATATCTAACTGTTCTGCTAACTCTCTACTCCATGAACCTGTTGCCATCAACACTGCATCGGCCTTATATTTATTCGTATTAGTTATAACTGAATTTATTTTTCCGCCACCTTTTTCAAAATTAACAACCGTTTCATTCATTTTAAATTGAACACCCTTGCTTTTTAAATCATCTATTAATTGATGCATTAATTTGGCAGGATATAAATGCCCATCACAAGCAAAGTAAATGGCGCCCATTGCATTTAATTTATGATTAGGCTCCATGGCAAATAATTCTTGTTGATTTAACAACTTGGTATCGGTTAAGCCTAACTCATGTGCTCTATGTACTAAATGACGAGAATGCTCTGCTGCTTTTTCTGTTTGAAATATTTCAAGCAAGCCTTTGTGCTCGTATGCGAATTTAAATTGAGGTAAGGCCTCCCACTGCTTGTAACAATCTTGACTTAAAAATGCGAAATCTCTTAATGGAATAGCAGCACGTTCCACTTTTTCTGGAGTGGCTTCTTTCATAAACTGCAACCCCCATTTTATTAAACTTAAACTTAATCTTGGCTTTACATAAAAAGGACTTTCTGAATTTAACATCCACTTAAATCCTTGTTTCACAATTCCAGGTGTGGCTAATGGTGTAAAATGACTTGGACAAACATAACCCGCATTACCATAAGAACAGTTTTGCGTCATATCTGTTTGATCAATGATCGTAACTTGATGTCCTGCCTCTTGTAAAAAGTAAGCACTGCTTAGTCCTACGATGCCTCCTCCAATAACAACTACTTCCATAGAATAAATTGAATCACGAATTTCGTAAAAATTGCGTTCAAAACGCATTAAAAAGGGATCGAATTTATAGAATTACTGAGATTAAACCACTTGAAAACCAGCAGCATAGGGGTCGTCTGCGCTGTCAATGGATATAGTGTTAAATCCGTATATCTTAGCCCAGCCTTCAATAGAGGGAATAATGGCTTGTTTATCGCCAATAGTGTTGGTAGACTCAACTTTACCTGTAAATACAGAGCCTATGATACTTTCGTGTAAAAAAGGAACTCCTTGTTTTAATTTGCCCTTTGCGTGCCAGTGTGCAAGTCTTGCTGAAGTACCCGTTCCACAGGGCGATCTATCAATGGCTTTATCTCCATAAAAAACGGCGTTGCGTGCAGTATTCTTTGCATCTAGTACCTTACCTGTCCATAATATATGCGAGCAACCATTAATAGTGGAGTCTAATGGATGAACAAATTTATTCGATTCATTAATACGCTTTCTTAATACACTACTCCAAGCAATTAATTGCCCAGCCGTATAATTTTCAATGCCTTTGAAATTTTCTTGTACTTCTACAATGGCATAATAATTTCCACCATAACATACATCTATAGTTAGCATGCCTAGATCGGGGCATTCTACTTGAATGTTTTCAGCAGCCATAAAAGAAGCCACATTGGTAAGTTTCACAGAACTTACTTTTTTACCTTTCATGGTATATTCTATTTGCACCAAGCCTGCTGGCGCTTCCATACGAATTTTACCAGGAACCTTTGGTTGAATTAAACCCGCTTCAATAGCTACCGTAATTGTTCCAATAGTTCCATGTCCGCACATGGGTAAACAACCACTGGTTTCTATAAATAAAACCGCAACATCATTTTCAGGATCATGGGGTGGATATAAAATACTTCCACTCATCATATCATGCCCACGAGGTTCAAACATTAAACCCTTTCTTATCCAATCAAATTCTTTTAAAAAATGTTGACGCTTCTCACTCATGGTATTTCCCTCTAATGCAGGGCCACCATTTACCACTACCCTTACTGGATTACCACAGGTATGTGCATCTATACATTGAAAAACGGAACCCCCTAATTCATAGGATCCAAAATGATTAACAGTAATAGGTTTTGTTGCAGCCATGAGATAAAATTAATACATTTGAGTACGCGATGCTTATTTCCTATAACAAATTTATTAAATATGGAAACTTACGGTAAAATTTTATTGATTGCCATGCCTGCCTTCTTATTATTGGTTTTATTTGAAAAGTGGTATGGATGGAGGAAAGGATTTGAAACAGTCAATACCTTGGATATGATTTCCAGTTTAAGTTCTGGGGTGACCAATTCTACCAAGGATGTTTTAGGTTTAAGTATTGCCATACTAAGCTATGGCTGGTTTGTAGATCATTTGGCTATTGTGCATGTACAATCAAGTTTTTGGTTGTATTTGATTGCTTTTTTGGCCTTAGATTTTGCAGGATATTGGATGCACCGTTTGGCACATACTTATAATTTTTTCTGGAACAACCATATTGTACACCATAGCAGTGAGGAGTACAATTTAGCCTGCGCTTTAAGACAAAGCATTTCGGTTTTCTTTAGAATTTATGCCTTTTTATTAATACCCGCTGCCATCTTTGGTGTGCCAGCCAATGTCATTGCCGTTGTTGGCCCCTTGCATTTGTTTGCACAATTTTGGTACCATACCAGACATATCAAAAACATGGGTTGGTTGGAATACATTATAGTAACACCATCCCATCATAGAGTGCACCATGCCATTAACCCGGAATATTTAGATAAAAACTATGGTCAGATATTTATTTTCTGGGATAAATTATTTGGCACTTATGTACAAGAGCAAGACAGCATACCCGCTGTATATGGTATTACCCGACCTGTTCAAACATGGAACCCGATTAAAATTAATTTCATGCATATGTGGTTGCTCATAAAAGATGCATGGCATACCAAAAACTGGAAAGATAAATTTACTATTTGGTTTAAGCCATTAGGATGGCGCCCTGCAGATGTGATTGACCAATACCATGTAGATAAAATAAAGGATGTTTACCATTTTGAGAAGTACAATACCCCAGCCTCTCCAGCTATGAAATTGTATTTATGGATACAACTTTTTTGCATGCTTTTATTGGTAAGTTATTTGTTTGGAAATATCGCAAGCATTGGACATACTAATATTTTTTTATATGGCGCTTTTATATTTGTTCAAGTGTACGCGCTAACTGAATTAATGGATAGAAATAAAAATGTTTGGCTATTAGAGGCCGTAAAGAATATACTATGTATTTATTGGATAGTTACTAATGGTGATTGGTTTGGATCGAATCAATTGTCTACTGCGATAGCTCCTATTGCCTTATTCTATTTTGCTGCAAGCACAGTGGCAGTGTATTATTTTTCTATTATTGAAAAAACTAGGAAGATGAAGCAAGCAAGTACAACCGCTAAATTATTTATTCAGGACTAAGGCTGGATAATTTATCTTGATGACTAATCTATTCTACCGCATCCTTAGTAAGCGCTCCATTTAGATTTCTCCAAATACCCAAAGTGTTTTTGTCTTGCAATGCCAATGGTAATAAATGATTCGACCAGTTTTGAAAAGAGATAGGTCTTAACCATCTTTTAGCGGCGTTTACACCTACTGCCGTGAACCTACTATCGGTACTTGCAGGATAAGGACCACCATGCACCATACTATCACAAACTTCTACACCGGTAGGTACTCCGTTTAACAATACACGACCTGCAATTTGTAAAGACATATTTAAAAGATCGGGCGTATTTGAAAAATCTACATCGGTACCCATAATGGTTGTAGAAATTTGTCCTTGAATACTTTTCCAAACTTCTTTTAATTCGTTCATCGAATTACATTGAACTAGTATGGAATATGGACCAAATACTTCTTCTGCTAAATCGGGATTACTTAAAAAAGTATCGGCGTTTACAGTAGTTAAAACTGGATAACCATTATTTGAACTAGGTGTATTTTTTGTTAAGCAGGTGACTTCTTTTTGAGCTAATGCATGGCTGCTATTTTTTAAATAAGCGGTTTCAATGCCTGCATGTAACATAGCAGAAGGCGCAATGGCATTCATTTCAGTAGCCAAGGTATTTGCAAAAGTGTTTAATGCATCAGATTTAATACCTATTAATATACCTGGGTTCGTACAAAACTGTCCCATTCCTAAAGTAATAGAACCTGCATAATTTTTTGCAATTGTTTCTGCATTTTTTTCTAGTGCATCTTGCAATAAAAGTACCGGGTTCACAGAACCCATTTCAGCAAAAACTGGAATTGGGTTTTTTCTTGTGCTTGCATAATCTAATAAAGCGCGGCCCCCTGTCCTTGAACCAGTAAATCCTACAGCATATATATTTTCATCTTGCACTAAGGCCTTGCCTGTTTCAAAACTAGTATCGGTTACATGCTGAAAAACATTTTCAGGCATTTGAGTAGCTTTTGCTGCTTGCACGATTGCTTCTGCCACCATATTCGATGTAGCTAAATGTGCTGGATGTGCCTTTACAATAACAGAACAACCCACCGCTAGTGCACTAGCCGTATCGCCACCTGCAGTAGAATAAGCAAAAGGAAAATTACTTGCACCAAAAACCACTACGGGCCCAATGGGATGCATCATTTTACGAATATCTGGCTTAGGGGGGGTTTTAGTAGGAATGGCGGTATCAATACTTGCTTCCACATAATTACCTTCCTTTAACATAGTGGCAAACATGCGTAATTGAAAACAGGTTCTACCTCTTTCACCTAACAAACGAGGCATAGGTAAATTCGTTTCTTTATTCGCTTGTTCTAATAAGCTATCCCCCAATGCTTCAATATTAGTTGCAATGGTTTCTAAAAAATTGGCTCTTTGTAAAGGTGTTGTAAAAGCATACTGCTCAAATGCAGTTGCTGCCTTTTTAGTGATTTCAGAAATATTGCTCATTGGGTAATTGGTATAATTTATAAACTATGAAACTCAGGAAGTGTAGGTCTGTTTTTTATTCCAGTATCAATAATAGATTCAATTCTTTTTCTTTCTTCTCCTTCTAAAATTAATCTTGGCTTTCTCACTGTTTCAGAACCTATGCCTGCCTTGGCTTCTGCAAATTTGATGTATTGAACTAGCTTAGGATGAATATCTAATTCTAATAAAGGCATAAACCATCTGTAAATTTCTGTAGCTTCTGCAATCTTACCTGCTTTCGCTAATTTATATACGGCCACTGTTTCTGCAGGGAAGGCGCAAACTAAACCGGCTACCCAACCATCGGCTCCTACTAATAATTCTTCTAAGGCAAGTGTATCCACACCACATAAAATACTAAACCTATCTCCAAACTTATTTCGCATTCTAGTGACATTGGTAATATCGCGGGTCGATTCCTTCACTGCTTGTATATTTGGCACGCTCGCTAATTCAGAAAACATATCAATAGTAACTTCAATTTTATAATCCACGGGGTTATTGTAAATCATAATAGGAAGTGTTGTACTTGCCGCTATATCTTTAAAGTATTGCACTGTTTCACGATGATCCGATTTATAACGCATAGGAGGAAGCAACATTAAACCCTTCGCCCCCCAGTTCTCTGCATCCTTGGCACATTGAATGGCCACTGAAGTACTTCCTTCTGCTATATTAATAACTACAGGAATTTTTCCGTTAACTATTTTAACTGTTTCTTTTACAAGTATTTCTTTTTCTGCATTGGTAAGCACACTGGACTCACCTAAAGTGCCTCCTAATATAATACCATTCACACCAGCTGCTATTTGAGCTTCTATGTTTTTGGTAAATAAAACTAAATCTAAACTATCGTTGCTTGTGAACTTGGTGGTTACTGCGGGAAATACCCCTTTCCAATTTATTGCCATAAAATAATTTTAGTGATGAATGCGTATTCAATTTAAGAAATATTATCTATATATGCATCAAAAGCAAAAGCGAAATAATATCTGTAATTTGTATTTGTTTACAATTAGAATAAAATAAGTTAACCTACTAATTCACCTTCTAAATCGTAATCATAGGCCTTGGTAATTTTAACCATCACAAAGTCACCTGGCTTCAAGCGTTTACTAGTATTAATAACTACTTCGTTGTCTACTTCAACACTATCAAATTCAGTGCGGCCTAAATACCTGCCTGCTTCTTTTTTATCTACTAGTACCTTTAATACCAAGCCTTCTTTGGCTTGGTTTCTAGCCAAACTAATTTCTTGTTGTACTTCCATGATCTCTTCAGCGCGTCTTTGCTTTTCTGCAGCAGGCACATCGTCTACTAAATCATGTGCGGAAGTATTTTCTTCATGGCTATAAGTGAATATACCTACTCTATCAAACTCATGTTCAATTAAAAATCCTTTAAGTTCTTCTATATCTTCTAAAATCTCTCCAGGAAAGCCTGCAATTAAAGTAGTGCGAATAGCAATACCTGGAACGCGCTTGCGAATCTCTTTAATCAATTCACCCATTTCCTCACGTGTAATATTACGCTTCATAGCAGCCAGCATATTATTACTTGCATGTTGCAATGGAATGTCAATGTATTTACAAATATTATCTCGCTCTCTCATTACATCCAATACCTCTAGTGGAAACTTACTTGGATAAGCATAATGTAATCGTATCCACTCTAAGCCTTTTACATCGGCAAGTGCATTTAATAAATCGGGAAGTGCTCTTTTTTTATAAATATCTAATCCGTAATAAGTTAATTCTTGAGCAATCAACATGACTTCTTTTACTCCTTTTTTCACCAAGCCTTCTGCTTCAGCTACTAATTGCTCTATGGTTTTACTTACATGCTGGCCTCTCATAAGTGGAATGGCGCAGAAAGAACAGGTTCTATTACAACCCTCACTAATTTTTAAATAAGCATAATGAGAAGGCGTACTTAATAAACGCTCTCCAAGTAGTTCTGCTTTGTAATTGGCGTTTAATTGATTCAACATTAAAGACAGTTCCATAGT
>Ga0209499_1001945_pt1 | contig 13713 bp, 10 predicted proteins | sample C_130208_EF_Meta_FD_187306 | JGI IMG/M metagenome (GOLD analysis project Ga0209499, IMG submission 187306) | Freshwater microbial communities from Lake Croche, Canada to study carbon cycling - C_130208_EF_MetaG (SPAdes) (version 2) | ecosystem: Environmental > Aquatic > Freshwater > Lake...
GTTTTCATCGATGCCCAAAACCTGACTATATCCTTCACAAGTAGGGCAAGCACCATAGGGATTATTAAAAGAAAATAAATTCGGACTGGGCTCATCAAAATCCATCCCATCTAAGGTGAACTTATTATTAAAAGTTTTTAAAATGGTTTCATTTTGCTCCACCCATAAAACCCCTTCGCCTTCATAAAAGGCAGTGCCAATAGAATCACTCATTCTATGTATATCATCTTCATCGAATTCTTTCACCACCACTCTATCAATTAAAACATATACATCATGCGCCTTAATGGTTTTTGTAATTTCCGCCTTGGTCATAGCCAGCGCATCCTCAATTCTTAAAATACTTGAAGCAGCTGATGTAGATTTCAAATTTTCAGATGTCCCACCGGCTCTTAAATAAATTCTAGCAAAACCTTTTTGTAATAAAATATTCAGTTCCTCTTGTATATCTCTTTTGGCTTGTTGCTTGAAAGGAACAATGATAACCATCTTATCTCCGGTCTTTCCTTTTTGTATAAATTCCAAAACATCCTGCACATCCTGCTTTTTTACCTCCAAACCACTAATAGGAGAATAGGTTTTTCCCACCCTTGCATAAAATACCCTTAGGTAATCATAAATTTCGGTCATACTACCCACTGTACTTCTTGGAGTACGGGTCACTACCTTCTGCTCAATAGCAATAGCTGGACAAAGCCCCTTTATATAATCTACATCGGGCTTGCCCATACGGGACATAAACTGTCTGGCATAAGAAGATAAACTCTCCGCATAGCGCCTTTGCCCCTCGGCAAATAAAGTATCAATGGTAAGCGACGATTTACCACTTCCAGAAACCCCAGTCACCACAATAAACTGATTACGCGGAAATTCAACAGATACATTTTTTAAATTATGCACCCTTGCACCCACCACTTGAATGTCATTGTTTGCTAGCGCTGCTTTTTCTGCTTTTTTACTGCCTGCCATATAGCAAAATAACAGATTCTAGCGCATTTAGTTGTAGAAATTTGTACCCCCTTTTTTCATTCAAAATGTGGATAGCTTTAAAATGATTTTCTTGTTTTCCACAAATGGATATTCAATGCTTTTAGCAAGTAATTTGCCTCTACTAACCCATCGAAACCTACCCTAAAAAAACAATGAACAAAGAAATTCAACTCTCAGACAACGAACTCATTCAATCTTTTCAAGACGGTAATTCTCGTGCTTTTGATGCCCTATTAGAGCGCCACCAAAACAGAATTTACAATGCCATTTTATTCATGGTAAAAGACAGCTACTTGGCCGAAGATTTAATTCAAGAAATTTTAATAAAAATTATTGACAACCTTCAACAAAAAAAGTATTCCGAAGAAGGTAAATTTTTACCTTGGGCTTTACGTATCTCTCACAATTTTGTAGTGGACCATTTTAGAAAAGTAAAACGCACACCCACTATTAAAACAAGCGACGACCAGGATTTATTTGAAATTATTAAACACGCCGACCATCCTGCCGACTATAAAATGACGCGCAGTCAAACGCATAAAAATATTCAAGAACTAGTTGACCTACTTCCTGAAGAACAAAGAGAAATTATAGTACTAAGGCATTATGCCAATTTAAGTTTTAAAGAAATTGCACAAATGACCAATTGCAGCATTAACACTGCCTTAGGTAGAATGCGTTATGGCTTAATAAACTTAAGGAAGATGATGGCTGAGCGCGGCATGAGTTTGTAGGCTTTTTTAGATTTATGTTCGTCTTTTATAAAATATAAAGACTCCATAAATCACTCTAATGATTTTATTAAAAAAGCTCCAATAGGAGCTTTTTTAAATTCGGGCCTAGCTAGTGCGCTTTGCTGGCGCTACATTGTAGCCAATTCAAATACTCTTTAGCATTGGGCGTATAACCCACCGGATTGGATAATAATTTTTGATCGGGACTCATTATCACATACAATGGCTGGGTAGACTGATTAAAGTTTTCAGCTTGGAAAGTGGCCCATAAATCGCCCACACTTATTATTTCTTTTTTAGCCCCAGCAATGGTGGTATAAATGAAACGCTTATCAACAGGAAGTAAGGCTTTGTCATCTACATATAAAGAAACGAGTATAAAATTATTTTGAATAAAGCTCATCACCGCAGGGTCGGTCCAAACATTCTCTTCCATCTTACGACAATTCACACAAGCCCATCCAGTAAAATCAATGAGTATAGGTTTGTTTTGCTGCTTAGATAATTGAACCGCCTTTTCATAATCATTCACCAGATTGGCATGTAGCCCAGCCTGTTCAGCTGTATTGGTAAATAAACTATAGTGCGTTGGCGGCGGAAAGCCACTTAAGAACTTTAATAAATAAGTATTCTTAGGCGCCATGCCCACTATTAATACAAGACCAAACACTATGGCCAAGTCTCCCAATATTTTTCTTATTCTTGAAATTTTTGCTCCTTTAATATCATGCGGCAATAATAAAATTCCTCTTAGATACAGCGCTAATGCAATACTTATAATTGCCCAAATACCTAAAAATACTTCTCTTTTGAGTAGCCCCCAATGTTGTACTAAGTCGGCATTAGATAAAAATTTAAAAGCCAAAGCCAATTCTAAAAAGGCCAATACTTTTTTTACCGTATCTAACCATCCACCAGATTTAGGTAAACTTTGTAACCATTGAGGGAATATAGCAAATAAAGAAAAAGGTAAGGCTAAGGCTAAACCAAAACCGGCCATGCCATAAGTTAATGCCCAAGCACCACCTTGTAAAGAGCCTACCAGCAAGGTTCCTAATATAGGACCCGTGCATGAAAAAGAAACGATAGCTAGTGTAATAGCCATAAAGAATATACCTGCAATACTACCTAGCCCGCTTTTTGAATCGGCTTTATTAGCAATACCACTAGGCAAGGTAATCTCAAAAAATCCAAAAAAGGAAATACTGAAAAAGATAAATATGATAAAGAATATAATATTCAACCAAGGGTTGGTTGAAATACTATTAAAAATTTCTGGCTGCACATTACCTACTATATGAAAAGGTACACTGGCTAATACATAAATTAAAAAAATACTTAAGCCATATAATAATCCGTTTTTAATACCCTGCTTTCTAGTTTTAGATCGTTTGGTAAAAAAAGAAACGGTAACAGGTATCATTGGAAATACACATGGCGTAATTAAGGCAATTAACCCACCTAAAAAACCAAGTAATAATAATTCCCAAGGACTTGAACTGCTATTGGCGCTGGCAGCTTTCGTACCACAGGCATCAGTAGCTGCTTGGGTGGCAGTAGGGGGTAAAAGAATTTGAAAGCCTGCCACTTTTTTACCATTGGCAAGTGCTACTGAAAAATGAATTTCTAAACTCAAAAAGGAATCGGCCTTGGCTATATTCAATACCATTAATAATTGAAGGCTATCGGGCTGAAAACCTTTAATGATTATATTTTGCGCTACATCAAATGGCTTGTTAAAAACAAAAGCCTTGGTAAATAAAATATCTTTTTCTGGAGAAGGTTTAATAGAAAATACAGGCTTATCTTGAAATTTAGCCGTTTCAATTTTCGAACTTAATTCAGGTGCATTTAATCCATCTGGATTAGTACCATAAACATGCCATCCTTGTTTTATTTGAATATTTGCCTTAATGGAATAAGTACTATCATTCACCAGCACTGACTTAGCAGCAACTGTAATAGGCGACTGCGCTTGTACATGAAGCCCAATGAGTAAAGAAATTAAAAATACAAAAGAGGCAAGTATTTTATTCAAAATAGAATTATTAAAATTGGATTAATGCAAGGCTACTTCAAAAGCAACTTTTGCTGGAGGCAAACAACGATCATCGTTACAAACACTATATTCTACCACGCCTACTAAATTAGTTTTACTAGCTACTTTTAAATTAACTGTTTGCACAAAGTCCACCTTGTCGCTAAAAAAAGCAAGCTCAGTATTAAAATTTTTATCAAACATTTTCTGCAACTTGCCATTCTCCTTTGTTTTACCTGCCAATTGAATTAACGGGTTTTTACTAAAGGTAAAATGAGTAGGAATAGGGCCGCCACTTACAAACTGAGAATACATATGCCAAGGTGCATCAATAGTAGCAGAAGCCACCACCTCATATTGTTTATCCGATTTTTTAACGGCTGTAAATGTCCATTTCACCGGGTTAGGTCTTTGTGCATTTACATTCATTGCAAAAACTACAGCACAAAACAAGATTGTTATTTTTTTCATATTCATTCTTCTACATTGTTAAAAAGCTATGTCGCAAAAAAATTGCTTCTAATTCTTCAAGCCCAGTATTTCAAATACTTTTTTACCATCTATATTACTTAATGCACTTGAGGTAGCGCGCTCTGGATGCGGCATCATACCAAATACATTACGCTTATCATTACAAATACCTGCAATATCCATAGTAGACCCATTTGGATTCGCTGTACCTCCAAGTTTTCCTTTTTCATCGCAGTAGCGAAATAATATTTGATTGTTTTTTTCTAAATGCGTTAAAGTGGCTTCGTCTGCATAATACCTTCCTTCACCATGTGCTATTGGAATTTGTAATGCCTCACTTTTGTCGGTTTTAATAAATACATTTTTACATATAAATTGTTGGTTGGCATTTTGCAATAAAGCGCCGGGTAATAATCCACTTTCACATAAAATTTGAAAGCCATTACAAACCCCCAGTACTTTACCTCCTTTATTCGCAAACTCAATCACCGATTTCATCATGGGACTAAATTTAGCAATAGCACCACAACGCAAATAATCTCCATAAGAAAAACCACCAGGGAGTACAATACAATCATCGGTAGTGAAGTGAGAAAGATCGCTGTCCTTATGCCATAGCATTTCAACAGGATAACCTAAATCTTTTTCTAATGCATCTTGCATATCTCTATCGCAATTGGATCCCGGAAATACTAATACGCCAAACTTCATAGTTGAATTTTTTTATGCTTAAAACTAAGGGCCAAAGGTACCAAAAACCCTTAAAAAGACTTTGTTAAATTCTTCACTTAGCCAAGGTGGTTATACACAATAACCGCTGCCCCTGCCCAAAATAAGAGATTAGGAATAAGCAGCCTTTTAGGAGTGGCATAGGCAAAACTAATAAAACTGGCCAAGGGCGCTATCACAATAGCAGAGGCATATAGGGCCTGAACAGAGAATAGGATGGGCTGAAAAAAAGTAAGTATAAGGAGCAAAAATATAACACCCCAATATTTCCTCACTTGAATAATAAAGCGAGTCTGCTGTTCATTCCAATAATAAAAGCCTGCTATTAATTGAACCCCCATAACCATTAAAGCCAAAATAACATTAAAACTTGGCTGCACTAGTGGGTTTTTCCAGTCTAATTTGGGTAAAAAATGTCTAAAATCGGAGATATTCCCTGTTAAGAAAACATAGGTAAAAATAAAATAAAAGGGAAGTACTATGCCCATTATTAATACCAACCATTCTGCCAATTTAAAAGGCCTGATAATTAACAAAGCAAATAAAACAACGGGTATTAAAATAGCAATGGGTTCATATAATATTATAGATATGCCTACAATTAAACCAATATTAAATTCTAAGGTTTTGGGTTGATTTTGATCGTATAGACGTAACAACTTAACCAGTATCCAAATAACCAATGAATTCGCAATTAAGCCTGCACTAATTACATCCCAATAAGGAAACATAGCTGTTAAAATAATATAGGTAAAGGCGGGTATATAACTAATTTGCTGAAACATTTTAAAATTACTCAGCAAAATATTTAATCGAATAGCTTGGCTTAAAATAATAGTATGAAATATTACTATTAATACTAAAGGTGATAAAGCTTGGATATAATGAAGCAAAATATAAGATAAGATACCATCCGATTCATTGGCAATGACCAATGGCGGGTGCATCCATACATGAAAATGCAAGGCTACACTTAATAGCACTAAAAAAATCAAATTAATATCGGACCTATCTTTAAATAAAAAAACCACCAGTTACTATTTAATTTGAATTTTAGCGAAACCGATTTTGCTTTTATACTGATAAGGCAAAATGGCTTCATGCTCACCCACTTGCTTTAAACTTTTTGGCATCCACTCGTAATTTTTTTCATTCAAAATAATAGAATTGCCTTTTACTAATTGCCCCTCTTTAGAAAGTGTATGCACTATTAATTGATGTACCCCTTTTTGTTTTTGATGATACACAAAACTCATACCACCCTCGTTTTCTATAGTGCCGTAACCAATAAACTGGTCTACATTTTGATCAGATTGTTTTTTATCGATTGTTTTTACCCATTGTAAATTGCCTTTGATATCAAAGGATAAAAGCGCAATATTATTAGCATTGTAGGTAACACTAGGGTAACCGAAAGAAGCATAAGGATTCATCCATCTATTATACATAAACGGGTTTCCCCAGCCAAATCTAGCCCATGGATAAAAGCCAAAAGGCCTGTTCCAATAATTAAACATAAAGGGATTATAGAAAGCACCTCCGTAAAAATAATCCCATCTTGAAAACATAGTTCTATTAGAATAAGATTCTGCGGCTTCACTAATGACTACAAAACTTCCATCGGCCTGTGTACTTACTTTATCTAAGTAAAACATATCAAAGGCATCTTTCAAATTTCTTCTATTGGTAACTAAGCCTCTTACTGCATCGGTGAACCTATTAGAATTAGTAAGTATTTCTTTTTTAGCATTAATATCCCAAACATAAGAATACAAACCTTCAATATTTCCTTTTTTAGATCCTGCATAATATGAATTCAAAATAACACGCCCTGCTTTATTATCAATTTTAACTCTTATATCATCTAATAATAAGCTATTATTTAAAATAGGAGATTCTACAACCTCTGCACCACTCGCCGATAAATACAATAAGCTTACTGCAGGCGCCATATCTGTTTGTGTTACATTTCTTAAACAAAATAAATTTCCATTATTATCTAATGCAAAATCAGATAAGCTAGATTTTTTATTAGTTGAATTAATACTTATTTCAGTTTCATTAATATTTTCTATTTGTTGGTTTAAAGTAATGGCCCTTACTTTAATGGAATTCGCATTCGTAGTGTTTACACTAAAAATAACTAGCTTTTGACGATCCTCGCTTTCTAATAAATTAAATACTTTCGCACGCGTACCTGGTTTTATTTTACCTGTTGTGTCTACTATTCTTGGACTTCCCACAAGTAAGCCATCACTATTTAATTCAGCTACTGCAGCATACACTGTTGCTTTCACTTGAAACTGATAAAATACAAATACATTATTAGCATGGGTTATAAATTCAATGCCATTTAAATTCGTAGTTTTTATAAAGGATAAATCGTTTTGCTTCACTAATTGCATTCTGTCATTGTACTGTGCAATAGTTGCAATACCCCCTTCGTTTTTATAAATCCAATAATGCGTTCCCACTTTTCCTAAAACCTCATACTGCATATCTTCCTTATCGGATTTTTCAATACCTGCTATTTCATAAGATTGTGCAAATAAAAATTGCAAACCTAATAATAAGGACACCGAAATGGTTAAAAAAGACTTCTTCATAGTTTTGAATTTTATAATACAAATTTAACGCAATAATTAGATTGCAAAAGCGCTAAAAATCAATATTAACGCTTGTTTAGTAAAAAGCATAGAAAAATCTAAAAATTAGGCTTCCGTCAAACTAACTTCTTGAGCGGATATAGCTAAACTATAGACCTGCCCCTGTTTTATGGCAAAATTTGGTAGGGAATGACTAATGGGAAAATCGAAACAAATTGGGAAAGTATAGCCTAAAGTATGTTCTTTTATAATTTCATAAGCATTGGCTCCAAAATCGGAAGAGGCATCTTTTAAATCGGTAAAACCTCCAATAACCAAGCCGGCTAAATGATTAAACAGCCCTGCATTTTTACACTGTATGAGTAACCTATCAATATTATAATGATACTCACCCACATCTTCTAAAAACAAAATTTTACCATTGGTATCAATAGCATTTTTCGAACCTATTAAATGCGCAAGCATGCATAAATTACCGCCCACCATTTCAGCTTTTGTAACACCTAAAATATTCATGGAATTTGCCGGTATTGTATAAGTAGTTTTCTCTCCTTCCAATACTTGTTTTAAGGATTGTATATAAGGCTCCCCCGCTTCCCCCTTCGCAAAAGCCGCCGCCATGGGACCGTGAATACTCATACAATTTTGCTGTAAAATAGCCGCATGTAAAACAGTGATATCGCTAAATCCAATCACCCATTTAGGCTGCTTATTAAAAGCCTTAAATTCAATAGTATTTATAATTCTGCTTGCCCCATAACCACCTCTAGCACAGAGTATGGCCTTTACAGAAGCGTCGTCTAGCATAGTTTGTAGATCTTCTGCCCTTTGCTGGTCCGTACCCGAAAAACTGTCCTTTTTTGCCCCAACGGTAGTTCCCAACTTTACTTTATAGCCCCATTTTTCAAGAGTTTGAATACAAACTTGCACTTTTTCCAAGGGGATATATCCCGAAGGACATACTATGCCAATGGTGTCGCCCTGCTTAAGATGAGACGGTTGAATCATACCACAATATTAAGTACTTTTGCTGCAATGAACACGCCTAAAAGATATTTGATAACAGCAGCCCTTCCTTATGCAAATGGACTGAAGCATATTGGCCACTTGGCAGGCGCCTATTTGCCAGCCGATATTTATGTCCGCTACCTTAAAGCGCAGAAAAGAGATGTGGTATTTGTTTGCGGTAGCGATGAGCACGGAACGGCTATTCCTATTCAAGCAACAAAGGAAGGTACCACGGCTCAAGCCATTATTGATAAATACCATCCTATTATTGAACAAAATTTCAAGGACTTAGGAATTGAGTTTGATATTTACCACCGAACTAGCGACCCCTTGCATCATGAAACGGCTAGTGCATTTTTTAAAGACCTGGAAGCCAAGGGAGATTTAGAAACTAAGACCACTGAACAATATTTTGATGAGGCCACGCAAACATTTTTAGCGGACCGTTATATAAAAGGAACTTGTCCTAACTGTAACCATCCCGAAGCCTATGGTGACCAATGTGAAAAATGTGGCAAGAGCTTAAGTCCTGAAGAATTAATAAATCCAGTAAGTACTTTAAGTGGACAAGCCCCTATAAAAAAAGAAACGACGCATTGGTATTTACCTTTAAATAAGCACGAAGATTTTTTACGTCAGTGGATTTTAAACGACCATGCAAAAGACTGGAGAGCTGCAGTAGTAGGGCAATGTAAAAGTTGGATTGATGGTGGCTTGCAACCAAGAGCAGTTACCCGTGATTTAGATTGGGGCGTGAAAGTACCACTAGCCTCTGGTGCTGGAAAAGTTTTATATGTTTGGTTTGATGCTCCTATTGGATATATAAGTGCTACTAAACAGTGGGCACTTAATACTGGAAAAGACTGGGCCCCTTATTGGAATGATAAAGAAACCAAACTGGTTCACTTTATTGGTAAAGACAATATTGTTTTCCATTGTATTATTTTTCCGATCATGTTGAAATTGCATGGCAATATTTTACCAGAAAATGTACCTGCCAATGAATTCATGAATTTAGAAGGCGACAAAATGAGTACTTCTAAAGGATGGAGCATTGAAATGGATGATTTTATAAATAAGTGGATTAAAAAAGACAATGGAGGTAATGGCCTTGCCGATAGTCTTCGTTTTTATTTAACCGCCATTGCACCAGAGTCAAAGGATAGCGAGTTTACTTGGAAAGGATTTCAAGAATCGGTGAACGGAGAGCTGGTAAGCATATTTGCTAATTTTGTCAATAGAACCTGGGTTTTGATGCATAAATTATGCAAAGGAAAAGTACCTCCTATTCATACAGAATTCTTGGATGATGAAGACCAGGCTATATTAATAAGTGTAAAAGAAAGCAAGGAAAAAATTACTGAATTATTAGAGCAGTATAAATTTAGAGAAGCGCAGTTTGAAGTCATTAATTTGTCCCGCTTAGGAAATCAATACATGCAAAAGAAGGAGCCATGGATACTTGCTAAAAATATTGATACCGACCCTGCTGCGCAAGCTAAGATTGACAACACTATGCATGCTTGCTTGCAACTATGTGCTAACCTTGCTATTTTAATAAATCCATTTTTACCATTCACAGCTAAAAAAATGTGCTACATGATGAAGGTGGTGGACAGAATGCTAGAATGGGAAAATGCAGGTGGTTTTAATTTATTAAAAGTAGGTTATAGCTTACGTCCCCCTGAATTATTATTTAGAAAAATTGAAGACGAAGAAATAGAAGCAGAATTAGCTCAATTAAAAAGCAATATCAACGCTAAAAAAATAACTATGGATAATATTACTCCAGCAGCAGGCCCATCAGATGCTAAAGACAAGGGCTTGAAACCTGAAATTGTTTTCGATGATTTTGGTAAAATAGATTTACGTGTAGGTACCATCATTGATGCCAAGAAAGTGGAAAAGGCAGATAAGCTTTTACAACTAGAAGTAGACCTTGGTACAGAAAAAAGAACCATATTATCTGGTATTGCTATGCATTTTGAACCAGCAGCCATTATTGGTAAGCAAGTTGTGGTGGTGGCTAATTTAGCCCCTCGTAAAATGCGCGGCGTTGAAAGCAAGGGTATGATATTAATGGCAGAAGATGCCAATGGTAAATTATACTTTGTACAACCTTCTGAAGCCATTGCTCCTGGAAGTACTATTTCATAAATTTACTTTTGATAAATATAAATTAGAAAAATATACCTATTCCTCGCTCACTGCTCGCAAAGCTCGAAAGTTCGCTACGAAATAGAATATTTTTCCAATTTATTTTAAACAGAACTATAAGCATAAAAAAAAGCCCTTCAAATTTCGAGGGGCTTTTTTTATAAGTCATTAGAGGTTAAATACACTCCTTCAATTCCTTCTCAGTATAAGCTAGGCCATATTGCTTTAATACATCGTCTGGTACACCAGCCCACATATTGGGCACATTACCCATATAGCCTAAGTCTTTCACTCCAATTTCTGCAGTGTAAAAACCAGTGGTTACTAAGTCTCTTATTTTATTAAAGAAGCTTACTCCTTGTGCTAGTTCTGGGGCTGCTTTTTTAGGATAAGCAATTTCATCAACAATGCCTATTTGCTCTTTACCAGAACATTCTGTAAATGCCTTTGCATGTTTTTTATAGCTATGTAAGTCTAGCCATTTTAAACCACCGCGCATAGGCACTTGATGATCGGGCATATCTTTTACAATAAACTCGATAAACTCAGGCACTTTAGCATCGGTAGCAGAACCGCTCACTGCATCTTTTGGAATAATAATATCAGATAGTAAAGTAATAGTAGCCATTTCGTGTGCGGTGAAAAAATTAGGCTGTGCTTTTACTTTCACTAAATAATCCTTTTCTTCCTGCATACGATCGTCCATATTCACTTCAGCTACTGTGGTGGCTGAATTTTTACAAGCTTCTACTAGAACAGCTGTTGAAACTGTTCCTAATATCATCGCTTTGATGGATTTTCTTCTGTCCATAATATTTTATTTTTAAAAATTAAATTTTAATAATTGTATTGATTACAGATTTTGTTTTTGTAATTGATCCAATACATATTCTGAAGTACGCATAGACAATGCTAAAATAGTCCATGTAATATTTTTATCTGCTTGCGAAGTAAATACCGATCCATCTACGCAGAATAAATTCTTACAATCAAAGGCTTGTCCAAATGCATTCAAAGGAGCTGATTTTTTATCGGCACCCATACGCACTGTTCCTGCTTCGTGAATAATATTACCTGGATTAGATAAACCATATTTATTAGATTCATTATCTTGATCGCCCCAAGTAATCACAGCACCCATTTCATGCATGATTTCTTTAAAGGTTTCTTTCATATGCTTTGCTTGCTGCACTTCATACTCAGAATTCTTACAATCAAATTTCAACACAGGAATACCATATTTATCTACTACATCTGGGTCAATGCTACATTTATTATCAAAGCGAGGTACCGCTTCTCCGCGTCCACCCATACCTACATTGGCGCCATAAAAGAAACGAACATCTTCTTTTAATGATTCACCATATCCACCTGCTTCCTTGGTTCTACCATTCACTTCAAATTTGCCATTCATTCCTTGCATACCCATACCAAAACCATAACCAGGTTGGCTCATACCTCCCCAATATTCAATATGATAACCACGAGGGAAGTTTAATTTTTTATTATCTAACCACCATGGAGTATACACGTGCATTCCACCCACACCAAAGCCATAACCAGGTTGGCTCATACCTCCCCAATATTCAATATGATAACCACGAGGGAAGTTTAATTTTTTATTATCTAACCACCATGGAGTATACACGTGCATTCCACCCACACCATCTTCATTATAACGCTTACGTCCAAACAAAGCAGGTACTACTCCACCCATACCAGCGCCAGTAGAGTCATGTAAATAATGTCCTACCACGCCAGAGCTGTTCGCTAAACCATTAGGATGTTTTGTTGATTTTGAATTCAATAATAAACGAGCAGTTTCACAAGTACTTGCTCCAAGAATAACCACCTTGGCATTGATTTGATATTCTTGATTGTCAAATTTGTTGACATAAGAAACGCCTGTTGCTTTACCTTCATTGTCAGTCATGACTTCACGTGCCATGGCACCAGTGATTAAATCTACATTGCCTGTTAAAATAGCAGGTCGAACTAAAACTGAAGAAGAAGAAAAGTCGCCGTATACTTTACAAGAACGGTTACATTGACCGCAATAAAAACAAGCCCCACGTTCGTCGTTAATTTTTTTAGTTAAAATAGATAAACGAGAAGGAATCACAGGAATATTAATACCTGTTGCTGCTTTTTTAAACATTAATTCATGCAAACGAGGTTTTGGAGGTGGTAAGAAAATTCCATCAGGATCATTTTCACGACCTTCATTGGTTCCGTATACACCAATTAATTTGTCAATCTTATCATAGTAAGGTTTGATGTCCTCATAGCCTATTGGCCAATCGTCCCCTAATCCATCAATACTTCTTCTTTTGAAATCGCGTGGTCCAAAACGAAGTGAGATACGACCCCAATGGTTCGTACGACCTCCTACCATTCTAGCTCTCCACCACTCAAACTTATCGCTACCTGGAGTTTGTGTATAAGGTTCTCCGTCAATTTCCCAACCCCAGAAAGAGGCATCGAAATCACCGAAGGGTCTCATTTTTGTACTGGCTCCACGACGAGGTGAATCCCAAGGATTTTTTAACTGTGCTGAATTTTTTGCAGGATCAAATTCTGGACCTGCTTCTAATAAACAAACTTTTAATCCCGCTTTCGATAATACGTAGGCAGCCATTCCACCACCGGCACCTGAACCCACAATTACTGCATCGTATTTTTTGGGAGAAACTTTTACTTCAAAATTAGACATAAGGAAATCGTTTTTCTATTGTAATTAAAGAATGAATTTAAAGAAAAAATTGAATGAAATGCAAAAAAATCTCCCTCATTTTATAAGCGGAATTATTTGATTTAAAAAGGGCAATAAGCTTAAACAAAAAGCCCCACCCGTTTATGGGGTGGGGCTTAAAAATCATCAGAGTAGTAAAAATCAAATTTTACATTTCTTGAAAATTTGGTTTTTACGAACAGCCCATGCTTGTTCCGCAGTTTAAACATTTATAACAAGTACCACTTC
>Ga0209499_1001946_pt1 | contig 13712 bp, 8 predicted proteins | sample C_130208_EF_Meta_FD_187306 | JGI IMG/M metagenome (GOLD analysis project Ga0209499, IMG submission 187306) | Freshwater microbial communities from Lake Croche, Canada to study carbon cycling - C_130208_EF_MetaG (SPAdes) (version 2) | ecosystem: Environmental > Aquatic > Freshwater > Lake | place...
CCCAGCAACATTTGCATCCGCAGCAACTTGCCATCCGCTTAAATAAATTGCGTCAAGTCCAGCTTCTACTTCTTGGATTGCTTGGTTTCCTGTAAGAGCTCCAAGTCCAGCAACGAAATCCTGAGAATTTAATTTATTCCATAAATTATTAGCTCCAATTCTTGCAACACTATGCTCTATTTGATACGAACCCTGAAGTTTTACAACTTCTTCTGCCGTATAAGGTCGCTCTACTCCATTCCATCTTGGGTTTGTAATCCAGTCTGCTACTAATTCTTGAATTCTTGTTTCTGTTGTTTTCATTTGTTTTATTTATTAAATTATTTTTTTTAAATGTATTTGTATCCTAAAAGGGTTAAAAAGTCAACGAAGTTTTGGTTCACTACCAGAATGTCTAGTAATTGTTCCGCCAGGCTATAATTTCCTTTTTTGTAGTTTTCTTCACCTACTAATTTTTTTATTTTCTCAAATTCTTCCATGGCTAATTTTTCATAATAATTTACGGTTAGTACTTTATCATTATCTAAAACCACTTCGTTTTTAAGCCATTGCCAAAGTTGTGATCTTGAAATTTCTGCCGTTGCGGCATCTTCCATCAAATGATTTAAAGCTGCTGCTCCTTGTCCGTTTAACCAGGAAGCGATATATAGAATGGATATGTTAATATTTTTTCTAACTCCTTCTTCAGAAACGGTTCCTTTTGGTGTTTCAAGCAAATCATTTTCAGACACCTGTAAATCTTCTCTTTTTTCATGGATTTGATTTTTTGTTGGCATGTATTTGTCAAAAACTGTTTTGGCTAACACCACTAAATCTGGATGCGCAACCCATGTTCCGTCATGTCCATTTTTAGCTTCTCGTTCTTTATCGGCTATTACTTTATTAAACGCAATTGAATTCGCTTCGTCATCATTTTTAATTGGAATTTGAGCCGCCATTCCTCCAATAGCGTGAATATTTCGTTTATGACATCTTTGAATTACCAATTGAGAATACGCGCTCATAAATGGAGAAGTCATGGTTACTTGATCTCTATTTGGGACAATAAAAGCAGGATTATTTCTTAATTTTTTGATATAAGAAAAGATATAATCCCATCTTCCACAATTCAATCCTACAATGTGATCTCTTAATTCGAAAATAATTTCGTCTAATTGAAAACTGGCAGTTATGGTTTCTACAAGAACCGTGGCTTTGAAAGTTCCATTTTGTTCGCCTAAATATTCTTGTGCAAACTCAAAGACCTCATTCCACCATCTGGCTTCTAAATAATGCTCCAATTTTGGTAAATAAAAATAGGGAGCCGTTCCGTTTTTTATAAGTTGTTCATGATTATGAAAAGCATATAGACCAAAATCGACCAGTGATCCAGAAGTTTCTTCGTTATCCATCAAAAGATGTTTTTCATTCAGATGCAATCCTCTTGGTCGAACAATTAAAACAGCAGTTTCTTCATTTAATGCATATTGTTTGTTTTTTGCAACATCTTCTAAAGTGATCGTTTTATTTACTGCATCAATCAAATTTTGTTGTCCAGACATCAAATTGCTCCAAGTTGGCGAAGTGCTGTCTTCAAAATCAGCCATAAATGTATTGGCTCCTGAATTAAGCGCATTGATTACCATTTTTCTATCAACAGGACCTGTTATTTCAACTCTTCTGTCTAATAAATCTTCTGGAGTTTTTGCTGCAGTCCAATTACTTTCTCTAATGCTTTTTGTTTCAAGAGGAAATATTGGCAACGCACCTCCGTCAAACAAGACTTGTTGCTTTTTTCTTTCTTCTAAAAGAGCTAGTCTTTTTTCGTTGAAGTTTTCGTGAAGCAAAGACAAAAAAGTCATAGCTTCATCGGTTAATATTTCAGGATACTGATTAATAGTTTCTTCTGAAAAATTTAACAATTTAGTCGAGTATAATTCTTTTAAATCCATTTTTAGGTGTGTTTAATTTATTTGTTTTTGTGTTTTGTTGAATATTTTTAATTGTTCAACACTGCAATAGTACAAAAAGTTTTTTACAAAACAAGCGAACGTACGCTAAAATTGAAAAATATTTTTTTTGTGGATTGTATTTTTATTATTATATTTGATTATTATGAATATAGAAAAGGATTATATCAAGCTAATTTTCGGCCTCAAACTCAAGCAGGCTCGGACAAATAAGAATTTGTCTCTATTTGGCTTAGCCAAAATAACAGACCTTTCAAAATCATATTTAAATGAAATTGAAAAAGGAAAAAAATATCCAAAGACGGATAAAATTATTCTTTTAGCAGAAAAATTAGAAGTTTCATACGATCATATGGTCTCCTTGAAACTCGATAATAATCTGGCTCCAATTGGAGAAATCCTAAAATCGGGAATTCTAAAAGAAATTCCATTAGATATTTTTGGAATCCAGGAAAATGATTTAATAGATATTATTGCCAATGCTCCTGCAAAAGTAAATGCCTTCATTAGTACCATAATCGAAATTGCCCAACATTATAATTTAACACGCGAAAGTTTCTTTTTGGCTTCTTTGCGTTCTTATCAAGAAGCACACAATAATTATTTTGATGATTTAGAACAAAAAGTACTTTCTTTTTGTGCGGCATTCCGAATTAATATGGAAGCTAAAATTTCTTTGGAGGAATTAAGTGCTGTTTTAATTGAAGAATATGGATATACAATTAAAGAAATTACATTTTCTGAGCAACAAGAATTAGGAGATTTAAGATCCATTTTTGTTCCAAAAAGTAAAACATTATTGCTTTCGGTAGAGATTGATGAACCTCAAAAAGCATTTATTTTAGCCAAAGAAATTGCTTATAATTACTTGGAAGTCACCGAAAGATTATACACCTTTAGTTGGATTAAGTTTGACAATTTTGATCAGGTTTTAAATAATTTTTACGCTTCTTATTTTGCTGGAGCTTTGCTTTTGCCAAGAAAATTATTAATTGACGAATTGAATTTGTTTTTAAATAAAACCGATCCGAAACCGCAAGAAATGATCGATTTGATGGGGAAATTTAATGTCTCGCCAGAATCTTTTTACCAAAGGTTGACCAATATTCTCCCAAAAGATTTTCAATTAAAGAATCTTTTCTTCCTTCGATTGTCTCACCAAATAGGAACAGATACCTATCAAATGGAGAAAGAATTGCATATTACAAATCAGCAAGAACCACATGCAAACGAGATGAATGAGCATTATTGCCGACGATGGGTTTCTGTAAAAACAATTGTGGAGGCTTTGAATCAAAATAAAACACATTGTTTTGATGCGCAAATTTCCCGCTACGAGAACAGTAATAATGAGTTTTTAGTTTTTTCGTCAGCCACTTTGGATCCTTTCAAAAAAGACTGTTTGAGAAGTATTTCGGTTGGTATTTTAATTACACCCGGAATGAAGAAAAAATTCAAATTCATAGATAATCCGTCCTTAAAAAAACAGCTTGTTGGAGTTACTTGCGAAACTTGTGCTGTTAAAAATTGTCAAGAAAGAGCTTCCGCTCCTTCACAATTAGACAAAAAAAACCGAAATGAAAAAACGGATTTAATCGTTCAGGAATACATGGCTAAATTTAGTTAATTTGGCATAAATAAAAAGCCTCGAATCATCAAGGAAGATGCGGTTCGAGGCTTTTTTTGTATTTGTAAAACAAATTATTAATCAATCCATTTATAATATCTTGCACCAGTTAAATTAGGAATTTCAGTTTCTATTTTTTCTAAAATCCATTCGTTTTTTGGAGATTGAATACTTTGGTTTTGTTCTTTTTTGTGTAGTTTTTCATAGGTTTCTAATCCAATTTCAAAACTTTTATCCAATGTTTCAAATAATTTTACATTATTAATGGCTTCTTTCCAATTGGGCTGAATTGTGCCTTCGAAAACTTTCGATTTTGAACCGCTGCCATAAGCTAGAAATCCGAATTTTTCGTTTGAAATGTCAATTTCAGTATCGTAATAATGAGCCAAAGTAGATAAGAATCCCATAAATATGGAACCTGTGTATAAATTTCCAATTAAGGAAGAGGCTATTTCTGCGGCTTGTAATTTATCAGCAACAAACTTTCGGTATTCCTCTGTTTTGCTAATTTCTTTTATTTTGTTTTGGTATTCCGAAGCGTTTTCATCTCCCAATATAATTTTGGTTTCGTGGTCTAAAGCATAAATTTCAGATAGCATTCTTCGTCCTTGAAAAGAATAAGGCAAATGCATGATGATGTTTTTCCAAGTCGAATAAACAGAAGCGGAAGAATTGGCCTCTTTTTTAAAAGAAAAATAGGCGTTTTTAGTTCTCTCCATATAACATTGATTGGAATATTGACCATCAAAAACGGGTTGGTCTTTGTGAATTTCAATCTCGGCTTCTAAATTATCAAACCAATTTTCATTATTCGAATTTCCAGTAATTGCTTCTTTTGAAAGGGTACGATAGGGCTTGAAAAAATCAAAAACTCCTTTTGTGCTGGTTGCCCAATTGGCATCAAAAGCTATAATTCGAGGATTTTGAGTAATTAATAAAGCTACTGCTCCTGCACCTTGCGTATATTCACCTGTAGAATTCAAGTCGTATTTTGCAATATCCGTAGTTACCACAATGGCTTTTTTTGTTGGATTCAATCTCACATAATCGATACAGTTTTGCATGGCATCTACGCCACCAATACAGGCAAATGTAAAATCGACTACGTCACATTCTGACAAGGTGTTTTCGCCAAATTTTTGTTCTATCAAACCAACTAAATAGGAAGCAATTGGTTTTGAACTGTCGATTGCACTTTCTGTTCCAACATAAATTCGTGCAATTTCTTCTAAATTTATATTGGAATTAAGAATTAGTTTTGTCAACGCATTGGCACCAAAAACAACGGTATCTTGATGAACGTCTTGTAAAGTCATTTTTAGTAAACCGAGTCCTTTTTCTAATTTTTCAGGATCAATATTTCTGGCTTCCGCCAAAGTTTTTATGGGCAAATGTATTTTAGCAACATCAAAAGCAATAGCGTCAATTCCGAAATTCATTATTTAAATATTTAACTTGCAAAGGTAAAATTACACTTGAAAACGGCAATTTTTTTATATAATTATAAATTTATTTTTTATTATTTTTAAAGAATACAAATAAATAAGTGCTTAAAATTATTGAATCAGCAATTACGGGCAAAAAAAGCAATTAAAATCAAGTAAATTCACAAATACAAACCAATAAATTTTTAAATTTTGTTTAGCTAAAGTGCAGAATATTAAGATATTAAGTGTTTATTTGTAGTGCTTTGCACCTAGGTCGTGTTAAACACTTTAAAATCATTATAAATAGTTACGAAAAGGTTGTAGTTCAATTCTAATTGCTTTATTTTTGCACAACTTTTATAAATTTTATTCAAAATTCTTATGGCAAAATCTTCAATATTGAAGTCGTCAATTGCAAAAAAAGTCGCTATGGCGCTTTCAGGGCTTTTTCTGATTACATTTCTTACGTTGCATTTTATTATTAATTTGACTTCGGTATTTAGTGCGGATGCTTTTAATGCGGCTTCTCATTTTATGGGTTACAATCCTATTATCCAATTTGTTATGCAACCTGTTTTAGTTGCGGGTGTTATTTTTCACTTTATAATGGGAATGGTTTTGGAACTACAAAACCGAAAAGCGAGACCGATAGCTTATGTAAATTACAATGGAGCTGCAAATGCTTCTTGGGCTTCTAGAAATATGATTATTTCTGGATTGGTAGTTTTAGCTTTTATCGGATTGCATTTTTATGATTTCTGGGTACAAGAGATTGTTTACAAATATGTGGACGTAAATTCAATAGAACCAAGCAGATATTATGGAGAATTGAATCATAAATTTGAAAGTCCAATACGTACTGGTTTGTACACTTTGGCTTTCGTATTATTAGCAATTCACTTGTGGCATGGTTTTAACTCTTCGTTTCAATCGGTAGGTTTTAATAATAAATATTCAAAATCGCTACATAAACTTGGGTACACTTTTGCAATAGTTGTTCCTTTTGGATTCATTATTATTGCTTTATTTCATCATTTTAATCAAATTTAATTCAATTAATAATGGCATTAGATTCAAAAGTTCCTAGCGGTCCAATTTCGGATAAATGGACAAGTTATAAAGATCACATTAATTTAGTAAATCCTGCTAACAAACGTAATATTGATATTATCGTTGTTGGAACAGGACTTGCTGGAGGTTCTGCTGCTGCAACATTGGCAGAATTAGGATATAACGTAAAAACTTTTTGCTTTCAAGATTCACCACGTCGTGCGCACTCAATTGCCGCACAAGGGGGAATTAATGCAGCAAAAAATTATCAAGGAGATGGGGATTCAACTTTCCGTTTATTTTATGATACTATAAAAGGAGGCGATTATCGTTCTCGTGAAGCTAACGTACACCGTTTAGCTGAAGTTTCAGTAAATATTATTGACCAATGCGTAATGCAAGGGGTTCCATTAGCACGGGAGTATGGTGGATTATTAGACAATCGTTCTTTTGGTGGAACTTTGGTAGCTAGAACTTTCTATGCTAAAGGTCAAACTGGACAACAATTGTTATTAGGTGCTTATTCTGCCATGAACCGTCAAATTGGTCGTGGAAAAATAAAATCAAATACACGTCACGAAATGCTAGATTTAGTATTGGTTGACGGAAAAGCTCGTGGAATTATTGCCCGTAATTTAGTTACTGGAGAAATCGAAAGACATTCAGCTCACGCTGTAGTTATTGCTTCAGGGGGTTACGGGAATGTTTTCTTCCTTTCAACTTACGCTATGGGAAGTAATGCTACCGCAGCTTGGAAAATACATAAAAAAGGAGCGTTTTTTGCTAATCCTTGTTACACACAAATTCACCCAACTTGTATTCCTGTTTCAGGAGATCACCAATCGAAATTAACTTTGATGTCAGAATCATTGCGTAATGACGGTCGTATTTGGGTTCCCGCCTCTTTAGAAGATGCAAAAGCAATTCGTGAAGGAAAGAAAAAACCAGCCGATTTAAAAGAAGAAGAAAGAGATTATTATTTGGAAAGAAGATACCCATCTTTTGGAAATTTAGTGCCTCGTGATGTAGCTTCTCGTGCTGCAAAAGAAAGATGTGATGCTGGTTTTGGAGTTAACAAAACAGGTGAAGCAGTTTATTTAGATTTTGCTTCAGCAATACAACGTTACGGAAAAGAACAAGCTTACATAAAAGGTTTAGATGCAAATGATACCAAATTAATTATCAATTTAGGAGCAGCAGTTGTTGCTAATAAATATGGTAACTTGTTCCAAATGTATGAGAAAATCGTTGATGAAGATCCATACAAAACTCCAATGATGATTTACCCAGCGGTGCATTATACTATGGGTGGAACTTGGGTTGATTATAACTTACAAACTACAATTCCGGGTTGTTTCTCTATTGGAGAATCAAACTTCTCAGATCACGGTGCCAATAGATTAGGTGCTTCGGCATTGATGCAAGGTTTAGCCGATGGTTATTTTGTATTGCCATACACCATTGGTGATTATTTAGCTCCAGATATCAAAACAGGAACAATATCTACTGATTTACCTGAATTTGTGGAAGCTGAGAAAAAAGTGAAAGACCAAATTGAAAAATTCATCAACAATAACGGAACTCATTCAGTTGATTATTTCCATAAGAAATTAGGAAAAATTATGTGGAACAAAGTAGGTATGGCTCGTAATGCAAAAGGATTAAACGAAGCTATCGAAGAAATTGCTGCTTTGCGTGAGGAGTTTTATAAAGATGTAAAAGTTCCTGGAACGGCTGATAGTTTCAACCAAGAATTAGAAAAAGCAGGTCGTGTGGCCGATTTCCTTGAATTAGGAGAATTGTTTGCTAAAGATGCTTTGCACCGTAACGAATCTTGTGGAGGTCACTTCCGTGAAGAATACCAATCTGAAGAAGGAGAAGCACAACGTGATGACGAAAACTTCGCTTATGTTGCCGCATGGGAATATAAAGGAAAACCAAGTGATGCTGTTTTACACAAAGAACCTTTGGTTTATGAAAACATTAAATTGGTAACTCGTAGTTATAAATAGAAATTAGTCAAACGTCAAACGTCTTAAAGTCAAACGACTTTCGGCATTCGACTTTAAGACTTTCAAACTAAAAAATATGAAACTTACATTACAAATATGGCGTCAAAAAAATGCCAAAGCGGAAGGAAAAATAGTAGAGTATCCATTAGACGGAATCGAGGAAGACATGTCTTTTCTTGAAATGTTGGATGTTCTTAACGAAAAATTAATCATGAAAGGGGACGAACCTGTTTCTTTTGACCACGATTGTCGCGAAGGAATTTGTGGATCTTGTTCTTTGTTTATCAACGGAGAAGCGCACGGACCAGACAGAGGGATACCAACTTGTCAATTGCACATGCGTATGTTCAAGGATGGCGATACTATTTTTATCGAACCATTTAGAGCAGCTGCATTTCCTGTAATCAAGGATTTAGTGGTTGACAGAAGTGCTTTCGACAGAATTCAACATGCTGGTGGATTTATATCGGTGAATACTTCTGGAAATCCAGTAGATGCGAATACCATTCCAATTCCAAAATATGATGCAGATAGAGCTTTTGATGCGGCTACTTGTATTGGTTGTGGTGCTTGTGTTGCCACTTGTAAAAACTCATCCGCTATGTTGTTCGTTGCTGCAAAAGTATCTCAATATGCTTTATTGCCTCAAGGAAGAGTGGAAGCTACAGATCGTGTGTTAAACATGATTAGCCAAATGGACACAGAAGGTTTTGGTAACTGTACCAATACTGGAGCTTGCGAAGTAGAATGTCCAAAAGGAATTTCTTTAGAGAATATTGCTCGTATGAATAGAGAATATTTATCAGCAAGTATGAAAGGATAAATCTTATACAAATGGCATAAGGTATTAGCCACAACAAAAAAACGCATCCATTAATTTGGATGCGTTTTTTTGTGATTTTAGTCCAGCTTTAAAAAATACTAGAATGATTTTTACCGCTTGTTTCTTCAGATTATAAATTAGCTATTAAATCTAAAGCTGTTTTCTTGTCCTTTTCTAATTGTTCCATTAATAAATCGAAAGAATCAAATTTTTGTTCTGCACGAATGTATTTGATTAGAGAAACAGCCACTTTTTTGTCATACAAATCAGAACCAAAATCAAAATAGTGAATTTCAAGGGATAAGCCTTCACCTTCGACAGTGGGATTGAATCCAATATTCATCATTCCGAAAACGGTTTTTTGATTGATAATACTTTTTACAACATAAACTCCGTTTTTAGGAATCAATTTGTATTCATCTGCAATTTTAATATTGGCAGTTGGAAAACCAATGGTTCTTCCTAGTTGTTTGCCTTTTATAATTGTTCCTGTCAAGAAATAGTTATACCCTAAATAGTCATTGGCCAAAGCCACATTTCCTTCCTTTAATTCTTTTCTGATTTTAGTCGAACTTACGGAAACAGCTTCTATTTCCTGAGCCGAAATTTGTTCTACCTCAAAATCAAATTGTTTCCCAAAAGTGATTAAATCATCAATATTTGCTGTTCTGTCTCTTCCAAATCTATGGTCGTGACCGATAATTATTTTATGAATATGAAATTGATCTACCAACACAGTTTTAACAAATTCCAATGCCGTTAATCTCGAAAAACTTTCATCAAAAGGATGAATTACTAGATTTTCGATGCCGAATTTTTCTAATAATGCCGTTTTTTCTTCGATTGTAGTGAGTAATTTAACCTCCGATTGTCCTTGCAAAACCATTCGGGGATGGGGAAAAAAAGTAAGCACTAGGCTTTCGTATTTTCCGTTTTCACCATTTTGAGTTAGTTTTTCTAAAATTTTTTTATGACCAATGTGAACGCCGTCAAAAGTGCCAAGTGTAAGGATTGTTTTTTTAGAAGAAACAAAGTCATTTATAGAGTGAAAAATCTTCAAGAGTTGTCGTTTTTAGTGACGCAAATTTAAACTAATAATAACTTAAAAAAAAGAGGATTGAAATAAATCAATCCTCTTACTATTTTTGATTCAGAAAGCTATTCTTTGATAAATTGCAATGTTTTTTTAGCCCCTTCTTTTTCAATGGTAATAAAATAAATTCCAGTATTCAATACGGAAGTATTGACCATTAAATCGCTTTGATTTAAAACTTGTTTTTCGCTAATTTTAGCTCCTAAACTGTTATAAATAGCATAATTGTCTGGAAGTCCAAAAACACTAGGAATTTCAATTTTAAAAGATGTTTTTGTAGGGTTTGGATACATAAAAATCTCATTTGATGTTTCGAAGGCACTATTCCCAAGGGTGTTTGTTGAAAAAGAAATGCTTTCGGTAGATGAAGTAAAAGAGATATCTTTTGACTTTACAATCGATCCATCGGAAGCTTTAATTTCATAGTAGCCATCTCCATCTGTGACGCCACAGCAAATACCGTCTCCCATAGTGTCCTTTATAGTAAATATATAGCATTCATTAGCATTTAATCCCCAAGTAAATGTTTTTAAAGCGGGTAAATTAGTGTCATCTTTATAAGAACCGCCTTGTCTCACTGTAGACCCAGCTCCAGTTTTTAAAGTCCAACTAGTTTCACTACCCCATTTATCCAATTGCAAATTAAACGTATAATTGGTGTCCGTATAGTTAGATGGTGATGGAGGAATTGTAAAAGTTCCAGTGGCAGTATTATTGGAAATTTTAATATTGGTTCTCTCGTCTAAAACGCCATTTGTAGTTAAAACACTAATAGTTATGGTTCCATTTGTAGAAGTATTTATTGTAATTGGAAAAGTGGCTGATTCATTTGTTGCTAGATTTCCTGTCCAATTATAATTTGTGTAATTTGCTCCACCATCAATAGTATATTTTAATGTTGCTTTTGTTAAATTAGCTGTCCCTCTATTGTAAATAATGCCCTTTTGAATGATTTGGTTAGGCAGACTGCAACTTGCTAAAGTACAATTTGTTTCGATTTTTACTTCGGCATCATTAGCAAATAAAGGTATTGCGGTGGATTTCGTTGAAGTTTTTAATGTTTTTCTTCTGGGAGAATTATTCATTACAGTAGTCATTCTATCCTTTTGATTTACTGTAAATATATTCATGCAGGAATCTGGAGTGTAGTCCATGTAATTTTCAGTCATATCATCTCCAATCTCAGAGGGACACGTATCAAATGTGCCACATGTATAGTGTTCCCATCCTGCTTGAGGTGTATCATCGCAATAATCTGTAGCTGTACAATCAGGCGAATTGTTGGCTTCATCCCCACTTCCATCGCCCCAAATGTGTCTCAATCCGAGCCAATGACCAACTTCATGTGTCATTGTTCTTCCTAAATTATAGGTTGAATTTAATAAAAAGGTGCTGTTGTTTTGGCTACTTCCAAATACATCATAGTTAGACACCACACCGTCCGTATTTGCTGCGCCATTGTTTGTATTGAGATCTTGCAGGGTTGAAGAATTGGGAAATTGGGCATAGCCTAGAAGTGTACTGTCTGAAAACTTTACGCTCCACATATTCATATAATATAGAGGATTCCATGATGTTGAAGGTTTTATAATTGCGTCAATATCGGTTACTGTCCATGATTTTTGACAAAAGCTTACCCGATCAATTCCATTGGTTGGATTTCCGTTTGGGTCTACTTTTGCCAAAACAAATTGAATTTGAGTATCAGCTCCAACTAATTTATTATTATAGCCCTTCGTTCCTATCATTCGCCTATAATCTTGATTCAAAACTGTAATCTGAGATTGAACTTGGGCATCCGTAATATTTGGCGCTACCCCAATAGCTTGTCCGTTATAAATAACATGAACCACCACGGGAATGGTATCTATTGTTACCGGTACAGCTATTTTAGAATTGGTTCGCATCGCTTTGTATTTGGCAACCAAAGGAGTTATCCAGGCTTCAAACTGCTCATCTGTTAGTCTTTTTGGGTCTTTTTCTTGAAGCATTTTTTCGTATTCTACAGAGGAACATCTGATTAGACCATTATTTGGATTTATCTTTTTGGTAATTAAAGATTTACCAAATGACGTTTTGCTTGTTTTTATTCCTTGACTAAAAGCGGTTCCTAGTAGGAACAGGAAACACATTGTAATAAGTATCTTGGAAGAAATTGGGAAAGTAATTTTCAATTTTTTTTATTTCAAAGTTACTAATTTTTAATATATCTAGTTTAAAAGAATAATTTTTTGAATCAATAACATTTAATTAAGCTATTCTTTTATAAATGGTATTGTTTTTTGTACGCTTTCTTTTATAAGACTTATAAAATAAAAGCCGCTATTTAATGCTGAGGTGGTAACGGATAAATCGGGTTCAAATGTAACTTCTTTTTGAATAACCATTTGTCCTAGAATGTTGTAAATAACATATTTATTTGGAAGACCAAGATAAGACGGGATCCTAATATTTAAAATATCTTTTGCAGGATTGGGATAGATATAAATTTCTTTTGAATTTTTAAAAGCATTTTTATCAAGTAAATTTGTGGTAAAAGGCTTGGTTTCTATGGATGCAAACAAAGATCCCGAGGTTACCACTATTGATCCATTAGTTGATTTAATATCATAAAAACCATTCCCGTTTTCGCCACAGCAAATTCCGTCTCCTGCAGCATCATTAATAGTAAAAGTATAGCATTGATTATTTGCTAAAATCCAATTTTGTGTTATTAATACTGGCAAAGAACTTTTGTCAGCATAAGGCCCTCCGCTATGTTCTATGATTCCAGAACCATTTTTCAAACTCCAAGTAGTTTCACTTCCCCATAAATCTTGTTGCAGTCTAAATACATAATCAGTAAAATTGTAATTAGCAGGAACTGGTGGGATAACAAAATTTCCAGTAACAGAATTATTAGATTGACGCTCATCCGAAACTCCGTTAGCTTTGTCAAGACTGATGGTTATAGTTCCATTTGAAACAGAGTTTATGGTTATCTTAAATATTGTCGATTTATTAATGGCTAGATTTCCGTTCCAATTGTAAACCACATTGCTACCTCCATTAATGGAATAATTTAGTGTTGCGGAGGTTAAATTTGTTGTTCCTCGATTGTATAAAAGTACTTTTTGTACCGTTTGATTTGGAAATAATCCGCAAGTTGGTGTGTCGCAAGTTGCTTCAAGTTTAACTTCGGCATCATTTGCAAATAAAGGTATTGTTGAGTTTTTTGTCGAATTTTTTAGTTCTATTCTTCTTGGAGAATTATTTATTACTGTAGTAATTCTATCTTTTTGATTTAGGGTAAAAATGTTCATACACGAATCGTCTGTATAATCCATATAGTTTTCAATCATCTCATTAAAAGAAGGATCACAACTTAAAGGTTTTGGTGATGGGCAACCATAATTTGCATCGTGATGAGTAGGGGTATCAGAACAATAATCGTCGCCACAAGTAGCGTCTCCCCATATGTGTCTTAGTCCCAACCAATGTCCTACTTCATGCGACATGGTGCGTCCTAAATTATAGATTGGATTTAGTAAAAACGTGCCATCATCATATTCGATACTTCCAAAAACAGTATAATTCGAAACCACTCCGTCCGAATTTGTATTGCCATTTGACGGATTAATACCAGGCAATCCAGAAGCATCGGGAAATTGTGCATAACCTAAAAGCGTGCTATCCGAAAAGTTCACACTCCACATATTCATATATTGTATTGGATCCCAAACAGTAGCAGG